>Ga0209107_10002598_pt1 | contig 10006 bp, 9 predicted proteins | sample LakErihyJuly2011_2_FD_187460 | JGI IMG/M metagenome (GOLD analysis project Ga0209107, IMG submission 187460) | Freshwater microbial communities from dead zone in Lake Erie, Canada - CCB hypolimnion July 2011 (SPAdes) (version 2) | ecosystem: Environmental > Aquatic > Freshwater > Lentic >... | reverse complement strand
AACAGAAATCGAGTTCATTCAGGAGGACGGATGGGGACATAAGTCACACATCACTGGTGTTGTACTTGAGACATTCTACGACTCAGACGAGTTCAAAGTAGATTCTTATGAAAACATCTATTTTGTACACATAAGTGAGATAACACAGATACTCAACAACACAAAGTTCAAATATAATCTGAACAAACTCAACAACATCGATTTTTTATAATGTATGCACAGTAAAAAATCACCTAAAAACAAATGGTATATCATTTAACCGAAAATCGGCCTAATATATAAACAACAAAAATAAAAAATATGAGCATGATAAAAGTAACGAAGAGAAATGGCAAAAAGGAGGCCGTGAACTTCAACAAGATCGTGGACAGGATAACACAGCAAACCTATGGTCTCGACCAGAAGTGGATCATCCCGTTCGAGATTGCACAAAAGGTAATCGAGGGTATCACTCCAGACATAAAGACGTCTATTCTCGACGAGCTCGCTATGGAGACGGCAGCGGCGCTCGCCACGAAACATCCTGATTATTCAGTACTCGCTGCCAGACTCGCGATAACCGCTCTTCATAAAGAGACAAAGAAGAGCTTCTCCGAGACAGTAGAGGACCTTTACAAATACGTGGACCCAAGAACTGGAAAACACTCTCCGATTGTATCTCTTGATTTCAGGAACCTCGTTAAGTCACACGCAGATGAGCTTAACTCTGCAATCGTCCACTCTAGGGACCACAACTTCGACTTCTTCGGATACAAAACGTTAGAGAAATCATATCTGTTGAAAATCAACGGAAAAGTTGCAGAAAGACCTCAGTATATGTATATGAGGACCGCACTTCAAATCTGGGGTGAGAACTTAGAGAAGGTCGTGAAGACATACAACGAGCTTTCTGAAGGATACTACACACACGCAACTCCTACTCTTTTCAACTCAGGTACTCCTAGACCACAGCTTTCTTCATGCTTCCTTCTGGATACACAGGGAGACTCTATCGAGGGTATCTTCGATACACTCAAAGAAGCAGCTCTTATCTCTAAGAATGCAGGTGGTATCGGTATCGCATTCAACAAAGTAAGAGCTACAGGTACTTACATCGCCGGAACGAACGGAACATCAAACGGAATAGTTCCTTTCTTAAAGATCTACAACGAGACTGCGAGAGCCGTAGACCAAGGTGGTGGTAAAAGAAAAGGATCAATGGCTATCTATATGGAGCCTTGGCACGCCGACATTATGGACTTCCTCGACCTTAGAAAGAACCAAGGTAAAGAAGAGCTCAGAGCAAGAGATTTATTCTTGGCTATGTGGATGAACGATGCGTTTATGGAGAGAGTAGAACTCGATGCGGATTGGTCACTTATGTGTCCACACGAGTGTCCAGGACTCAACGACTCTTACGGACAGGAGTTCGCAGAACTATACCTTAAGTATGAGGCTGCCGGTAAGTATAAAAAAGTCGTAAAAGCGAGAGACGTTTGGAACAAGATTCTTGAGTCTCAAATCGAGACAGGTACTCCTTACCTTCTCTACAAAGACGCGATAAACGAGAAGTCGAACCAGTCGAACATCGGTATTATCAAGTCTTCTAACCTCTGCGCTGAAATTGTCGAGGCCACGGGCGTTACCAAATTCGGTACAGAGCTACTGAAGGACAAAGCTAAGTTAGAGTCTTTGGGTCTTGGTGAGTTCTGGGGACAGGAAGAAGTGAACGAGACTGCTGTTTGTAACCTCGCATCAATCGCACTTCCTAAGTTCATCAACAAAAACAAAACCTACAACTTTACCAAGCTGTACGACATCGCCTACGACGCAATCGTCAACCTGAACAACGTAATCGACGTGAACTACTATCCTTCACCGTCTGCCAAGTTCTCAAACCTTTGTCACAGACCAGTAGGTCTCGGTGTGCAAGGGCTCGCTGACGTATTCTTCACATTGGGACTTTCCTACGAGTCTGAGGAAGCCAAACAGTTGAACCGTGACATCTTCGAGACTATCTACCACGCGTCGATAAAGGCATCCTGTGACCTCGCTAAGGTTCAGGGAACTTACGCATCCTACGAAGGATCTCCAATATCACAGGGTAGGTTCCAGTTCGACCTTTGGGGAACAAAACCAAGCAAGAGATGGGACTGGGATAAACTTCGTGAGGAAATCAAAAAGTATGGCGTAAGAAACTCGCTCACTACTTGTATTATGCCTACTGCATCTACGGCGTCAATACTCGGAAACGAGGCGTCCTGTGAGGCACAGACATCAAATATGTACACACGTAGCGTTCTATCTGGTACTTTCATACTTGTGAACAAATACCTTGTGAAGGAACTTGTGAAGCTTGGTATTTGGAACGAGACGCTCAGGAAGAAGATCATCAACGAGAACGGATCTGTTCAGAACGTTCCTGAGATACCTACAAACCTGAAGGAAATCTTCAAAACGGTTTACGAGATCAAACAGAGAGACGTACTCGAGATGGCTGCCGAAAGGGGTGCGTTCATAGACCAGACACAGTCGATGAACATCTTCATCGAATCGCCTAACTTCGCTAAGCTTACCGCTATGCACTTCTACGGATGGGGAAGAAGAAACCTTATGATTGGTGAGGATGGTAAAGCGATTATCCCACAGGGTGAGAACATCCAAGTGATATACGACGCAGAAGGAAATCCTAAGTGTTACAGGGATAAGAGATACACGCTCAAAACTGGTATCTACTACCTTAGGAACAAATCTGCTGCAGATGCAGTGAAGTTCACCGTTCAGGAGGACGCTAAGAAGTCTGTCGAGGATCAGATGGCAGAAATAAGCTGTTCACTTGATAATCCGGATGATTGCATTGCATGTGGATCGTAGTTTGATGAAAATAAAAAAGAAAAAGACAGATTTATCTGTCTTTTCTGTTTTAACCCAATAACGAATCTATCTTTTTAGATTTCACAAAACTTTGAAATGAAAGTATATCATCCAATTCGACCGTATTGATGAGTTCCTGGAATTCAATTTCGTTGAGTAAATACCTATCGAGTAGAACCGTGTCTATCGATTTTTTATTTTCGATAAGATATTGTATGTAATCTCTCTCGTATTTGACCTCATTTTTCATACTATAAATATAGTATAAAAAATCTGGTAGAGATTTATAGAATAAATTTTGTAGTAAAATAGATTAACTTCTCGGATTTATTCTTATATTTGTAGAACGATGAAGGAAAAAGTAGAGTACGTATGGACGACGATGAGTTCCGAAGAGATTTGGAACGCAATTCCAAGATCAGAGGAAGAGTTGAAGGTGGTAATCAAACCTTCCTTTCCAACAAACAGATGGGTTAAGTTGACTACAAAGACCGCAAGCAACGACAAGGCGTCTATCGAGAAGGCCATAGCAGTTCTCAAAGACAATGGTGTGAATGTGCGAAAGAGGATTTGTCACGATACGACCAATAAACACAAAGGTAGAGGATTTGGTACTTTCTACAAAATTGAGATAAGAACTATAAAAAATCCTCAAAACTCTTAAACAAACGAAAAAAGAGGATATATAACAATAACTAAGACAATAGCCGTAGTGAGAGACAAGGGTTACTTCGATATTCTGAAATAATTTGACACACACCCTATCTCGACTTACTCGGTCGATATTGAACGCAGACATAGCTATAGTTTGAGATACTTCGTAAGACAATTCTAAACTATAAAGAAAAACGCTTAGCGGCAGCGAAGCCACGAATGCCCGGGTCAAAGCAACCGCGGGACTAGTGAAAAAGCCCGTCTGGAGGACGATAAGCTCATAGGAAAAGCCTTGTTTCCGATAAAAGAAAGGCAGGTAGACCAAACCTCAATGGTCGGCAGAGTTTCGGGAGAATTCTCTGTGTCGCTTAGGCTAAATTTTCTTGTCTGCTTTCCTATTAGACCGATGTACCTGTACATCGGTCTTTTTTTTGATACTAATTTTTATAAGATATATGGCAAAGTTCAACACAAAGTCGCCTAAGGCGAAAACACTTACTGAAAACCTGGCAGGTGGCCAGGCTTACAAACAATCAGACGAGCTAGCTCTCGCTTCTGTATTACTAACTTCGTTCGTTAGCGACCAGTTCTATCGTGGTGCATCGGATACATTGTCCGAATTGAAGTCACTTCTTTCGAAAGTGGATCCTGTATTCGCAGCCAAAGCTGCGATTTATGCAAGGGATAGGTTCGGAATGAGATCTATTACACACGCACTTGCTGGTGAGATTGCACCTTTGGCTTCTGGTGCGGATTGGGGTAAATCCTTCTATGAGAAGGTCGTTTCCAGACCGGACGATATGACCGAGATCCTTTCCTACTACCTATCTAAGAACGGTAAGGGTAAGGTGAAGTTTCCTAACTCTATCAAAAAGGGTTTCGCGTCTGCGTTCGACAAGTTCGACGATTACCAGATTGCTAAGTACAAGATGGCGAACAGAGACTTCAAATTGGTCGACGTCGTGAACCTCGTTCACCCTATCCCTACAGATAGGAACAAAGAGGCACTTTCTTTACTTATCGCCGATAAGTTGAAGAGTACCGACACCTGGGAGGCAAAGCTTTCCGCCGCTGGTCAGGTCGCCGGAAACGCAGAGGAACTCGAGCAGTTGAAGTCCGATGCCTGGTCAGAGCTTGTATCTACCAGGAAGATTGGATACTTTGCACTTCTGAGAAACCTCAGAAACATCATCCAGCAAGCACCGGAGGTGGTTCCTGCCGCTTGTGAGATGTTGGTCGATGCCAGATTGATTTCTAAGAGCAAGGTGCTTCCTTTCAGGTTCGCCACCGCTTACGAAGAGATTTCGAGGCTTGGTGGATCGAAAGAGGCTAGGGATGTAATGGTTGCAATCAACCAGGCACTCGAGGTATCTGTTGTGAACGTACCTAAACTAGACAACTGTCTTGTCGTTATGGACGTCTCTGGATCTATGATGGGTAAACCATCTGAAATTGCTAGTCTTTTCGGTGCGGTTTTGGCAAAGGTCAACTCGTGCGACGTAATGACTTTCGCAGAGTCTGCTCGTTATATGAGCTATAACCCACTTGACTCTGTGATGTCTATCAGGAACTCATTCAGGTTCAGTGGAGGTGGTACGAACTTCCCTTCCATCTTTGTGACCGCGAAGAAGGCTTACGACAACGTAATCATCCTGAGCGACATGCAGGGATGGATCGGTTACGACACGCCTACCAAGCAGTTCAACGATTGGAAGAAGAGGACCGGTGCCAATCCACACGTGTTCTCTTGGGATTTGGCTGGCTACGGTACGCTTCAGTTTCCTGAGAGCCAGGTGTACTGTCTGGCAGGATTCTCCGAGAAGGTCTTCGACGTGATGGAGTTGCTGAAGACCGACAGGAACGCGTTGGTCAACGAGATCAAAGCAATCGAGTTTTAGAGAGGCGGGACGAAAGTCCCGTTTTCTTTTTAATATATACCGTATGAAGCACATAATAAATTACTCACTTTTCGAGAACCTAACGTATGACGAGATGGACCTGACGGCGTTCGACAACAGGTACATAGTCGGTCGATGGTTCGAAAGCGAGGTGGCCGCGATGGAATACCTTAATAAATCAATCGTTGACTACAAGAACGTAAAATTTGGTGGCGAAGTTTCTGCGGACGACTACTTTGTGAAGAAGCAGGAAGGTGACACCAGCCTAAAGCCATACAGACTTTATAGGAAGCCGACCGAGATGGAGTCGCGCAGGAAAGAGGCCGACGACTTCCTCAAAAAGAACGCTATTCGTACTGGTCAGACATTGTTCACCGGAGGTGTATGGGCACATTCGTTCGTCGAGTACAAGCATATCGATGAGCTCAAAAGACTTGGTATTGCCTACCGTTTTAGACCTATAAAGGAGATAAACTTAGATCCGGTACTACAAAAAGAACTCAAAGTGGTATTTGGTTCTGTTCTGATACAACAGGGAAGGCTGAAGTTCTTCTCAATTGATTATTCGTTTGACAAAGACTACATAAAGGATTTGAAGGTTAGGGTTGAGGAAGAGTTAGCCAAATTCAACAAAAAACTCGGTACTGACTACTTTGTATCAAAGACATACACAAAGGAGTCAACGGACACACAATTAGCACGTGCAAGGAGACTCCTGAACGACGATGATCGTTCAGTGAACGTAATGTATGACACGGTTGAGTTCGGCCTTCAGAGAGGATACGATGAAGAGGAGTTTTTAGCAATCATTCCCGAGGGAGAGAGAGGTATGCCTCAGATGTTCGCCAAATAGCTATTTCCAGATATTCTCGAGGTTTATCTTCGAACTCATCTCTATGACTCTACCATTTTTCCTGAGTGTGTATCTCTGCATAGGCTTTATTATTTCGACTGCATCGTCTACCTTAATCTTCTCATCTTCGTCCAGGTCGAAGTTAAATATCTGTATAAGATTATCAATCTCGTCAAATTTCAGACGGTCTTTACCATCAAGGAAGAACGTGAAGTTGTAGCTGTAGTCGTTATACTTCTCTGCACCAGGTTCATAAGACTTCTCTATTAGGTATTGTGTTAGTGAGTTTTCGATACCAATCGATGGAAGTGAAAGTTTGTATCCGTTTAGGTCGAAACATCTTATGTTACTGTTCCATTTTTCCATTAAGTTTTCAGTCGGCTCGAAGTAGTTGAAGCTCTCGGCTCCGAATTGTATCTGCTCTATGGTTCCATTCTGGTCGTCAAAGTAGTCGATTGTGACAGGTTTTCCTTTTGTGAACCTTACTATTTCGAGGAACAGGTAGACTATGTCTATGCTCTTTATATGTGAGAACTCGTAATTACCATCGAGTATTACGTTCTTACGAACTATCGATTTCAGTTTACCTAATACCACACCTACGTTCTCTTTGTCATAGTTGGACTCGTATTCATTCACATCCTCTGGATCGGCCTTCTTTATGAATATTTTGAAGTCCTTTTTGTAGAAGAATCCCTGTGACGGTAGTATTTTTACGTCTATGTGCCTCTTCTTTTTTAGAAATCTTGATAAGAAACCGAAAATGCCCATCTTTTAGTACTTTTCGAATATATATTCTGGAAAGGAGTCGTCATGAATATATAAGTCGATGATTTACAACGACGACTGCTTCAACGTGCTACCTGGTATTGGTAAGAAGACGGTGGATCTGGTGCTAGTTGATCCACCATATGGCATATCCAGAAACTCTATGTTCACACAGACGAACGAGAACACCAGTGACCATATGGCACTTAAGTACGGAAAGATATCGATAGACTTCGGTGAGTGGGACAAAGAGGATATAGACTTTGACCGACTATTCAAAGAGTACTACAGGGTTCTAAAACCAGGTGGTACACTGATATTCTTCTTTGACGTCTGGAAGACTACGTTTGTGAAGGAGTGTGCAGAGCGTAATGGTTTCAAGCAACCGAGGATCTGCCAGTGGCACAAAACCAATCCTGTTCCGATAAACTCAAAGAGGAACTACCTTTCGAACGCGATTGAGTTCTTCTTCACATTTGTGAAAGGTAAGAAGCCGACTTTCAACTCTGAGTATGACAACGGTGTGTACAGACATCCACTTTGTCACGGCAAGGAGAGGTTTGAGCACCCTACGCAGAAGCCACTTTCACTCATATCTGCGATAGTGGCCAAGCACTCAAATGAAGGCGATGTCGTTCTGGATACCTTCGCAGGAACAGGAACAACGGCACATGCCTGTGTTACACTGAATCGTAGGTACATAGCAATCGAGAGAGATCCTGTTTATTTCTCTATGATTGAGAGTAGATTATGTCAACAAATAAAGCAGGATAAAATATAAACAAAAAATAAAAAATAGTATTATGCCAATAGTAGTTAAGAACTCACAGCTGAACGATGAGACCATTACGGCTCTGAACACGCTGATTGAGATGGACATCAACGCATCGACTGCGTTCAGACTGACCAGGATAATAAAAGAAATCTCTTCTATTGTCGAGGATAAAGTCAAGATGGAGAAGAAGATCCTAGACAAATGGACTATGAAGGATGAGGCCGGTGAAATAATTCCTGCAAAGGACGAGCAAGGTAACGTAATACCTGGCGCCGTAAACATAATGGATCCTGATGCATTCACTCGTGAGATGTCCGGTCTTATGGATCTTGAGAATGAGATAGGATTTGAAAAAATCAGTTTTGATAGCCTAGAGCTTAAGACTGCAAAAGTCAAAGACCTTATTAAGATTGAGTTCCTGTTCGACTAATGGAAAACTTCGTATACGTAATATCCTGCCAGCGAGGACAAGGTCTTCCTGAGATAAGGTCTGTGTGGACGGAGTACGACGACGCGATAGTCGCCTATTGTGAGGACCTGGAAGACTGGAACAACCAGGACTTCTACCTCCTGCACAAGTTTCCTGTAGGAAGATTCTGTGAACCCGGCGGATTGAGTAAAGAAAAGCTCGGAAAGAGTAGCAAAAACCGGTTGAAGTTCAAAGACACAGAACTTAAAGATATTTTGAAGTCCATCAATCGTAACAAGCAGATAGACACAATACTTGATTAGACAAAGGCCCGATTTTTCATTCGGGCCTTTTCTTTTTAATATATAAACGAAAAACAGACATCAGCATGCCGGCAACTTACAGCGTCAACATAGGCTCGCAATTCGAGTCGGAGAGAAAACCAGACATAGTGACGGTCCTGAAAAACCTTCCGGACAACACAAGCAAGCAAATATCTCCTCGTGATGTTAGGGATGCCTTCCTTACGACTTGGGCGTCCTCTCCTATAAAACAAACCAGGACGACTGCTGGTATCGAGTACATTGGTATTGACTCTGGAAACCCCGCCGATAGGGACATAAAGCAGAAGATACTACTTGGTAAGAGAGGTTATGGAAACCTTGATGCGATGAACTCCACACTTCTGAACAATTCTGAGGTAGATATATTCATATACAACACAAAGGCTGACAACGTCTCACAGAACTCAACAAAGATGGGTTTTCTCGCAGGAACTTATAGTGAGGTTTTCACCAACGTTCCTTACATTGGCTCACAATACAACACAACCACATCTCTTATAGACCTAGATGTAAGGAATCCACAATTGAACGGAGGTAACATAAACCTTTATAGTACAAATGGATATGTAACGCTGAACGGTATAAGGTTTCCAAAGGTCTCTGAAAACTCTTCGGCGACAAACGGTAAGATATTGAGGTACGTAGGTAACTTTCCTAATGGATATCTAAGGTGGGACACCAGTAACGTTACAATATCACAACTCGGTAATGCTTTGAAGAAGACAGACATCTACGGTGGTACGGTGAGTCTGAACGGATATGAACTCGAGTTCGTCAATCCTGATATGACTTCTTCGACGGTAGGTGGTATTCCACTTGGTTTCTCTTTTTCTAAAACTTCATTCGAAGGTAAGAAGTGGCCATTGAGTGAGGTTATAAGAAAGTTGCTTTATCCTAAGGTTGGTCCAACTATATCGGTGACTGCAAGTACCGTTAATTTTTCAACTCCTTACGTTGAGATTGGTACAACCGCTTCAGTAAATTTCAACTACGACCTAACAATATATCCGAGGAACCAATACGAGTATATAAGCGACTATCTTATTAGAAGAAAAACCGGATCGACCGTTGCCGACACAATCTACTCAGGTCTTTCATTTTCGGGTATACCGGGTACAAAGTTCACAGGAAGTGCAGATTTGGTTGCTGCATCATTCTCGACACCAACTCAGACGGATTTCGGAATTCACCTCACCGACATTTGGCTTCCAACTAGATATACTGCAGTATCATTCCCTAATGGATTCTCTTATAGTGCAACGGCTTCTATTTATCACGTATGGCCTATATACTACGGATTCACTCAGTCTCTTGTAAATAATACACCTACGTTCAATAGTGTGGTCAAAAAGCTTAACAAAGCCATAACACCTTATCCTGGCCTCAGTCAGAGTATCACATTACCTTATACCGGAGAAGGTTATTTCTACATAATATACCACAACTCATTCT
>Ga0209107_10002596_pt1 | contig 10012 bp, 10 predicted proteins | sample LakErihyJuly2011_2_FD_187460 | JGI IMG/M metagenome (GOLD analysis project Ga0209107, IMG submission 187460) | Freshwater microbial communities from dead zone in Lake Erie, Canada - CCB hypolimnion July 2011 (SPAdes) (version 2) | ecosystem: Environmental > Aquatic > Freshwater > Lentic >... | reverse complement strand
TCGACATCCTTCTCCAACAGGATATTGATCCATCCTGATTCTTCATTCTCGAATTCCATAAATCCTTAGGAAGGTCAGCACTCCACTCCGGAGCTAGCACCATATGTACGACCTTTATCTTAGGTCTGTTCGGTTTCTGCATACTTTTTACCTTTTACTTTATACTAATAAAAACGACCATTGTTATTTAATACCGAAGTTTTTTATATATACAAAAAACGAATAAACCCGAAATGAAACACCTCAGAAAATTCAACGAAGATATAAATTCAAAATTTGAAAACGACCAAGATATTTCAGACCTACGTGAAAGCCTACTCGAGGTCAGCGACAGACTAGGTGACCCTACGATCAACACATTCCAATTGGGTTCCGAGACAGGCTACGTCGTGCAATACAGCATACCAATAGCTACAATAGGAGAGATGACGACAGAAGTCTTTTACGAGGCGATAGACGCACTACACGCTACAAAGGACGACATACTTCAGACCGCGGACAGGTTTTCTGACAGGTTCCAGACAACCATCTCGCAGATGGGTGGCAAACTAAAAATCAGACTGACACCAACGAAGAAACAAGAGGGCGGATACAAGATAATCAAAAAGGTAGAAGGTAGAGATATCGAGATAAGCGAGTCCGAGCTGCGTAGGTGGGCGATGGACAACAATCTGACCATAACCAGCATAGACGAAGACGACGACGAAGGTGGCGACATGTGCGGTCTATTACTTATATTCTCCGGCACACCACACGGTCTGGTGGACCTGATTGAAGCAGAGAAGGAAAAATGGCGTGAGAAAAGAGGCGGCGAACTGGACAGGGAATTCGATGTATACCTCAGTGGTGAAAACACAGTCTACTTTCAACCAGAAGAGGAGAAAACCTACATCTATAGTTTATGAGAAAGTTCACAAAGATACTCGAATCCACAGAGGATTCAGGATACAGACACATAAAAGCATGCTCGTTGGAACTTAGTGATATGGGTATGGACGTCGAAATAGAGAGGCAACCGTCCGGCAACTACAAGTTCAGTGCGAGTTTCGATGAATACACAGGTGAATTGTTTCTGCTATTTGAGGAGATAAACAACTTCATAACAAAGTTGCAATCCGAGGATATGCAAGTATCGAGATTGGAGTCGCTTAGGGTCGAAAAAAGAAACACATACGTGAGCATGCTCATAAAAAGTCCGGATGGAAACCTGAGCGAGGATTCCATAAAAGACTGGAAGTCGTTCGAAGAGTACTGCAAGGAGGTACTAAACGTGGACGGTATCGAAGGCACAGACTCTAACTATTTCAGGATAAACGTGGTCGACAAGAAAAACGGATGGCCAGGACTTCCGGACGATATGGCAGGATGGTCTATCGAAGTTGATGAAGATGAGAGAGACAGGTTTGTTTCGGAATTTCCAGGTTATGAAGACTTTTTAAAGAAACTTCTTAGTAGACAGATAAGCTATAATCTAGTATGGCATCTAGTTAGTGACGAAGGTGATAGACATCATCGTATATCAGATCCTGTCAAACTAGAGGAGGCAACGAAAAAACACAACCCTATGAAGTTCGACAAAGAGGGTATAGTGGTAGTGAAGACGTTATTGGAGATGGCCGAGAAATTTCCAGGGAATATAAAGATTCACAAACCGTGAAACATATAAAGGACTACAAGACCTTCGAGGGTCTCATCCCGAAATACCACAAGCAGAAGTGGGACGACTTTTTGGACATTCTGAGAGCAGAGGACGTGCTCACCGACTTCGACATAAGCGAGTCCGAGCTGGAACTCAACGACCACGGCCTGTACATACAAATTGTGGGAGAGGAAAGAACAAGACTTAGAGAGGCGATAGAGGCGACCTGGGAAAGGACAAAGGAATACACTGGGCACTACCCCCACACCAACATCACCCACCTCAGGACAGACACAAGCAAGGTTGCGGTGAAGGTTACACTTGAGAGCATGCCGACAATAACCGCCATATACGGTGAGCTAAGTCTCGAGACGACCACTTATAAAGAGAATGGCTACACCAAAGACGTAACCTGTGGCGTTCTCGACTCAATTGATCACGCATTCGAGGCGTTCAAATATCTTAACGAGAAGAGGAGATTCGCCTACAACAGTGACATTGAGCCGCTACGTACACTATATGACGGACTGGTAAAAAGCCACAAAATAAAGAGGGTGTTGCTAAACATTCAGAGGTTCGATGACGAGTATTACAAGCAGTACGTGGCTTTCATAATTGAACTCGACGGTGTCATTGATAATCCAATCTACGTAATAAACTCGAATAGGACGGACTCACCATTTGTATTCATAAGATACGGAAATGCTTCATGGAACCACCTCAACATCGACAAAGCAATAATATACGACTACAAATAGTTCGAGGAAAGAATAATCATTCCATATATAATGAAAAAAGTAATCATTATTTATGGAACTATACGAGAGTATACTAAAGCAACTCAGAGAACAGGAACAACAACCGGACGGTGACGCCGCTATGGATCCTGAGGAGTTCCAACTCGCTGCACTGAAGGCGGCGGCTAGGAAGCTCGAACAGAGTATCAAAGATAGGAAGAAGCCGAAGACCATCACCATTTCCGGTGATTCACACAACAGGATAAAAACATATTGTGCCACAATGGGTCTGAACATAGGCAAGTGGACAGAGCAGGTTCTTCTCAGAGAAATCACCGACAACGCATGCATAGAAAGAGTTCAGTCGAACTACGAGGAGTACATCAACGAGACCGCGGAAAGTATAAAGAACAAATACACAACGATGAAGACAAGGTACAAAACGGACAAGCTTCTTGTCTGCGATGGTCTTAGGCTAGTCGGTGAGTCTGCCACGACCGGAGATCCGGTGTACGAACTCACAGCCGACTCGCTGAATCCGATCGACGTCGCAAAAAACCTAACGAAATGGGATATTACCGTAGAAATCACGGACGACGTAGTCGTTCCACTGGCACTCGAGAAGTACGAGATGGAGACGGTCTTCGTATCGAAATCCTCTTTGATTGCACGACCTACGGAAACAAGCCTTTCCGGAAACGTGTTCATCGACGGAAATACATTTGGTAGAGAAAACTAAAATCGCTATATTAGCATAAACAAACTAAAAACATGGCAAAATTCGTAAGAAAACAAGGATACGTAGGTGGCGTTTGTGCCGGACTCGGAGAATACACAGGTATTGATGCAATCTTCTGGAGAATAGGCTTCTTCCTGACTGGATGGTTTTTCGTCTACATCCTAATCTGGTGCTTCACAAAACAGGAATACTAAACGGTTTTTGATTTGTAATATATACAGAAAACTTATAAACTAATATGGCAATAGTGACTAATTTCGGTGACTTCAAACCAACAAACGAGTCTACGGAAAGCAAACACCTATACTGGAACGGAATCGGAAAACACCAAGAAGAATACGACAATCTCTACGCAGAGCTAGTAGGCAACAGCGGATCGTCCGAGACACTAAACGGAGAACTTATCCGTGCAGCATCTAGGTTGTATCACGAGAACTTCAACAACGGAAACTGCAACGCAAAGTCAGATAACTATGACGATTGTAGCCATTGTAGTGGTAGTGGCGAAGTAGAGGCACAATCATACGACGACGATGAAGAAGATGCAGGGTATGAGGAATGTCCTGAGTGCTGGGGCGAGGGCAAAATCGAGGATGACGCAGAGGTAAGCGAGTTCTACGGAAAGTTCTTAGACATCATCGAGGAAAACGTACCTGAGGCAAGACGTACTATCGACGCAGTAAGAAACATAATAACGACCGGTAACGGAGACGAGTCTGCATACGACACACTAATCGACCAGGTCGTTGAGCACGTACTGAAAAGTGAGGATCAACCACTTCCCGAAGGATACGAAAGAGACTAAATAAATAGAAGAAAATCACCAACAAAGGTGATTTTCTCGTTTAAATAGAGTATATTTACGAAAAACCTTAGTATGCAAATAATCTGTGTAAAGATAGGCTCACTCTCCGAGTTCGAGACATACCTTCTCGCCGAGAGACTCGGCTTGGACTACTTAGCTTTCAACGAAATACGTGCCGATAAAACCGTTAAAAAATACTGGCTCGATGCCGAAAGCGGAAGGGTTCTAGCAGTCGAGAGAGAAATATACGGCGAACGTGAGTTCGACCTAATAGTACCACTAAACGAGAACCAGATTACATCGGTCAAAAAGTGCAAACCCGTACTCGCGGGTGAACCTACGAGAAAGTACAAAGGTGACATAGAGGAAGCGAGAGAAGCATTCAATGAACTCGTCGAGGAGGAAAAGAAGTACAAAGAGAATATGCTGAACCGCAAATACGATCCAACGAACATCGTATGTATCAACGCTAAGTCCACATTAGATCAGGTGTTCGCTACTTGCGTGGCAAACGATGTCGACCCAGTTCCAACAATATCATTCATATACGGTAACGGCCACCTCGAGATGACGAGGGTATGGTTCGAGAAGAGAACCGGAGTTCTTGTCGCGTATAGTTACCAAGAAGATCACAGAGAACACTATCAAACCGTGGATTGTCTAATACCAAAGAAGGCAATCTCAAATATGAGTCACTTACCACAAAAGACACCTAAACTAAAGGTCAACGAAGACTCGATAGGAGCCTACCAGAGACTAAAAGAGATTGGTATAGACTTAGGTATCGAAAAGCTGGAGAAAGTCTCTCTGGTGCAGAAGAAACGCGATTTCCTGGAAAAACTACAACAGGACCTGACTGATGCGATTGACACCGAGGACTATGAGAAGGCTGCCGTGCTAAGGGACCGAATAAAGGCAATGGAGGAAAACAAATAGTCAATAAACATATGCCATATAGAACTGTATAAAGGCATGACCAACTTCGAGGCACTCAAGTCGGAATGCTACGGCTACTACGACAAAAACATAGAGAAGGAAATAGAATTCGCACACAATCTATCACAGAATGGGTACGATACAATACCATTGACCTGGGGAATGACTAAGTTCAACTCACTCGTCGATGCCTTCAAACAATTCAAAAAACCGAGAAGGTTCGTCGTGATGGGCTGTGGTATCGGTTATCAGTGCTTCATATGGAACCACCTTTATCCTGACATACCATGTGTTGGTATAGATATGTCCAAACTTCGCGTAGACTGGGGAGCGAATATGATACAAAAGTACGGTGTTAAAAACGTAACACTTTACTCGGGCGATATGGCAGATTTACCAATAATGGATGGTGACCTCGTTTGGCAGAATAACCTACTCTTCGACGATGATGATGTGGTTGACTACAACCAAAGACTACTGAACCTTAGAGACGTACAGATTGTATCCTTCCAACAAATAGAGTCTGTCGAGGCGACACTCATACGAATGGGAATGATATCCAACTCACGTGACATACTCATACACAATAAGAAAGGATTCAAACTAATAAAGATGTGTGAAATCCAGGTCGACACGACATGGTCGAAGAACCAGGAGATATACTACTACTATCCAGACACACCATATGTGAGGTCCTTCTGTAAAGAACTCATACATCCAAATAACAGGATGACTGATGATGAAATATCTACCTACGAGAACATACTTTTCAGTAGGACGAGGATCGACTGTGACAATATGCGTAAGTATCTGAACAAAAACGAGGCAAAAATATTGTTCGAGAGACACGGACTAAATGTTCCAACGCAGATACTCTACACCACAGAACAAAAGGACATAACAGAAACACTCGAACAACTCGACTCGTTCGCCGCCAAGCCCGCTCACTGGTCAGAATCAGTAGACGTATACGTAAAGGAACCGGGCCAAAAAGTCGACGTTAGTAAAATAAACGAAGCACTGAACAAAAGGCTCGACCTATCCGATTGTAGGAATTGGCGAAGATCCGACATAGGAAAGAAGATACATTTCAAAGACACCGAGAAGGGATTCCTCGTAGAGGAGTACATAGAAAAGGTATACGAACTAAAGGTGTTCGTTGTATTCGGAGATCCGATGTTAGCAGATCTTAGGACCGATAAGACAGAGATAGACAACGTCGACTACATAAGAAAGGAGAACAAATACCTGAACTGGGACCGAGAACACGATATTTTGTGTAACATCGCAAGAGAGATGAAAGTTGACTTCTTCAGAGTAGACTTCATATACGACGGTAAAAAACTCTACGCCAACGACATAACATTTATGCCAGCCACACTACTTCCAGACGAACTGGAATATACCATAGAGAAAAGAATACGAACAATATACCTTAAATGAAAAAATCCGTCTTAGACGGATTTTTTTGTTGAGTAAATATCTTTACCAGATTCGGTCATCTTCACAGGGAATCCCCACAAAAACTCGACGTACGGAACCACCTTCTTCACATCACCGTAACTAAGACCTTTCCCGTTCTCCGGCGTGTACTCCAAAGTAAGAGTCCTGTCACCGTAGACGTCTACGTCGTAGACTTGAATGTCAGGAACGTACCTACACCTGTTGTAGTGCTCAGACAGAGCTTGCCTAACCTTCTTGTAACCTGCCTCGTTGTGTATCGCAGCAACCTCGTAGTAAGAGTTCTCTGCCTGGTCGTCTATCCTGAAAAGTTTCATATCCCTTATAACCTTTGGTGAAAGGTACTGAAGAACGAATGTCTCATCCTTAAAGTTCTCAACTATGTAACCAAACTGCTCGATCCAGTCTCCTTTACCGGCGATGTCCGGAAACCATTTTATGTCCTCTTTAGTAGGATTCAACGACATCCTCTTCAGATCCTGGAATATGTTGAATCCCAACGTGTAAGGATTGAGACCTGAGTAGTACTGAGAGTCGAACGATGGTTGCATAATGACATTCGAGTGGTGGTGGTAGAACTCTAACATAAAGTCCTCTGCCAGGTAACCCTCCTCGTACATCCTGTTGATTATCTCGTAGTGAGTGTGCGTCGCACAACCCTCGTTGATGACCTTCGTCTGTCCCTGTGGATAGAAGTACTGAGCGGTCTTCCTGACGATTCTGACAATCTCTCTCTGCCAACCACGAAGCTTTGGTGAGTTCTTTTCGATGAAGTAGAGTATGTTCTCTTCAGGAGACTCTGGAAACCTCTTTTCCTTCAGACGTTCCTTCTCATCCTTAGGAACCGTCCTCCAAAGGTCGTTCAGTAGGATTCTGTCGTCTTCGAGTCTTTTTCTAAGCCTCTCCTGTTCATCAACCGCAGAAATCCTTCTCGGCTTTTTGTATTTATCGACACCGTAGTTCATCAGTGCGTGACACGCGTCAAGTACCTGCTCTACCTCTTCGAATCCATACTTCTCCTCACATTTATGTATGTAGTCCCTAGCGAAGACCATATAGTCGACGATAGAGTCTGCCTGTGTCCACTGCTTGAAAAGGTAGTTGTTCTTGAAGAAGTGGTTGTGACCCATCGCAGCATGTGCCAAAACAAGTGTCATAAGACAGGTCGTGTTGTCCTCCATATTGTAGGAGATACAAGGGTTCGAATTGATTACCAACTCGTACGCCAGTCCCATACGTCCTTTCTTGTAGTTGTTCTGGTTCATAACGAAGTCCTTACCGAACTTCCAGTGGTTGTAGGATATCGGAAGACCTATCAGTGAGTACGCATCCAACATCTGTTCAGACGTTGTTATCTCGAACTGGTTCGGGTAAATACTCAGACCAAGCCACTCGGTCGCTATCTTCTCTATTATATCGTTAGCAACCTCTATAGTCTCGTGATTCCAGTCTGACTTAGAGAACATTGCCTTTATTTTGTCTTTATCCATATCCATCATGCCGTCTTCTTTTTGAAGAAGTCCTGAAATACCTTCCATATCTCACCGACTCCGTTTATCTTACCTATCTCGAAGTTTTTGTGCTTGTTCGAGATCCTTTTATAGCTCGTCCAGAGATCACCCTCGTTGTTCCTACATATCTCTATGTAAATCATATACTGAACCCTCTGAAGTACATCAGAGTCGAGTATCTTAGCACAATCAACAGCGTCAGCCCTATCCCAGACGTCACCGTCAGATGCCTGTGCTGCGTAGACGTTCCAACCCTCAGAATACCTCTCCTTTATTATCTTAGCCATAAGTTCGAGTGCCGTTATAACAACCGTTCCACCACTCTCTTTCGAGTTGAAAAACTCTTCCTCTGTGACCTCTTTAGCAGTGGTGTGGTGTCTGATGAACACCATTTCGATTCTCTCGTACTGTTTGGTCAAAAACATATAGAGTAGCATGAAGAACCTTTTTGCTATGTCCTTCTCCTTCTCACCCATCGATCCAGAAACGTCCATCACACAGAACATAACAGCAGAAGTGCTAGGAACAGGAACCTTCTCAAAGTTGTTGTACTGAAGATCAACCTCTTCCATGAAGGAAACAGACATCTTCATCTTCTTCAACTTATCAAGTTCTTTCTCGAGTGCAGCGATGACAACCGAATCTGTCTCGGTCTTCAGCTTCTCCTCAATCTCTTTTATCTTTTTGTCGAAGAAGAGACCAACCGCCATCCTCCTCGCCATAGAGTTTTTGTAAGACCTCGTTATGTTCAGCTTACTAGGGTTTCCGTAGTTTGAGTATCCTGCACGTTTCTGTTTGAAGTCAACTATAGAGTTGAGGTGCTTCTTCACCATATCTGGAAGTTCCAGGTCAGAGAAAAAGTAGTCCAGAAACTCCTCACGACTTATCGATACTGTGAACTCGTCCTCGGTCACGGAAGGATCGTTAGAACCTTTTCCCTGACCGCTACCTCCACCACCTCCACCTTTCGGTTTTTTGATGAGGTCACCTTCGTCGTACTCCTTGTTACCAGGGTGTACCCAGTGTTTCTCACCGGTATCCTTGTCGTAGGTGAACTGCGGCTCACCGATTCCCTTCACGGGAATCTTTACACTCTCCTTAGAAGAAGTAAGATCCTTCACGTTCGTTCCCTTCACGATGTCTGGGAGAGCTTTCTTTATCTGACCATCAATCCTTTTGAGGAGCCTCTGCCTGTTCTCCGAGGAATTTCCCTTGGGGCTCTTCCTCCTGTCTACTATGTTTATCGACATTTCGTTCTAAAATTTTGTTAGGCTTCGGCCTCCACAGCGACACATCCCAAAGGCTGGCTATACGCCACTTGCGCTGGAACCTTTTGTTCATAAAACTTGGGTAGTACGGTAGAGGCATGGCATTAGTTGCTTTTCCTCACTCTTAGGTACCAGTCAGTCAAAAGCTTAATCTGACGAGTGGTGTATCCTCTGTCCATCATCCTATTGATGAACTCTGAGTGTTTCTTCTCGTCGTCTTTAGTCGCCTTAGTAGTGAACGATATGACAGGAATGATGTCCTCAGTCTTAGAGAAGATCCTCTTCTCGATGACGTTCCTTATTTTCTCGTAAGAGTCCCACTTAGGTGCTTCACCAGCTCTTGCTCTGTGTCTCAAATAGAACTGAACAACGTCGTTCCTGAAGTCCTTAGGATTTGCGATACCTGCAGGCTTTTCGATTTTCTCGAGCTCCTCATTGAGCGCACCACGATCGAACTGCTGTCCCGTCTCCGGATCTCTGTAGTCGTTATCTTGACACCAGTGGTCTGCGTATGTGATGTATCTTTCGAATAGGTTCTGTCCATACTCTTGATACGAGTCTACGTAAGCTTTCTGTATCTCTTCACCAATGAACTCTGCATATTTAGCACTTATCTTAGACTTCAATATGTTTAGGTAGTAGTCCTCAGTTTCTTTAGGAAACTGAAGTTTCACAATCTCTTGTTCTAATACGTAGAAAAGGTGAACCGGGTTAGCCGCAATCTCCTCTGAGTCGTGGTTGAAAACCTTTGATAAAACTTTGAACGCGAAACGAGTAGAGATACCATTCATACCCTCGGTGATGCCAGCGTCATCTTTGTACTCCTGAAGTGACTTAGCCTTAGGGTCTGACTCCTTCAAAGACTCACCGTTGTAGATTCTCATCTTAGAAAACAGGTTAGAGTTCTCCGGATTCT
>Ga0209107_10002594_pt1 | contig 10017 bp, 7 predicted proteins | sample LakErihyJuly2011_2_FD_187460 | JGI IMG/M metagenome (GOLD analysis project Ga0209107, IMG submission 187460) | Freshwater microbial communities from dead zone in Lake Erie, Canada - CCB hypolimnion July 2011 (SPAdes) (version 2) | ecosystem: Environmental > Aquatic > Freshwater > Lentic >... | reverse complement strand
GCCTAGTTTACAAGAGGTAATAATACCATGCCCAGCGAGCGAAGCGGGAGAGATGAATAATTTTTTATGTTTTGCAAGCATCGATTTTGCAATGGTTGCAAAGTTTTTTATTATTAGCGAGCCTTGCTCATCAACAATATCAAAGCTTAAATTGAAGTAATTTACAAGATCCAAAATATTTTTTGAGGTAATTTCAAACAAAGAATGCTGCACCGAATAATGCAACGAAAGCTTGCCAAAAAACAGCTCAAGAGCTTGTTCGCGAGAAATTTCAAAAAGCGATAAAATATTAATAACCGAAAACTTACGCTTTTTGTTGATGCGGCAGATAAAGTTATCGTTGTGTTCAATTTCAAAATCAAGCCAGCTACCTTGGTATGGTATAATGCGGGCGGAGTAAAGTTGCTGATTTAGGCTATCAATTGTGGTGTTAAAAATAACTCCCGGGGAGCGATGAACCTGCGATATAATCACCCTTTCAACGCCATTGACGAGGAAGTTGCCGCTGAATGTCATAATCGGGAGGTCAAAAAGATACACCTCCTGAGTTTTAACTAAATCAACCGATTTTGTGCCAGAAACCTCATCAACACTAAACAAAATAAGGTTAAATGTTGCATATATGCCTGCCGCATAACTAAGTTGTTTTTCCCTTGCTTGTTTGTATGAAATGGTTGGTTTTTTTATTTGCACACTTTTTAGCGAAACCGAAGCGGTTTGCAGGTCGTTAGTAACCGGAAAATAACGAGCAATTGTTTTGAAAAGCATTTCGTTTGTAGGCAAAAAGCCTTGAATATCGTCGTGGTAGTCGTTAAAAGAGCCTCTGTTTAGAAGGTCTTTTGTAACGGTTTCTTCAAGCCCGCTTTTTTTGTTTTTAAAGTTAAGGTTTTCGTTAATAATAAAGGCAGAATTGTAGTTTTTACCAAGTGGAACTCTGAGGGTCATAAACAATATATAATACCAAGAATATAGGGAAATATTATATCTTTTATAACCAAAAAAGCCTTGGCAATAAAGAATATAACACTTGCCGTGTTAAATTTTTACCCCAAAATAAATTGGGGCAGGTAGCAAAAATTGAATTATTTAATTTCAACTTTTGCACCAATTGCCTCAAGTTTTGCTTTCATTTCGTCAGCAGTTTTTTTGTCAACCCCTTCTTTGATTGGTTTTGGAGCTCCTTCAACTAGGTCTTTAGCTTCCTTCAAACCAAGACCTGTAAGTTCGCGAACGGCCTTAATAGCTTCAAGCTTTTTGTCGCCACCAGAAACCAAAATAACATTAAACTCGGTTTTTTCCTCAACAGCAGCAGCCCCACCAGCAGCAGGTGCAGCAGCAAAAGAAGAAGCAGAAATACCCCACTTTTCCTCAAGAGATTTTACCAGTTCACTTGCTTCAATAATTGAAAGAGCTGAAAGTTCCTCAATAAGTTTTTCAATGTTTGCCATAAAACAAATTAATTAATACAGAAAAAATATAACAATAGACAATCAATCAAGGCCAATATCAAATTTTACAAATTATGATACAGCTTCGTTTGAATATTTGTGCTTCACTAAACGCAATAATGTTGCTGGAACGCCCATAATTGAGCCCAAAAGCTTTGCTTTCATTTCGCTCTCCGATGGTAGTGATGCGTATTTTTGAACCTCCGCCTCGCCGTAAAATTTGGCATTGTCGGAATATCCAAGAATTTTTCCAACCCCAAACTCCTTTACAAACACGCTAAGTGCCTTAGATGTAGATATAGGATCGTTAGTTGAAATTGTTAGCACCTGCCCCTTAAGGCCCGAATGAATATTGTTAAATTTAGACTTCGTTGCAATTTTGTTGAGCGTGTTTTTTATTACACTAGCCTGAGCCTTACCTGAAAATGCATTACGCAGCTTTGAAATTTGCGAAACGGTTACACCTGTAAATTCAAACAAAAACAAAAATTCACACTCGTTATAACGCTCAATTAAGTTATTAACGAGAGAGTATTTTTTTTCTTTAATCATATATAAACAAACAATAATAAAGACACAATACCTCTTAGAGCAAACAGCATCTTAACCCCATTAATTTTTATTGTCAACACATTTTTAATTTTTTTTTGAAAATTTTTTTTGATATTTTTTAGTTGCTTTTTATAATGGGTGATGTATTGTGAAGCGATTACCATTTTGTTATTAGCTATGAGCAAGGCTGCAATTAAAAAATCACAAACAATGTTGAGGCAGGGTATAGAAAACAAATATCACAACGAGTTCTCAGCGCAATCCTCGCCTGAAGAAATGGATCTACAAAGCATATCACAAAACGCCGAGCATGATGAATACGAAAGCACAATTTTACACTCCCTAAACCCAAGTCAGCGTAAGGCGGTGCTAACTTTTGATAGGCCACTTTTAATTTTAGCAGGGGCAGGAACCGGCAAAACTAATACAATTACCAAAAAAATTGCCTATATTATTGAGCAAAATATGGCAAGAGCCGAGCAAATTTTGGCGGTAACATTTACAAACAAAGCAGCAAACGAAATGAAACAAAGGGTTATGAGCCTTGCCAGCAGCGGGCATTTTGTTAATATTGGCACATTCCATTCGGTTTGCTTAAAAATGTTGCGTGTCAACTGGGCCTTGGCTGGGCTAAAAGAAGGTTTTAGCATTATTGACGGCCAAGACCAAAAGGAAATGATGAAAGAAATTTGCAAAGACCTAGCAATTTGCAACAAAACCTATCCAATTAAAAACTTGCTTGGGTTAATATCTAAGGCAAAAGAAAGCGAAACACGCTCCCTCAAGGGCGAAAGCTTTGTTCCGCAAATGTTTGCAATGCTTCCACTGGACGAAATTTACGCAAAATACATCAAACGCCTAGATGAGATGAACTGCATCGATTTTGACGATATTTTAATTAAAACAATTGCAATGCTTGAAGCCAACCCCGAGGTAATGAAGGGCTATCAAAATCGCTACAAATTTATTATGGTGGATGAATATCAGGACACCAACAAAACCCAATACAAATTAATAAAATATATTGCCGGCGCCAACCCAAATTTGTGTGTAGTGGGGGACGACGACCAGTCCATCTACAGCTGGCGTGGGGCGGATATTAGCAATATATTGAGTTTTAGCAAGGACTACAAAAACGCAGCAGTTATAAAGCTTGAGCAAAACTATCGCTCAACGCAAAATATTTTGGAAGTTGCCGATTTTGTAATTCAAAACAACACCGAAAGGCTCGGCAAAAAACTGCTAGCAAACAAAACTGATAACCCACCCGTGCTTGTGAGGCAATATCTTGACGAGCGAAATGAGGTAGTTTTTGTTGTAAATCAAATACAAAATTTGGCGAGGGACGGGGTGGAATACTCCAAAATTGCAGTTTTACTACGCTCCTCGGCACTTTCTCGCTTTTTGGAGGAAAGCTTTGTGCGAAAAAACATTCCCTACAAAATTGTTGGCGGGCTTAGGTTTTACGAAAGACGAGAAATCAAGGATTTACTATCCTATTTGCGTTTGCTTGATAATCCCTTTGATGCAATATCTTTCAAGCGCGCAATACAAAACCCAAAACGGGGGCTTGGCGATGCAAGTGTGCTAAAAATTACAAACTACGCCTCAGTAATGGAACTTAGCCTTGTTGATGTGTTAAATACATTCACCGAAAACGAGGATGAGCTTTTTGCCGGTGGCAATAAAAAAGCCTCAAACGAGCTAAAACTTGGGCCAAAGCTTATTGAAGGCTTGGAGCAATTTTATAGCCAATATTTGCAATGGAAAATGATGATAGAGGCACAAAACATCCGCCTTGATGCCATTTTGGAGCAAATTGTTAGCGATACCGCCTACAACGAATTTTTACGCGGCGAAAGCGATGATAGCAAGGATTACGAGCAAAAGCAGGATAATATTCGCGAATTTTTGCGTCTTTTATCAAGCTTTTCCTCTTTAAGCGAATTTTTGGAGCATATCTCCCTCGCAGTTGACACCGAAAACGGTCAGGACACCCAGCAAGAAGCCGTTTCAATAATGACCGTCCACGCATCAAAAGGGCTGGAATTTGAAGCAGTTTTTATGCCATTTATGGAGGATGGAGTTTTCCCCAACCAACGAACAATAGATGAGGCAAAAACCGAAAAAGGTCTTGAGGAGGAACGCCGCCTTTGTTATGTTGCAATTACAAGGGCAATTAGGCATCTGTTTATAACGCATTCCAAAAACAGATTTTTTGGCGGGGCATTGGTTCCGGCAAATCGCTCTCGCTTTGTGGACGAAATTTGCTCGCATTCCTCCACAGCCTACGAAACCTTTGAGCAGGAATTTTCTGCCATCTACGCGCCTAAACGAGTTGATAGCGAAAGCAGCGAATATGGGTTTGGGGCATCTCGCAGGCCTAAAAATTCGGGCTATACCCCCAGCACCAAGCGTGCGGTTTCACTAAAAACCGACCTCAACAAAAAGCTAGATATTGACCAAATTGTTTCGCACAAATTATTCGGCTCTGGCAAAATTATCAAAATTGACGGCATCTTCGCCGAAGTTGCCTTCGAAAACGGCGACATCAAAATGATACGCAAAGATTTTTTGGCTTAAAAACTTAATAAATTTTATCTTACATAAATCTTTTTTACCTTTAAAGCTTTTTTACCTTCTACTTTCCGCCCGCTTGCTTAAAAACATTGAGAGGGAGTTGATGAGTAAGGTGATTAAAAAAAGCGCCATGGCGAGGGCAAAGGCAGATTTGCTTTTAATGGAGCTAAGGTCGCTATCGCCAACAAGTAGCTCAACAATTTGAACGGTAAATGTTGTTAGGCTTTCAAAAGGATTTAACGACAAATTGCCCGCAAGCCCAGCACACATTACAACAATCATTGTTTCGCCAATTGCCCGCGAAAGGGCAAGGGTGATGATAGAATACAATTTTGGCTTAGAATAGGGCATAAGAACATCCTTCACCATTTCGTATTTGGTTGAGCCCATAGCAAAACTTGCAAAACGAAGATAGGGCGGCATTGAGCGAAATACATCAAAGCAAAGGCTTGTAATGTAAGGAATTATCATAATACCAATAACAATTGCCGCATTAAAGGCACTTTCAAAGGAAACATCCATGTTAAAGTAGTCCCACATTTTAACAAAAAATGGCGAAAAAATAAAAGCAGCAAAATATCCGTAGACAATAGTAGGTACGCCCGATAACACCTCCAAAACCGACTTAAAAATGTTTGCCCTTCTGTTGCTTGCATATTCGGAAATGTAAATGGCGCTTAGCACTCCTATTGGCAGGGCAATAAAAATTGCAACCATTGAAGTTACAAAGGTTCCGGCAATGAGCGGCAAAATGCCAAAGGCTTTTGAGCTTTCAAATTCAAAGTCGTCGGGATACCATTTTTTGCCGAAGAAAAAATCAAAAATATTTACAACCTTAAAAAATTTAATACTTTCAATTAAAAGAGTTAAAAATGTAACAACTGTAATGGCAACTGATATTGCAACCGCAATATACATAAAAAATTGGGTTGTGGTATCAAAGTTAAAAATGCTTTTTTTTACAATTTTGCGGATAAATTTTACGCTTGTAAAAATCATAAACAAAATTGATAGGCAAATTGCAATAAATAGCTCTATAATGTAATTTGGCTTTTCTAGCTGTAAAAACACAACAAACAAAATGCCGAGCACAATTGCAAGCCACGAAGATGTTAAAAACGAAACCGAGCTAGAATTTAAATATAAATTGCCCTTCGCAAGCCCTCTCTTAAATTTTTTTTGCAATCTGTGTTTGTGAAAACGCAGCATTATTTTTGTAATATAAAAATAAGCAAAAACAATTGCAACCAGCGAGAGAAAAATTTTCATTTAATTTTGAAAAATTTATTTATTAAAAATTTTGCTAATTTCATACATTGCAACAGAAACGGCAACCGAGGCATTAAGGCTTTCTGTTAGTTTTGAAATAGGTATTTTGCAAATAAAATTACAAAGGGGCAAAAGTTTATCTTCTATGCCAGAGCCTTCCGAGCCTACAATTAATGCAATTTTACAGGGCTTGCCTTTTGCAGCGGCACAGGCATTTGTTGCAAGGTTGGTAATGTTAATTGCCCCTTTGCCGTCCAACCCAGCAATTGTAAAACCCTTGGTTTTTAAAATGCCTATCCACTTGCTAAGGCTAGCTAGCTGGCAAACATTTGCAAGCTCACTTGCACCGGCAGATGCCTTGCAAACATCGCCATTGTTGAGTATATTTGGCATGCCAAATTTGTTGGCAATAATTAGCCCAGCCCCAAATGCAAGGCTACTTCGTATTATTGAGCCAATATTGCCTATATCGGTTATGTTGTTTAGTATTACAATAAAATTTGCCGATTCAATTGCTTTTTCGGTATCAACATCCTTAACAACGCTTGCAAGGCAAACCGCTCCTTGATGGTTCACCCCACTAAGCCCCATTGCATTGTTTATATGCGCTATTGCAACTTCCTTAACTGCAACGCTGCTTTTTAAGCCCTTTGAGCGTAATTTTTTTAAACCCTCCGTTGTGGCAATTACTTCAAAAACTTTTCGCCTTCCACTCCTTACAACTGCCATTACCTGATTAATTCCGTAAAAAGGCACTTGTTTTACAGATATGTTGTTTTTACTCATTACTAATTTATCAAATGTTTTTAACAATTTGCAAATATTTTATTAATTTTCAATAGAAATTTTACATTTTATTATTGACTATTTTTCTTTTAATATTTATCATACTTTTTATAATTTGTTTGTAAAAAAGTGTTGGCAAAAAATTTACTTATTCCGCTGGTTCTGTTAAGTTATTTCGTGGGTAAAAATGCCTTTGCAAAACAACAACCCTACGGGCTAACTTTGCAGGAGCACGAGCAGGATGTTAAACGCCGCTTTGTGGAATCTCGCATTTTAGGGTCGGACGCTAGGTTTAGAACCGTGTCCTACAAACCAAATGCGGTTTATAGACTTGTTGTTCCTTACGATACCTCCACTTATTTGGAGCTAGAACAAGGCGAAACAGTAAGTAGCTACTCGTTTAACAATCAAAAACAAACCGCTTGGGATATTGCAACCGTGCAAAATAGGGTCTACATTCGTCCTGTTGAAAGCGAAGCCAACACCCAAATTACCCTAATGACAAACAAGCGAGTATATTTTTTTGAGCTATTTGCCAAAGAGCCTGAAACCCCCGATATTTTTAAAGATAAGGACTTCACCTTTTACACAAAATTTAACTACCCCACAAGCGAGGACGGCGAAGGCATTAAAAAATATGCAACCTCAGCCCTGCCAAATTTGGATAAGCCCGAGGAATACAATTTTAACTACACAATTACTGGTGAGGAGGCGATATTCCCTACCAAAATATTTGACGATGGACGCTTTACATATTTTGAATTTAAAGAAAAAGGTGGTGTTATGCCGGCAATTTTTACTGTGGATTCTACAAATCACGAGGCCATTGCCAACTATCGTATCTTAGGGCCTTACGTTGCCATTGAAACCCTCAATGCCCGCTTTACTTTGCGTTATGGAAACGACATTGTTTGCGTTTATAACGAAACCATTTGGCTTCGCGAAAAGGAAATTACAAAGGAAAAATCATCAATGTCTCGTTTTTAATTTTTATGCAACACCACCTTACTCTTTTTGACACTTTAACTAAAACTAAGCAACAAATTAAAACATTAAAAAACGATGAAATTAGCTTTTATGTTTGTGGGCCAACGGTCTACGATTTTGTTCATCTTGGCAATGCAAGATCCTTTGTGTTTTACGATTTGCTTTTTAGGGTTTGCAAGGCAATTTTTAAAAATGTAAAATACGCCCGTAACATTACCGATATTGACGATAAAATTATTGCAAAAGCACAGGCCGAAGGCGTGGAAGAGTTTGTTATTACAAATCGCTACACAAACCATTTTCACAATGCTTGCAAATTTTTAAATTGCCTTGAGCCAACATTTGAGCCAAAAGCCAGCGAATATATAAATCAAATTATTGAGCTAATTAACAGCTTACTTACAAGGGGGCATGCTTATTACGCAGGAACGGATATTTATTTTAGCGTTGAAAGTTTTGCAAATTACGGAAGGCTATCTGGCCGCAAAATTGATGAGATGCTTTCCGGGGCAAGGCTTGAAGTGGACGCAAACAAAAAACATCCTGCCGATTTTGTGCTTTGGAAAGGCAACCCAAAAACCACTCAAAAAACTCAAAAAACCGAAATTAGTTTTGAGGCGAAGTTTTTTGTTAATTCTTACAAGCCCATCGGCAAATCTGTTTTTAAGAAAGATTTTTTTAAAATATTTTTACAAGCTGCCGCGACTTTATTTAATATAAACGAGCAAAGCGAGAAAAAATTTTTAAAAAAAGATGAATTAAAAACTGAGAATGGCGATGGGTGCATTGTTTTAAATGGTCGCCCCGGTTGGCACATTGAATGCAGTGCAATGAGTAAAAGTTTGCTAGGCGAAAATTTTGACATTCACGGCGGGGGAATTGACCTGCAATTTCCGCATCACGAAAACGAAATTGCACAATCGGTTTGCTCCTCGCCATCGTGTGGTTATTCTTCCTACTGGGTTCATAATGGGTTTTTAATGATTAACGGCGCAAAAATGAGCAAGTCGGATGGTAATTTTATTACAATTAACGATCTTATTACTCAGGGGCATCACGGCGAAGTTGTGCGTCTTGCCATTTTAAATGCACACTACAACAAACCCCTAGATTTTAGCGATAGCCTTTTGCTAAATACAAAAAAAGTGCTGGATAAATTTTACGATTATATTGCCGAATATTTGCCACTATTTACTACGCAAAATTTGGAGGAAATCTTCACCCTAATGCCACAGCTAGCAAAGGAGGCTATTATAAACGACCTTAATATGTCCAAATTTGTTGCAATAATGCATACTTTGGTTAATGATATAAAAAACACAACAAACGACCCAAGCCATCGCAAAAACACAGCAATTGAGTTAATTGCAATGGGTAAATTAATTGGTATTTTTGCCGATGAAAACTACCTCAACCAAACCACCCAAAGGGACGAAAAATACTTTCAAGCCCTCGCACTTGCAAAACAAAGGGCCGAATGCAAGGCATCTAAAAACTTCGCCCTCGCCGATGAGCTACGCATCCAAGCCCTCGCCCTTGGCTACAAAATTCTCGACACTCCCGAAGGCTTTAATATTAAAAAAGTTTAGGGATTACGCCTCCCCACCCTCCGCCATTCCCCCGTAGACGGGAATGGCAAAAAAAGGGGAGCGGGAATGATGCTGGGTCTATGGTTAATTCCCAATTTTACTTAGGGATGCGAGATTTACTTTGTTAGAGACTATTGGATCTTATGCCACTTTTTGTAGTGTGGGTAGATTCGTCTTTGGTAAATTTATTGTTGTTATTAGGTAATTTTTATTAATCACAATTTTACTAGGAATCGTTTGACTTGATAAAGTTAAATCAGGTATTTTATCTTGCTGCGTTTCTTTATTTAAAGGTAAAGATTGTGAATGTGGATTAGAATTACTTTGATTTAGTTGTGAAGGTTTTAACCTTTCATGTTGATATTTAAAATATTCCTCAAATAATGTTGTATAATCTTCTTTCTCCAATGTTACTTCTCCTCGCTGATTTCTTTCAATACAATTTCTAGACAGGATTGAAACTGCTCCAAAAACTCTTCAAATTGCTCTGGACGTTTGTTATCATTTGGTGTTTTGCTTGTATTTTGTATAATTAATATATGATAATAAATAATTATTAATTTAATATTAGATTCTTCATTAATGTCAATAAAAAAAATTATTTTTTTATTTTGTGTATTTTTGCGATGTTTTGCGGATGTATCATTTGGCTGATAGTGACTTGGTCTATCAGCCACCCAAAAATTGGTGGACTTTGTGCAAAAAAGTGGTGGGGTTGGTTTCAAGGTTTATCTCGGCGCGAAATTCTCCCCCGCCTTCAGTGCCTTTGCTATACCACGAAACATGTTTTTTGGACAAGAGCATTC
>Ga0209107_10002584_pt1 | contig 10036 bp, 10 predicted proteins | sample LakErihyJuly2011_2_FD_187460 | JGI IMG/M metagenome (GOLD analysis project Ga0209107, IMG submission 187460) | Freshwater microbial communities from dead zone in Lake Erie, Canada - CCB hypolimnion July 2011 (SPAdes) (version 2) | ecosystem: Environmental > Aquatic > Freshwater > Lentic >... | reverse complement strand
CCCGCCGACAGCTCGCTCGTACCGAGCGACTTCGGCGTGAAACGGCCGAGCTTGTCGATCTGCCACGCGCGGCCGGTGGACATCACGCGGATCTTCTCGCCGACGCGCAGCGCCCCGTTGACCACCCGCACCAGCGACACCACGCCGACATAGTTGTCGAACCAAGAGTCGATGATGAGCGCCTGCAACGGCGCCTGCGGGTCGCCCTTGGGCGGCGGGATGTGGGCGACGATGGCCTCGAGCAGCTCGGGCACATTTTCGCCGGTCTTCGCGGAAACCCTCACGGCATCCTGCGCGTCGATGCCGATGATCTCTTCGATCTCGCGGATGACCTTCGGGGGATCGGCCGAAGGCAGGTCGATCTTGTTGATGACCGGCAGCACCTCGAGCCCCTGCTCGAGAGCCGTGTAGCAGTTGGCGACGCTCTGCGCCTCGACGCCCTGCGAGGCGTCGACCACCAGCAACGCGCCATCGCAGGCGGCCAGCGAGCGCGAGACCTCGTAGGAGAAGTCCACATGGCCCGGCGTGTCGATGAGGTTCAGTTGGTAGCGTTGACCGTCTTTCGCGTTGTAGTACAGCGTGACGCTCTGCGCCTTGATGGTGATGCCGCGCTCGCGCTCGAGCGCCATCGAGTCGAGCACCTGGCTCTGCATCTCGCGGGCGTCGAGCCCGCCGCACAGCTGTATGAGACGATCGGCCAGCGTCGACTTGCCGTGGTCGACATGGGCGATGATCGAGAAATTGCGGATGTTCTGCATCGGTTCCAGGTGATCCCCCGCGCCGGAGGCGGCGAGGCTTTTTGCCAAGCGGCTGATTATACCGGCTGGGCGGTCAGCCGTCCGGCACCTCAGCGGCTGCGGAACAGTCTTTCGATCTCCGCGGGATCGAGCCGAGTCACCGCGACCACCACGCCGTCCCACAACAGCACCGGGATCCGATGACCGTGGCGGCGCAGCAATTCCGGGTCAGAGTCGACATCGAGGCACTCTAGCGGCGGCATTTGGAGCCGCGTGCCGAGCGTGGCGAGATCCTCCGCCATCTCCTCGCACAGACCGCAGCCTTCACGGGTCAGCAGCGTCAGCCGCTCGGCCACCGCCATTCAGGTCACCTCGACGCGCTGGGCGTCGCGGCTGCGTCCGTCGCGGCCAGCGGCGCAGGCGCAGGCGTGGCCACCCTGGGGGGGGTCATCGGCACAGCGCGCCGCACCTGCGCAGCGATGAAGCGCGCGGTGCGCAGCGGCACTTCACCGACCACGGTGAGCGGACGCCCCTCGACCCTCGTGACATAGGTCGTGGAGCCCCCCGTAAGCCCTGTGCCGACCCCCGGCACCCGCACCGGCGGCGGCGCCGGCGCCGGCGAGCCGATGAACACGGACACCGACGCGAAGCCGTCCGAGAACACCAGATGTTCGACCTCGCCCTCTGCGCCTGGCAGGTTCTGTCGGCTGCTCTGCGTCAGCCGGAACCCGGGCGGCAACTGGCTCGCGACCCAAACGGGGGACGGGGGACGGGCCGCTGCGACGACCGGTACCGGCGCACTGCGATACCAACGAAGATTGGCTGTCGACACCGACGGTTGGAAGGCGCTGTCCGGGATGTTGGCGGGCAGGGTGAGTTCGGTGAACGAGGTCTCCTCGATCACCTGACCGCCCGCATCGCGCAGCTCGGTCTTGATCGGCATCGCCGTCCGATCGTCGATCCAGACACGATAGCCGTAACGGAAACCATCGCGTGGCACGAGCGACACGAGGTGTGCGATGCGACCCTGCTGGCGCACGCGCTTGACCGCCTGCAATTCATAGGCCTGCCCGGAGCGCGCATCGAGCTGCGGCAAGGTGCTCAGCATGCCGCCGGCACGGGGCCGTCGCTCGACCAACACGATGCCGTGGTCCGGCAAGAAGCAGAAGAGCTCTCGACCGCGGCGGATGAACTCGCGGCGCGATCCGTCGAGCGGCACGATCCGTTCAGCGACCTCGCCGTCCCGGACACGATGGATGATGCGCAGCGTCTCAGAACGCCCGTTACGGTCATGGCGCAAAGTACCGATGTAGTTGCGCTGCGCAAGCGCCTCGTTCATGCGGTGCAGCAAGGCGTGTGCATCGGCGTTCGCGGCGACGGACGGTCGAGCGTGCGCCGGCGCGGCGTGACCCACGGCGACAACACCCGCGCAAGCGACCCATGCCAAAAAGTGCAGACGACCCACCGCGGTGCTCATCGTGCAGTGCCCGCCTCGGACGGTGACAGCGGGAACTGGCCGGGCGATGGGGCATCGATCTCTTCGTACCGCGCGTCGGTATCGGCCACGAGCGACGACAGCGCATTACGACGCAGCAAGGGTGCTGCGACCTCGCTGTGGGCCACAACGAAATTCGCCATCACGGCGCCCCCCATCAGGACGGCCGGCGCGTTGGAGGCTGGTGGAACGGTGTAGCTGTCCGGCGCGGAAGCGCCGCTCTCTGCCGAGAGCGGTACCGGCGCCGGCAGCACCCTCTCCGCGGACACCACCCGCACCGGGGCGGGGATGACAGCGGCGACCGACGCAGCACCGGGCGCATCGAAACGCAGCCACAAGATGGCCGCTGCGGCGACGCCGGCTGCGACACCGACACCGCTCAACGGCACGGCCCAGCGTGGCAGGCGCGGGCTTCGGGTGACGGGCGCTGCGGTCGCGGCATCAGCGTCATCAGTCGGGGAGACGGACCCGGATCCCGCGTTGTCCGCCCGGGCGATCGCAGCGGCGACCCGCTCGGCGAAACCGTCGCGTCCGCCGCCGCGGGCCTGCCCTGCCAGCGGTTCACCGCGGATCGCAGCACCGATGAAAGAGTACCCCGCCCACTGGCGCCTCAAGCCCTCATCGCGGGCCAGACGACGCGCCAAAAGTTCGCACTCGGCTGCCGAAAGCTCGCCGTCATACATGGCCGACAGCTGGCTGTCGCGCTCCTGCCCGCTCATCCGATCGCCTCGCCACGACCCAACCCACCCTCAAAGATCTCTCGCAACTGTTCGTCCACCGCCTCGCGCGCGCGGAAGATGCGCGAGCGGACGGTACCGACGGGACAATCCATGGTCTTGGCGATCTCCTCGTAGGAGAGCCCTTCGAGTTCGCGCAGCATGATCGCGGTGCGAAGGTCCTCGGGCAACCGGTCGATGGCCGCGCTCACCGTGGCGCGGATCTCCTCCGTCAAGGCGAGCGCCTCAGGGGTGGCGGTATCGATCATGCGTTCCTCCAAGCCTGGACGGTCCTCATCGCCGCTCCCGCTGGAGTCGAGTTGGACGGGATTGCGCGCCCGCGCCGCGAGCGAATTTTTGGCGGTGTTGATCGCGATGCGGTAGAGCCAGGTATAGAAGGCGCTGTCGCCGCGGAACCTCGACAGCGCACGGTAGGCCTTGATGAACGCATCTTGGGCAATGTCCTCAGCCTCGGTCGGGTTCCTGACATAGCGCATCACCAGTTTGACGACCTTGTGCTGGTAGCGGCGCACCAGGGCATCGAAGGCCCCGGACTCGCCACGCTGGGCTCGCTGCACCAGGCTAAGGTCGCTTTCCTCCGCGCTCATCGGCGAGAGGCTCCGCGGGGAACCGCAACACCGTCGATGACTCGGTACGTGCGGATAGACCGGGGCAAGCACGAAAAGTTCGCGCCCGGACATTCATTGTCGGTCAGGTTGCTCGGGCGCGGGTCCACGCGGCGCAGTGTACCCGCCAGGAGGCCGGTCTGCCGGCTGCAGACCCAGTGGCTCAAAGGTCCGGCCGCCCTGGCCATCCGCGCCCGGCGGCACGGCAACGGCGCCCGAAATCGGCGGCCAGGCGCGGGTCGAGCCCGCGCCGCGAGCGCCATCGCGCCTCGCCTCCCCAGATCCCCGTGCGGCGGTAGAGCCACCACCCGAGCCCTGGGAATTCAACGATCCGCTCCCAGGCTTGTGACAGCTCCGGGGGCGGCTGGACATCAGGTCCGGCTGGGGACGTTACCGAGGAATGGCAGCTCGCGGATGACCGCCGCCAACGCAGCCAGGTCGGTGTCGATGGGGATTTCATCCCGCAAGAGATAGCCTGCGAGCTCAGGGTCTTGCAACTCCAACAAGCGGGTGAATTGGGCCAATTCACCAGCCTCTGCCAGCCGCCCCGGACCCTCGAGCCAGCGCACCAGCAGGACATCGAGTTCTTTCATGCCCCGCCGACAGCGCCAACGCAGCCGGCCGGTGTCCGAAGATCCGGTCTCAGCGCTCAAAGATGCTCGCGCTCGACCATCATCTTCTTGACCTCGGCGATCGCCTTGGCCGGGTTGAGGTCCTTCGGGCAAGCCTCGGTGCAGTTCATGATGGTGTGGCAGCGATAGAGCCGGAACGGATCCTGGAGGGCATCGAGACGCTCGCCGGTGGCGTCATCGCGGCTATCGACGATCCAGCGATAGGCGGCGAGCAACGCCGCCGGGCCGAGGTAGCGATCGCCGTTCCACCAATAACTTGGGCAGGACGTCGAGCAACAGGCGCAGAGGATGCAGGCCGACGGACCGTCGATCTTCTCCTGGTCTTCGGGGGACTGCAGCCGCTCGCGGTCGGGCTGCGCCGGCGTGCGCGACTGCAGCCACGGCTTCACCGAGGCGTACTGTGCGTAGAACTGCGTGAGGTCGGTGACCAGGTCCTTCACCACCGGCATGTGCGGCAGCGGGTAGATCTTCACATCCGCCTTCACATCGGCGCAGCTCATGGTGCAGGCGAGGGTGTTGGCGCCATCGATGTTCATGGCGCAGCTGCCGCAGATGCCCTCACGGCAAGAGCGACGGAAGGAGAGCGAGGGGTCCAACTCGTTCTTGATCTTGATGAGGGCGTCGAGGACCATCGGCCCGCAATCGTCCATATCGACCTTGTAGGTGTCGACGCGCGGGTTGGCGCCTCCGTCAGGGTCGTAGCGGTAGACCTTGAAGGCGCGGACATTGGTCGCCCCAGCAGGCGCCTCATGTACCTTGCCGTCGCGGTTGATGCGGGAATTCGGGGGCAGGCGAAATTCGGCCATGGCGTCAGTCCTCAGTAAGTCCGGGCCTTGGGCGGGATGGCCTCGACATCAGCGGTCAGAGTGCCTTGGTGCACCGGCCGGTAGTCGATGCGCACCTGACCTTTTTCGTCGACCCAACAAAGCGAATGCTTCATCCAGACCGCATCGTCGCGGTCCTTGAAATCCTCGCGTGCATGGGCACCACGGCTCTCTTTGCGATTTTCTGCGGAGCGCACGGTGGCGACCGCTTGCCCGAGCAGGTTGTCGAGTTCCAGGGTCTCGACGAGGTCGGTGTTCCAGATGAGCCCGCGGTCGCTGGTCCGCACATCCGCGAACGAATCGACGGTGCGCTGCAACTTCTCGCAACCCTGCCGCAACGACTCGCCGCTACGGAATACCGCGGCGTCGGATTGCATGATCTTCTGCATCTCGAGTCGGATCTGCGCAGTGGAGCGTTCGCCATCGGCGTGACGGACCCGATCGAGCCGTGACACCGCGAGATCGCCGGCATCCTTCGGCAGCGGCTTGTGCGACTGGCCGGGACGGACGGTGGTCGCCGCATGGCGCGCCGCCTCGCGACCGAACACCACGAGATCGAGCAAAGAATTCGAGCCCAAGCGGTTGGCACCGTGCACCGACACGCAGGCCGACTCGCCGACCGCCATCAGACCCGGCACGACGGACTCGGGATCGCCGCCCTTCAGCGTGACGACCTCGCCGTGGTAATTGCAGGGGATGCCGCCCATGTTGTAGTGCACGGTCGGCAGCACGGGGATCGGCGCCTTGTTGACATCGACGCCTGCGAAGACGCGCGCGGTCTCGGCGATGCCGGGCAGCCGCTGCTTGATGACATCGGGGCCGAGGTGCTCAAGATGCAGGTGGATGTGGTCCGCGTCCTTGCCGACGCCGCGACCCTCACGGATCTCGAGGGTCATCGAGCGCGACACCACATCGCGCGAGGCGAGGTCCTTGGCGTTCGGCGCGTAGCGCTCCATGAAACGCTCGCCGCGCGAGTTGGAGAGGTAGCCGCCCTCGCCCCGCGAACCCTCGGTGATGAGGCAGCCGGCACCGTAGATGCCGGTCGGGTGGAACTGGACGAACTCCATGTCCTGCAGCGGCAGGCCGGCACGCAGGGCCATGCCGCCGCCGTCGCCGGTGCAGGTGTGCGCCGAGGTGCAGGAGAAATACGCGCGGCCGTAGCCGCCCGTCGCGAGGATCACGAGGTGGGCGCGAAAGCGATGCAGCGTGCCCTCGGCGAGGTTGAGCGCCACCACGCCGCGGCACTCGTCACCTTCCATGATGAGGTCGATGGCGAAGTATTCGATGAAGAACTCAGCTTCGTTCTTCAGGGACTGCTGGTAGAGCGTGTGCAGCATCGCGTGGCCGGTGCGATCGGCGGCGGCGCAGGTGCGCTGCGCGACGCCCTTGCCGTACTGGGTGGTCATGCCGCCGAAGGGCCGTTGGTAGATGCGGCCGTCGGGCGTGCGCGAGAACGGCACGCCGTAGTGCTCGAGTTCGATTACGGCCGCCGGGGCTTCCTTGCAGAGGAACTCGATGGCGTCCTGGTCGCCGAGCCAGTCCGCCCCCTTGATGGTGTCGTAGAAGTGGTAGCGCCAATCGTCCTCGCCCATGTTGCCGAGTGCGGCCGAGATACCGCCCTGCGCAGCGACCGTGTGGCTGCGGGTCGGGAAGACTTTCGTGATACAGGCGGTGGAGAGGCCGGCCTCGGCGAGGCCCAAAGTCGCGCGTAGACCGGCGCCGCCGGCGCCGACCACGATGACGTCGTAGGTGTGGTCGATGAAATTGTAGGCGGCCATCAGAAGGATCCCGTTGTGAAGGCGATGCGCAACACGGCGTACACGCCGGCCACGGCAAGCAAGGCATGCAGGAGGGTTGATGCGAGCAGCGCAGCGAGCTTCAGTCCTTTAGCGTGGACATAGTCCTCGAGTACGACCTGCACACCGAGCGCCGAGTGCCAGGCGAGCGCGCCGATGAGCAGCAGCAAGAGCACCGGGTTGATGCCGCTCGCCACCCAGGCGCGCACGGCCTCATGGTCGGAGGTCGGCAGGTGCACGACCGCGAACGCGAACCAGACCGTGAGCGGCACGAGCGCGACGGCGGTCAGCCGCTGCACCCACCAATGCGAGACGCCCGACTTGGCGGAACCGCGGCCGAGCACACGACCGATCGGGCTGCGCAGACTCATCGCGGCACCCCGGCGAAGAACGCCACGTAGATCAAGGCAGCCGCTAGCGCCACAGCGACCGCCACGACGACGATCGCGCTGCGGCGGGCCTCAGCCTTCTCGAGGCCGCGACCGAGGTCCCAGTTCAGGTGACGGATGCCGTTGCAGAGGTGGTAGCAGAACGCGAGCAGCCAACCGGCGATCAGCAGTTTCATGAACCCGGTCGAGAGCAGCGCGCTCGCCTGCGCGTAGCGCTCGGCGCCGGAGGCGGCGGCGAACAGCCAGCCGACCAGCACCACGAGCCCCGCCGACAGGACGATGCCCGTGATGCGATGGGCGATCGAGGTCGCCATCGTGTACATGAACCGATAGATACCAAGGTGCGGCGATAGTGGTCGCGATCTCGTGCTCATGCGCGTGTCCTGAGTCGGTCAAAAATCGATGCAGCGGCCGTTCTTTTCCCAATCGCCGTAACGCGTCGGTTCGGGGCCCGGCGGGCCGCCGATCTCACGCTGCGGGGCCGCGGGCGTCGGGGTCAGCGGCAGCGACAGTGTAGGGGTTGGTGGCGGCTCGGTAGGAGGCGATGAGGCCTGCGGACGAAGCGCGTTGGAGTTATTCTGCATCGCCAATCAGTCTGCCAGAATCTGCAGAATCCGACCACCTCCCGCGACCTTTTCTGCATCACCATGACGACATCTATTACGCCTTCCGCACCACCTTCTGATCGCCCCGGCGTCATGCTCGATGACCTCGGCGTCCTCGCCGTGCGTGGCGCACAGGCGCGCCAGTTCCTCAACGGCCAGCTCTCTCAGGATGTGCTCGCCTTGGACCGCACTCTTGTGCGGTTGGCCGGGCTGCACAACCCGCAGGGACGCAACCTTGCGGTGATGCGGTTACTTGCCTGGGATGCCGACACGGTGCTGTGCGTGCTGCCCCGCGCACTCATCGCCGAGACGCGTGCGCTGCTGGTCCGCTTCCTGCTGCGCTCCAAGGCCGAGCTTCAAGACACATCAGAGGCCTGGTGCATCCAGGGCTTATGGGCCGAGACCCCGCTCTCCGACCCTCCGCTCAGCGCCGTGGTCGGCGCGACAGCGCATCACGACGGTGCGGTCACCTGGCGCCACACGCCTGACGGGCGCTGCCTTCGGCTCACTCCGCGACCTGCGCTCGCCCCCACCGCATCGCCCGCCCCTCCTGCGGACCCTAGCCCAGCGGACCCTACCGCTGCTGCCGCCCGAACGGCATGGCGGCTCGCCGATATCGCCGCCGGACTGCCCGAGGTGCTGCCGACGACCCGTGCCGCATTCGTCGCCCAGATGCTGAACCTTGACCTCTTGGACGGGGTCTCCTTCACCAAGGGCTGCTACACGGGGCAGGAGGTGATCGCCCGCGCCCACTACCGGGGACGGGTAAAGCGGCGGCTACAGCGCTTCGAAGCGCGCCCTGCCGACTCATCTGCAGCACTGCCGACACCCGGTCAGACGCTGCGCTTCGGCGATGGCCGCAGCGCACAATGGGTCGAAGGCGCGCAGCGCCCGGATGGTGCTTGGGAGTTCCTCGCCGTCGCGCCGTTGCCCGAGCAGGTCGCAGACGACGATGCGACGAACGCGGAACCGTCGCCCACCGACGCCGCGACGGAGCGGCTCGTCGCGACCGCTCTGCCGTTGCCCTACGCCCTGCCCTGAACGGTCAGGCCGGTCACTCCGGCCGCATCTGCGGGAACAGCAGCACGTCGCGGATCGAGGACGAACCGGTCAACAGCATCGCCAAACGGTCGATCCCGATCCCGAGACCGGCGGTGGGCGGCATACCGTACTCGAGCGCGCGGATGTAATCGGCGTCGTAGAACATCGCCTCTTCATCGCCCGCGTCCTTGCGCTCGACCTGCGCGCGGAAGCGCGCCGCCTGATCTTCGGCGTCGTTGAGTTCGGAGAAACCGTTGGCGAGTTCGCGACCGCCCACGAAGAACTCGAAGCGGTCGGTGAGGAAGGGATCGAGATCGTTGGCACGCGACAGCGGCGACACCTCCGCCGGATAAGCGTAGACGAAGGTCGGTTGAACGAGGGTGTGCTCCCCGGTCTTCTCGAAGATCTCGATCTGCAGCTTGCCAGCGCCGTCGCCGGGCTTCCACGGGATGCCGCGCGCCTCGCAGGCTGCACGCAAGTAGGGCACATCACGCAGCCGAGCGCGCTCGAGCCCTGGATTACAGCGCAAGATCAAATCCTCGACGGTGACGCGCTCGAACGCGTCGCGCAGGTCGTGGTGCTGGCCCTGCGAGTCGAACTGCAATGTGCCAAGCACGGCCTCGGCTGCGCCACGCAGCATCTGCTCGATGAGATCCATCAGGTCGCGGTAGTCCGCATACGCCTGGTAGAGCTCGAGCATCGTGAACTCGGGGTTGTGGCGCGTCGAGAGCCCTTCGTTGCGGAAGTTCCGGTTGATCTCGTAGACACGCTCGAGACCGCCGACCACCAGTCGTTTCAGGTAGAGCTCCGGCGCGATGCGCAGGTACATGTCGATGCCGAGCGCGTTGTGATGCGTGACGAACGGCCGGGCCACCGCACCGCCCGGGATCGGCTGCATCATCGGTGTCTCGACCTCGAGGAAGCCCCGCGCATCGAGCATGTCACGCAAGAAACGCACGAGGGCTGTGCGCTTCTGGAACACCGCACGACTGTCCTCGTTCATGATCAGATCGACATAGCGCTGCCGATAGCGCGCCTCGGTATCTGCAAGGCCATGCCACTTGTCGGGCAACGGCTGCAACGACTTCACCAACAGACGCAGTCCGTCCACGCGCACCGACAGCTCGCCGGTCTTGGTGCGGAACAGCACGCCCTCGGCGCCGAGGATGTCACCG
>Ga0209107_10002583_pt1 | contig 10037 bp, 22 predicted proteins | sample LakErihyJuly2011_2_FD_187460 | JGI IMG/M metagenome (GOLD analysis project Ga0209107, IMG submission 187460) | Freshwater microbial communities from dead zone in Lake Erie, Canada - CCB hypolimnion July 2011 (SPAdes) (version 2) | ecosystem: Environmental > Aquatic > Freshwater > Lentic >... | reverse complement strand
ATAAACAAGTTTGAAGGCGCCGCCAATTTTTTCGGTTATGACATAAACGCCAGGGCCCGAAAGTTTGAGCGTTGCGCGTGCCGTTCCGTTTTTTGTTTTGTCCGTTAGATACGGATTGAATAATTTTGTTTTTTTCATTTTAAAATATATAACTTATAAGGGCGCAAAATAAGACAAATAAAACGAGCGCAAAAATAAACGCCATTATTTCGATAAATTTATTTATTAGTTTTTTCATTTTATTAAAGTATAAACGCCTATTAATGTTTTTTCGTTTAAGGTCAAACCGTTTGCAAGTTCTTCGTATTGTATATTAAAAGGCAACGGGCGCCCGTTTACCCTGGTTGTGCATTCAATAAACCATTGTTGCGCGTCGTCAATTGGTTGCATTTTAATATATTCAATTGTAAAACGCGCGCCGTTCTTATTATTTCGGTATACTTTGCCGTTTTTTATCATGCTGCAAAGTGTTTTATTTTTTAGTATTTCGTCCCTGGTCATGTCTTTGTTGATTTCTTGAAATTCTTATTAATTCAAATTTATTTTGTTTTTCAATCCAATTAATAAAAATTTTTTCTTTTTTTTTCATTTTATTGCGGCCCGTTGCATTTAAAACAGTAACCTATTTTTAAACTATACAAAGTGTCTGCGGTTGTCAATTTTTTATTGCATTTTAAATTTAAACAGTAGGCGCCCGTTTTTTTAGGCGTTTTTTTCTGCGGATATTGTCGCATGGTTTTTTATTGTTTTGTAAAATTTAATGTACTTATTTTTTTTGAGTCCATGAAAATAAAAATACTTTTTTGTCAAGTCATTGTCAAGCAAAATAACAATTAAAATAAAGTCAAATAAATAATATTGTTTTATTTTAAGTCTGCCCGTGTTTACGGGCCATGCCGAATATTCATTTTTTATTTTTTCTTCATACATTGCGCTTCGGGGGTTTTTAAATTCATAAATTAAAAAAGGTATGACAATAAAAAAAACAATTAAGAATATTAATTGCCAGGGCGTAATTGGTGCCAATAATAAAAACATATTTATAAATTAAATTCGCGTTCTATTGTTAAAAGGCCATTTTTAAATATTTGATATGTAAAAATATTGTTTTGCCAACAAATTTTAACATTGTCGGCGGTTGTATTGTGCGCCGTTGCAATTTCAACGGTCCTTTTTCTTAAATGGGTTTTTAAAATTTCGAGCATTTTATTTTTATTTTGTTTTTTGGTTTTTTATTTCGCCCGTAAAATTGTCAATTACTAATTTTGTGCGGTCGGGCTTGTCGCGTAAACTTAACATGTGCGGCAATAATTTGCGGTATTTTCGGCCAATGGTGTTTTCGTCGTCTGCGGTTTTAAATAATACAACGGTGTCGGTCATTTCTAAAATACGAGGGGGCACGCTGTTAATTGTGTGAAATAATATGATAATATTGTTTTTTGCGTGCCATTTGTCAACGATTAACTTGCGCATAGCCTGGAACGTCTTGCCCTCAAAAAATATTGTCGCTTCTTCGATTACAATGGTTGTATTTTCTCTATGGTTGGCAAAGTGCAAAAATTCTTGAGTGTCGCCGTAAAAACGGCCGCGCTTGGCCTTCCAATCTAAAGGCAAATTTAAAATTATGTCGCCCTCTTTTTTTGAGGTTGGGCCGTAACCGTCCTGGACGTCATATACCAGGCACGCAATTTTAGGGTTTTTTATTATTTGTTTCGCAAAATAACTTTTGCCCTGGTTGGTGCCGCCGATTATTGTAATAAGTTCTGCCATAATTTAATTGTTTTTTCTTGGGCGTCCGCGGCGCTCGGTTTTTGGCGCGAAGTCGTCCGCGTCGATATTGTCAAAGTTTATTTTGTCAACGGTCTTGGCGCCGTAAACAGCAAGGGCCGTAATTCCCAATGCAATCCACGGATTTGAAAAGTTTATCGGTATTGTTTTTGCGCACGCCTCAATTGAGGGCTTCAATTGCTTTTTTTCGTCCGCGGTTAATTTTAAGTCGCTTGGTTTTAATTTGGTGCCCGCTAAATTATTTAACGCCAGGGGCAAAACTACGGACATCAATTTATCTAAAACAATTATAAGCGTGTCGCCAGGTAGTAAATTGTTTAAACTTATTTTAGTGTCGTCAATTGTGCTGCCCGTGTCCGCTTTTATAAATTCCTCGTTTTCGTCTTGTTCAATAAAAGTTTGTTCGTCGGTTTCGGTCATTCCGAACGGTTTTGAAGCGGGCGGCGGTGCGGGTGTTTTTGAAGGGCGGCCCCTTTTCTTTTTTTCTTCTTTTATTTCGGGTTCCTTAAAAAAGTTTTCGTCCTGGGGCGTTTCGGTTTCTGAAATTTCGGTCAAATCGTAATTTGTCAAAGTTTCGATTTGCTCAATTTCATCAATTAAATTTTTTTCGATTGGCATTTTTATATTTGTTTTTGTAGATAATTGTAAATATCCGCTGCAAATTTATTCTTTTTTGTCGGTATATTAAAAGTTTTTGTTTTAATTCCTTTATCAAAAATAATTGCGACGTGTTCTTTTTCATTTTTATATATGAAATTTTCTAGCGTTTCAGTTTTGAAAGGATAATTAATACTTAATAAATAGTCCTCAATCAAAAAACTGTCCATTTCATTTGTAAAATATACGCCGTCAACCCACGAATAGATATAACTTTCTCCGATTAAGTTTTTAATTTCTTGCATAATTAAAAATGTAATATTTACACAATGAAAAAAAACATTGCGAAGCGCTTTGTTTTCTATTATTTCAAAATTGATTATTTCGCCCTGGTCGTTAAATGAGTAAACGCTTTTTTTACTTGCAAGCATTCCAACAATTGATAGGCGGTCTTGTTTTTCGAGGGCGTTTAATTCGTCGAACAATTCGGGGCTTATTATTTTTTCATTTTTTAATACATGAATATATGCGGCCGTTAGGTCAACATTAAAAACTTTGTCTGCTTTGAAGTCGGGTTTTGGCGCTATGTCATAGTAATAAATATTTTTGCAAGTTGGTAATTCATTTTTCAATAAGTAGTCCGTTACTTCCTTTTTTAATTTATTGTACATTGCAAAAAATTTAAAACTTCTTTCTTGCTTCATAAATTTATAATTAATTGCGCCTTTTATATTTATTGTGTAATTTGTCATAATTACCTGGAACGGTTGGCGCGATGTTTTCAAAAATTCAATTGCGTTTTTTGCCTTTTCGACGTCTAGGCCGTCGATATAATTAATTGATTTCATTTTTATTTTTTATTGATTTTTTATTTTTGTTTTTTCTTTTTAGGACTTTTTATTTTTTTGCTATCCTTAAAATTTAATTCTTTGCCGTTTTTCTTTACTTCAAAATTATAAACGACTTCCACAGTATTTCCCGTTTTCATTGCCTTTGCCCTTTCGACGTCCATTTTAAGCAAAAAATTTTCTTTGCTTATTGTTTTGCCTTTATATAAAATGTCGCCTTTATGATTATTAATAAATTCGTGCAAATTATTTGTGTTTACCGACCTATTTATTAGTCCTTGATTTGTGAAACGTAATATATCCGCTTCGTTTTCCTGGATATACTTTTTTAAACTTTCGTTTCTATCCAGGGCGAATTTTTTAATAGTCGGGTTTTCCGTAAGCGTTTTTGGCGCAAATTTCCCCCCCTCTAAAACAACGCGGCTTTCGTAAGTATTTATTCCATTCCATACGCGTTTTTCTTGTTTGTCTAGTTTGTCATATACAACGGCGTCGAGGCCAAAAGTTTTTACGAAAGTTTTAAGCGTGGCAAATTTGCCATTAACACGATATTTTGCCATAAGTTTAAATTAAAGAGGGCTAATTTCGTGAAAAATTAGCCCTCTAAAAAATTTAGTTTAGATTATAAGGTATAAATTTTAATATCCCTATATTCATTTTTTGAATTGCTCGCGCTTTTTCGCATTCCTCGGCATTCCATACGAACGACTTTAAACGCTATTCCTTCAATTCCCGCAAATAACTTTTTTTGTGTTGAAGTTACCACGGCGTCCGCGCATAAAACTTTACTTTTGTTTTTTGCATACAATACAGCGCAAGGAAAAGGCGCGGCCCCTTCGTCCTGGCTGTCCATAAATTCCACTTCATTGCTCATAATACCGTTGAAAGATTCGCCCGCTTCAAGTTTCAACAATTCGCTTGTTAATTCGATTAGGTCGGCGGTTTCTTGGGCTTCAAAATTTGCTAGCGCGTTAAATGTTGCGTCAATTGTAGCAATTTGGTTGTTTTCGTTTGCGGCGGCGTCAGCGGCGGCGTTGTTTTTTGTTGTCATTTTTATTTTGTTGTTAAATGGTTTTGTAATTGGTTTTTAATAATTTCTTCGGAGTGCATAAAAAGCAATATGCGGCTTTCTTCGGGGCTTAAATTATTTGCGTGCATTTCGTTTGTATATTCTTTATTAAGATTATACACGGACGCGGTAAACATAAATGAAAAGCCTTTTTTTTCGCAAGCGTCGGCAATTTCTTGAAGGTGCGCAAATATATCGAATATTTCCGCGTCCGTTGCTTTTAATCTATTAACGCTCATTGTTTAAAATAATATTTGCGGTTGCGGTTAAAATTAAAGAACGTACAACGTCTTGAATTGTCAAGCCTTCATTTTGGGCTATTCTTAACAGTTTTTTATACTGTATGTTTGAAACTGTTTGTTTGAATACCAGGGTGTCGGTTTTTGGTTTGGGCATGGTTTATTTTATTAAATTGTTTAAATTGTTCTCTAGGTGTTTTTGGTAGCCGTCCAATTGGAACCAATCGACATTTGATTGCATGGTTTTTTTAGCGGCCTTAATATTTTCTATACGCTCGTAAATTTCCCCCGGCGACATGCGCGGCAAAAAAGCGGGCGGCGCGTACATTATTTGCAAAAGTATTTCTCTATTATTCATGATTCAATCGGCATTACATTGACAATATATGTGCATGGCGTTGCAGCAAGGCGTTAAAATTGGGCCTATTGCCATAAATTCGGCCATTTGATAAATACGCGGGCGGTATTCTTTTAAGATAGGGGCCGCCAAAATTTCAGCGCATAAGCGTTTTAAATTTTCGGCGTCGTTGGCAATTGCAATTTCGTGCTTTGCCTGGATTGTTAAAAATTTTAAATTGTCCATAAAAGTTTTTGAGACATAAAAAAATATTTGTCGGTGTAAGTATTCAATTGATTAATTTCGGCAGCGGTAAAACTTTTGTCGAGATTCAATAAAACGTCGATACGTTTAATGTATTCTTTAATTTCGCTTAGTGTTAATTCATAAGCGGGCGGGCCATACACCAGGGCCAAAAATTCGTTATTAATATTTTTATCGTTTTGCATGGTACAAATATAGGCTTAATTTGTAACCTTGTTTATTGTTTTTTTTTATATTCATATAAATAAAACTTATATTTGGTATTAATTTGTAATAAATTAGATACAAGTATAAATAAAAGTTTTTTTAATTAAAAACTTTATTGATAATTGATTTTTATTAAATAATCAAAAACATGACAAAAACAGTTTTAATTTCAATGGCAAGCGCATTAGTGCTATTAGCCGTTGCCGTAACAATCAACAAAGCAAGAGTTAAAAAGGGCAAACCTTCTTTATTCGCTTAATTAATTAACCTTTAAATTTTAAGAAAATGAAAAAAATGGACAATTACACTAAAGAAGTTTTAAAGTCGGCTGCATTCGATTCTTACGACGACGATATGAACACTTACGACGATAGTTTCGATGACACTTTCGACAGCGTAGACAATTACAAAGGTAAAAAATCAACGGGCGCAAAACCCGCTATGATGACTTCATCTTGGGTTGCTACAAGCGGATATTTTACCGTTTCAGTTGTAAACGCAATTGGTGCAGTACAACGTATCGAAATTTTCTCTAGTTTGAGAAACGCGGCGTTTACTTCAAACACTACTTTATACCCTACTTATTTACCGTTTACGTTCTCAAATAGAGCAGCAGTAAACGCAAATAGTACGGTTGTTTTCGCTGCAAACGGCGACCAAATCATAACCAATGGCGCTGGCGCTATCTTGACAATTTCTTGTAAGCAAGTTCCGTATAGAACACTTTTGGAAAGTTTGAAATTTTACAGAATTTCAGTAAAGCAAACTAAAATTGGCTATACTAATGAGCCTCAACTTGACAACGATATTACCCATATCACTCAAACTTTGCTTGGTAAATTAGAGCAAAACACGTTTACTCCACGCGTTTACTTTAAAGACACTCAATTCCAATCAAAGCAAGTAACAGTTACACAACCTTATATTATTGACGGCGAAAGAGGCCTACAAGTTGACGTAAATAGCGGCGAGACAATGTCGTTTAACTTTTATTTGGACGGTATCCAAAAAGCGTAAAATATTTTTATTTTTTGTTGATACGAAAACGGCGGCCAATTTTGCGCCGCCGTTTTTTTTTAACCTTTAATTAATCAAATCATGAGACCAAGACAAAAAGCCAGGAACGAAAGAAAAACGGCAAAAATACAAAGCCGCGAAAATATTAAACTTGCAAAAATTGCTAAAAAGCAAGAAGGCCAACAAGCCAGGATAAAAAAACAAAGCGATAAGGACCAAGCTAAAATTGCTATACGTGCCGCTAAAAATGTACGCGTAGCCGAAATGACCGAATTACAAAACAATTTACCCGCGGACATCAGCCCCGAAAACGTGCCATTGAAAGCAAAAGTGAAAGCAACAAATTATTTGAAAACACGCGGCCGTGTAGTTGAAGACGAAAACGACGCCGAAATGTTAGGCGCTCAATTCCTAGAAGAAAGACAACGCCAAATTGCAGAAAGACACGACGAAATCGAAAATGCAATTGACGAAACGCCAGGACTAACAGAAGATGAAAAAGACGCCTTGGTGCCCGAATATGAGGACGTGCTCGAAACTATAATGGACGAAGAAGCGAATAATTTTGCATTCGACGGCAACGAAGATTTTTTTGTGGACCCAGCGACAGCGGCTTTGCTTGTTAATGTAGGCAAAGCGGGCGCCGAAAAATACAAAGAAAAGCGTTTTGCTTCGGGCAAAAAAGCGTTCGGAAGAACGGCAGCACAGGACGCAAAAATAAAGTTAGATAAAGCAAGCGGAAAAGAAACCGACAGCCCAGGTGGCGCGGCCGTATCGGCAGCAATTGCAAAACTTGAAGAAGAAAAAACAAAGGAAGCAGTAAAAAGTTATACCCCGTATTTCATTGGCGGTGGCATTTTACTTGTCATTATTGGCGTAGCCGTGTTTTATGCGGGCAAAAAATCCTAAAAATTGGCCTTAAAAATAACTATATCCAAGCCAAGCACTATTTTTTTAACGGCGGCCGCACCTGGCGCCGTTAAAATTTATTGCAACGGCAAACTGTATGCTGAAAAACCCGCAACAAAAAATTTCAAATTTAATTTGCCTTATGAAAATACTTATATATTTGACGGGCCACGCCTTGAAATCAAAAATATTACGCCGCTTCAAAAAGTAATTAAGACAATTGAACTACCCACGCCCGACCGCAACAAAGAATTTGGAGTAAAGGAAATTTTATATAACAACGAAAGTACAAGCCCCGCGCGTATTTTTACAAACGAACAAATAATTTGCGTAAACAAGAAATTTTTTGACTACCCTATAGAAGTTCGTATGTTTATATTATTGCATGAAGTAGGACACTTTTTTTATACGGAAGAATGGAAATGCGACACGTTCGCGGCTTTTCATTTTTTAGACATGGGCTTCAATCCAAGCCAGGCATTTGAAAGTTTAGCGGGAGTATTACACCAGGGCAAAAGAAACGACGAAAGAATAGAAAACATATTTAAACTACTATCAAAATAAAAAAAACAAAATGGCACTAGACACCAAACAAAAAGAACTTATAACAATCGGCGCCATATTGGCGGGCGTTATTGTAGTCGTATTAATAGGCAAAAAACTTGCGGATATTATCGGCGGAATTGGCGGAAAATTAGGAATAACCGACACCGCGGAAGATAAAGCCGCAGCAACAGCCGTATTGAAAGCCGAGGCTAAAGATTATTTCAGCCCTTCATTTTACAAAACAGCGCCCCCAGGCACCAAAGTTATGTTGATGACCGTAAACAATGCTAATATAAAGTCATACAATATTTATAATGCAATTGGCACCTTCACGGACAATGAAAACCAAATAAGCGGCGCGTTCAATAATCTAATAACTAAAAGCCAGGTTTCTTGGCTTGCTGAAAACTTTAAGAAAAATTATTCTTTAGACTTATTGAATTTTTTAAAAACTAAATTGGACACCACAAGCCAAAAAGAAACTTTGACGACAATTTTAAACCGTTTGGATAAACTACCTAATTATACAAAATAATGGCTATACAAAAAGCACCCGCCCCCGCAACAAGTTTTAATATTAAAACTTTTTTTAGCGACGTACTCGACCAATTAGGCATACCCGACAACCAGGGCGCCGTTGACTTTCTTGTAACGTGGTCGAACTATGAAAAACGAGGCGCTGGAAAACCGCACGGCTTCAACCCTTTGAACACCACTAAAGACATGAAGAAAATCGACGCGGGCCAAACTAATTTTAATACCAACGCGGGCTATCCCGTAAAATCATATTCAAATTATGCGGTCGGAGTAAAAGCAACGGCGGACACGTTAAAATTACCTTATTACAAAAATGTAGTCCAAGCCTTGAAAAACGGCAAACCAGCAAAATTGGCCTATCAAACGCCAGGCATAGCCAAAGAATTAAAAACTTGGGGCACGCATAGTTTTGCGCGTAATTTTGTCGACTACAATAACGCCGTTAAAAAAACAGCCCCCGAACTTAAAAAAGAAACCAAAGAAACCAAAGACAATTTGACAAAAATTTTAATTGTTTTGTTTATTGTTGGCGGCCTAGTTTATACCTATACAAAAATATCTTAATTTAAAAAAAAAATGAATATCAAATCAATTGCCGAATACGCCGCACTTGGTGCCGCTTCTATCGGAACAAGCATAATGACGGGCACGCAAAATGTCGTTGAAACCGTATCGAGCGGCGAAATATTGCCTACTTTGGATATAATAACAGCGCCCGACACCGCCCAAGTATCAACTGTTTTTAACCTGGTAACACAAATAACAATTTTAATTGTAACTTTGTGGAAAGCGCTTAAGAAAAACAAACCAACCATAAAAGAAGTAAAATAAAACATTATGCCATTTATTTGTAATACAGCAAAGTGGTCGGCAGTTCAGCCGCCCTCATACAACGCGGCTACATATTGCAGTCCGTTGCCGTATTTTATACCCGACCTAAAAGATATGTTGGCGGGCCTTCGCGATTCAATAGACCCAATGATTCAAGCAAGTTTGGGCCTATGCGGAACGCCTATGTATTTAGACGGCGGAATAACTACAAGTTTAAACGGTTACTATTATTGTGCAATCGTTGTTTTGCGCGACGCTGTTTTGAATGTCGCGGCCGCACAAACCAACGAAATTGACGGAACGGGCGCAGATATAAATTTGACCGCATTAAGCGGGGCCACATTATTTGCGGGCACAATTTTAAACGGCACATTTAAAAAAGTAGTATTAATTAGCGGACACGTTAAATTGTTACCGCACCCGTTTTTAAACCCTTAATATTTATATATGTTTGGCGTTGATATTGGTATAGGTATTGGGCTAGGGCGTCAAAGAGTCGTTTCTTTTACGCATAAATTAGTTTTGCAATATATTGAAAGAATTAAAGCGGACGGCGGATATTACGAGGCAACACAATGCCTAGAAAATAAATTAAATGCACTAAGATGAGTTTATTAACGCAAGCAAGTTTGGTTTTAATTCCAAGCGGATATAAGGAAGACACAGTTTATTCTGTTATCCCAAGCAACGGAAGTGGTGATTTATCATTTACAAGAGCCAGTAACGGCACTAGAATAAATTTTGATGGTTTGGTTGAAGTTTGCCCTTGGAATTTGTTTACTTATAGTGAGCAATTTCAAAATGCAAATTGGACTGGTGGTGGTAATGGAAAGCCAACAATGACAGAC
>Ga0209107_10002582_pt1 | contig 10041 bp, 9 predicted proteins | sample LakErihyJuly2011_2_FD_187460 | JGI IMG/M metagenome (GOLD analysis project Ga0209107, IMG submission 187460) | Freshwater microbial communities from dead zone in Lake Erie, Canada - CCB hypolimnion July 2011 (SPAdes) (version 2) | ecosystem: Environmental > Aquatic > Freshwater > Lentic >... | reverse complement strand
TAAATAGATAAAAGGGCTAAGTAATTATGAAATCGACTAATTAAATAAATTATATCGCATAATACAGTAAATGGCTTTAACCCCATCCTTCCAATTTATTTTCTTTCCTTCTAGATAAGTTCTTCCATAATAAGAGATACCTACTTCATAAATACGGATACCTTTAATTTTTGAAATTTTCGAAGTTATTTCAGGCTCAAAACCAAATCTTTTTTCTTGTAAAGAAATAGTTTTTATAATACTGGTTTTAAAGAGTTTATAACAAGTTTCCATATCTGTCAAATTTAAATTGGTAAAAAAATTCGACAAAAAAGTTAAAAACTTATTTCCAATGGTATGCCAGAAAAACAAAATTCTATGCGGCGCACCTCCAATAAATCTGGAACCATAGACAACATCGGCATAGCCATCTAAAATTGGCTTTAATAGCTTATTAATTTCTGAGGGGTCATATTCTAAATCTGCATCTTGGATAATGAGGTAGTCCCCTGTAGCATTTTTGATTCCGGAGTGAATAGCTGCCCCTTTTCCTGAATTTTTCTCATGTTTAATATATTTAATTTCAGCTGTAGGGTTTGACTCTATTATTTTTTGTATTAAATGCTCTGTATTGTCGGTAGAACAGTCATTGATAATGATGATCTCTTTTTTTATATTATTTACAAGATATAGATTTAATAATTTGTCTGCTATGATATTGATAGTAGACTCTTCATTATAAGCAGGAACAATTATTGAAATTTTGTTAATAATCATTTGTATATTTATAGGGGTTTTGAATTAGGTTTTTTCAAATTTAACTAACTTCAATTTAAATTAAAATTTTTAATTTAAAAAATTAAATGTTCTTAGTAACAATAAATTATTATAATAATGCTATTTAACAAGACAGGCAAATTGGAGAACATATATTTATTCTATATAATTCTATGTATAGTTGTCTATATTATAGGTAGCATTACCGTTCCCTTGATGGAAATTGATTCTGTTCAATACGCCAATATTTCTAGGGAAATGCTTTTAAACAAAAGCTTTCTTCAAATTTTTGACCAAGGCAAGGATTACCTTGATAAGCCTCCCATGTTATTCTGGGTTAGCGCTTTAAGCATGTATGTATTCGGCATTAACGATATTGCCTTTAGAATACCTTCTATTTTAATGGCGGTTTTAGCTATTTATAGCACTTATAGGTTTGCCCTGCTCTATTACGCCAAAGAGATAGCATTATTAGCTGCCTTGGTCCTGGCAAGCTCACAGGCCATGTTTTTGATAACTCATGACCTTAGAACAGATACAATGTTAATGGCATGGGTAATTCTGGGCATTTGGCAGTTTTCTAGTTGGTTATTCACTAAAAAATGGATTTCCTTGATTACGGCCTTTGTTGCTGTTGCTTTTGGCATGATGACAAAAGGTCCTATTGCTTTAATGGTGCCTATTTTTTCTTTTGTGCCTCATTTTTTAATACATAGAAATTTTAAACTACTTTTTAAATGGGAATATTTAGTAGGGGTACTTATTATTTTAGTTTTATTAATTCCCATGGATATTGGCTTATACCAGCAATTTGATTTACATCCTGAAAAAGTGATGTATGAAAAAACAGGAACTTCTGGGCTAAGATTTTTTTATTGGACACAAAGTTTTGGAAGAATTACAGGAGAAAGTGTTTGGCATGAAAACGGCTATTTCTTTTTCTTGTTTGAAAATTTAATATGGGGTTTTTTACCTTGGATATTATTTTTTATAATTGGGCTAGTACAAGAATTTTATAGAGTAATAAAAAATAAGTTTCGTATACAAAACAATGAAGAGTGGATAAGTATACCTGGCTTTTTAATAACCTATACTGCATTAGGTATTAGTAATTATCAATTACCTCATTATATTTATGTTGTTTTACCTTTTATTTCAATTATTGCTGCAAAATCTATCTATTCTTTAATTAGCGTAAATGAAAATAAAATACTTAGAAATAGCATCTCTGTTATAAATGGTATTCTCTTTAGTCTAGTTTTAATAATACTTGTTGTTCTATTAATTATCCCTTTTAAATTAAATTATTATACAATAATAATAACCTTATTTATTTTTCTTACTATTTTTTGGTATTCAAATTTTAAAGAAAAGCAAATTCTACCTAAAATTATTCAGTTTGCTTTATTTACTATTTTAATCACCAATTTATTATTAAATGTATTTTTCTATCCTAAATTATTAGAATATCAATTAGGTAATAGTGTAACTAAGTATATAAATGTAAAAAAGATAGACAAAAAGAATTTTTATTTATATAAGATATATGGAGAAAGAAGTTTAGATTTTTATAGTAATTACAGCTTTCAAATTATTGAAGATGCAAATGTTTTAAAAACGGCCGATTATTTATTAATATCTAATAAGCTTATCACCAAAGACTTCTTGACTAATTTTGATACCATTGAAACCATTTCCGCTTTTCATGTAAGTACCTTAAATGCTGCATTTCTGAATCCTAAAACAAGGGATAGCGCTTTGGATTATTACAGTATTTTACAAAAAAAATAAATTACCCCTATTTTTTATAGTTGTATTAGTGACTTGCATGGTATAAATCTAAAATTTACAATAAGTTAATATACATTCACTGTGCTTTTTTTAAAAAAGTCAATTTAAGTTCTAACTTGGTATCTAAATTAATTTATATGCCAGTATTTAAAGATCTTTCAATCGAAAAAAAGTACCTCATTAATGAGTATGATGGTGACAATGTACTATTAGTGGAGCCCATCATGAAGACAGAATCATGTGTTCTCATCCTAATACATGAAGATGTTGAGTCCATTGTTTGGAAAAAATTAAATGATACTATTTTTGAAATCATTGAGGAATTAAGTGAAGAAAAAGTAGAAGAATACGATTTGTTATTCGAAGAGGATGAAGAGGATGATTTTGAAATCGAATAATTTATTATAGAACACTTGAACTAGAATAATTAGAAACATTTTTATGAAAAAATTTATTTGTCTGGTACAATTCATTTGTGCCTTTAATACGGTTGTATCTGCACAAGAATCAACACATTCGCATTCATTAGGAACTAGTTTACAATTTCCTAATATATTAGGCTATCAAACCTTAAAATGTGATCTTCATCAGCACACTGTTTTTTCTGATGGGGATGTTTGGCCAAGTATTCGTGTTAGAGAATCATTAATGGATAATTTAGATGCCATTTCTTTAACGGAGCACTTAGAATATCAGCCACATTTAGGAGATATTCCCAATAAAGACAGAAATAGATCTTATCAAATTGCACTCAAAGAAGCTAAAGACCATAACTTAATTATTGTTAGAGGCTCAGAGATAACCCGAGCTATGCCTCCGGGTCATAGTAATGCTGTTTTTATTGAAGATGCAAATAAATTACTTCTAAATAATTATTTAGATGCTTATAAAGAAGCTAAAAATCAAAATGCCTTTGTATTTTGGAATCATCCTTATGAAACACCTAAAAACGATTATATCACTTATTTGCATGAAGCAAATAAAAAATTAATGGATAGCAATTTGATACAAGGTATTGAAATTGTTAATACCCATAACTATTCAGAAGAGGCATTACAAATTGCTTATGACCAAAATTTAACTTTAATGGGCACAAGCGATGTGCATGGTTTAATTGAACCTTAATTGCCTAAACTAGGCTTAAAGGCGAATTTTTTACCTTTCCGGCCGAAAAGAAGAGTGTAGAAATTTAATTATTATTAACTTTATAATAGTCAATTAAACAGTTAACGCTTTTGCCTAAATGAAATTTTTTAATATCTTTTTTTCTATTGTTTTTATTTTATTTGCAGTGGTTCAATATAACGACCCCGATCCTTATTTATGGGTACCTATTTATTTATATCCTGCTTTGCTTTGTTATTTTAAAGTAATGCAGAAGCCTATACATAAAATGGCTTATTGGGCTGGCTTTTTGGTATTTGGTGCATATGCTATTTATAAAATGTTTGACATCAATGGTATTATCGATTGGGTTCAATTACACAATGCCTCTAATCTTGTATCCACTATGAAAGCAGAAAAACCTTGGATAGAAGAGTCGAGAGAATTTTTTGGCTTAGTGATTATACTTTTAGTCTTGGGGTTTAATTATTTTAAAGACTACAGGGCTCAATCCAAAATAAACTTAAATTAGATCAATTAATTACTATGCAAAAGTCCATATCATCTATTTTAATAGCAGGTAAAAAAATGAAGCATTTCTTTGTATTATTTATTTTAATCACTTTTTTTATTACCCAATCCCAAGCTCAGGTATACGATTCTCTTTTAAATATTTATGAAGAAGATTTTCCCCGCGAAAAAATTCATATTCATTTTGACAGAACCATGTATAATACAGGAGAGACTATATTTTATAAGCTCTATGTAATGTCTGGATTAGAACTGCCCAGCATTAGCAAGAATGTATATGTTAGTTGGTATGACAATAATGGCAATTATATAAAGCAAACAGTAGCTCCTTTATTTCAATCATCGGCTAAAGGTAGTTTCGAAGTGCCTACTAATTACAAAGGTAATTTTTTAAGAGCCAAGGCTTATACGCGTTGGATGTTAAATGACGATAGTGTTTTTTTATATGAAAAATATATCTCTATCAATAATGGGGTAGCTTCTAAAACAAAAAATAGTACTACACCCAAAACAAGGGTTGACGTTTTCCCAGAAGGCGGAACTTTTGTGCAGGGATTAATAAATAAAATTGCGTTTAAAGCCACCAATAATTTTGGCACCCCTGTTTTTATTAAAGGCTTTTTAGTAAATGATAAAAACAAAGTATTAGATACTTTAAAAGTTTTACACGATGGTATGGGCTTTTTTAAATTAAGGCCACTTGAATCAGAAAAGTATCAATTAAATTGGACAGATGAAAACGGTATAAAAGGAACTAGCCCCATTACAGCTGCTAGCAAAGAAGGTTCCATTTTAAAAATTAGCATGGACAATGAAAATGCCTATGTTCAAGTGGAAAGAACCTTGGGCGTCCCTTCAAACTATAAGTACATGCATTTACTGGTGCATCAAAATCAACATTTAATTTATACAGTAGATTTTAAAGGAGAAGAACGTCAGGTGCAGAAAGTAGCCCTACCTATTGAAGAACTTCTTACGGGTGTGGTACAATTCACCTTATTTACCAAGGATTGGTTACCCATTGCGGAAAGAATAGTAATGGTGAATAATCGTTTACATGAGTTTAATACTAATTTAAATGTGGGTATTGCCAATATTAATAAAAGAGGTAAAAATGTAATTGAAATTATTATCAAGGATACAGCATCCACCAATATGTCTATATCTATCACCGATGCCTCTGTTGTTATGCCCGAGCAACAAACTATTTATTCCGATTTTCTTTTAAGCAATGATATTAAAGGTAAAGTATATAATCCTGCTTATTATTTTACAAGCGATGCGGATACTGTCACTGGCCATTTAGATTTAGTCATGCTTACCAACGGATGGCGCAGGTTTGATTGGGCAAAAATGAAGGCAGGTATTGTACCTACCTTACACTATCCTAGAGAAACTGAGTTAATGAAACTAACTGGTAAATTATATGCTGGTGATTTGACAAAATCTGCTGAAAATCTTTTATTAAATTTAATTATACTAGGAAAGGATAGCACTAAGAAAATGTTATTTGTGCCAGTTGAAAAAGATGGAAGCTTTGAAGATAAATCGGTATTCTTCTATGATACTTCCAGAGTTTATTATTCAATAAATGGTAAGTCAGCATCAGAAAATAAGACAGTCGTTCAATTTGAAAATGGATTCATAAAACCAATATTAAGTAAAATACAAATAGACCCACTAGGCTTTCAAGCCTATACCACCGATAGTACGGCTAGGGCTAAGCTGAATTTATTTTTTGTAGAACAAGAAAAGCAAAGAAAATTATTAGCTTCTATTACATTGTCAGAAGTAGTAGTGAAGTCCAGGGTTAAAACGCCTGTTCAATTATTGGAAGAAAAATATGTAACAGGACTTTTTTCAGGTAGAGATGGGACTTCTTTTGACTTATCATCTGATGGCTTAGCGCTAGGGGCTATGGATATACTTAGTTTTTTGCAATCAAGAGTAGCTGGTTTAAATATTTCAGTGGTAGGGCCTCAAGCATCTGCCACTTGGAGAGGATCCAATACTGATTTTTTTGTCAATGAGATGCTTACACCTATTCAACAAGTACAGAATATGAATATTGCAGATATCGCCTTTGTCAAAGCCCTAAGACCTCCTTTCTTTGGTTCATCTGGTGGAAGCGGGGGTAGCGGAGGAGCGATTGCCATTTATACCAAAAGAGGCAGCGCGAATAAAGGAGGTAATATTAATAGTAAAGGCATGGAAAATATGGTCCTGGGAGGTTATTCTGTATTCAAGGAATTTTTTAGTCCAGAGTATGATAAACCCACAGCTAGTTTCGAAGCAGATAATCGCACTACCTTATATTGGAACCCCTATGTTTTAACCAATAAAAGAAGTCCAAGAGTAAGGCTTGAATTTTACAATAACGATATTAGTAAAAAACTACAAATAGTATTAGAGGGTGTGAATGCAAATGGAAGATTAACGCGCGTAGTGAAGTACATAGAATAGGCTTATACAGAGTAAGTCAATTTCAAACTTTTTTGGACTTTCTATGTTATAATTAATAGTAAAAATAATATTATGAAATTAGTATACCTATTTCTTGGACTTGGCCTTGTTTTTATTGTATTTCAATCATTTAGAAGCCTTTCGGCTGCTAAAGTTGAAAATCAGAAGTATAGGGTAGTTAAAATTGAAGAAGGCTTTGAGATTCGCTTTTATCCCAAAGCGATGTTTGCTACCATTCAATCTACTGGTACAAATTATAAACAAGTGGCCAGTAGCGGCTTCAGAAAATTAGCAGGTTATATTTTTGGTGGTAATGACCAAAGTAAAAGTATTGCTATGACAGCTCCTGTTAGAATGGAGATGAGTGATAATGGCTCAGCCATGAGTTTTGTCATGCCTGAAAAATACGATGCTTCCAATTTGCCTAAGCCCAAAGACGCTACAGTTCAAATAAAAGAATCAAAAGAAAGCTATGAGGCAGTGATTACTTTTGGGGGATACGCTAATGATGAAAAAATTAAAGAGCAAACCAATAAATTAGTAGCCCTTTTAAATAAGAAAAATATCAAAATTATTGGTGGCTTTAATTTCTTAGGCTATAATGCACCTTTTGAATTCTTTGGACGTAAAAATGAAATTTCTATTCCTATTGAATGGAAAGAATAATACTGAATAATAAACTTCAATAAGTAAATATAATTTTCTATGGCAACATACTTAGTAGTAGGCGGTTCTTCTGGTATTGGTTTACAAGTAACGAATCAATTAGCGGCGGCAGGTCATACAGTGTATGCAACCTACAATACACATGTAGTGGAATCAGTTGGTAATGTCCAATATCATGCATTAAATGTGTTGGATGAAAATATTAATCTAGATTTTTTACCTGCCTCCTTTGATGGTATTGTATATTGCCCTGGTGCTATTAGCCTCAGACCCTTCAATCGAATACCCGCAGACGATTTTATAAAAGATTATAATTTACAAGTAGTAGGCGCTATTAAAGTAATACAAGCAGCCCTACTAAAATTAAAAGAAAGTAAAAATGGGTCTATTGTTTTATTTTCAACAGTGGCTGTTCAAATAGGTTTAAATTTCCATTCATTAGTGGCAAGTTCAAAAGGAGCAATTGAAGGTTTAACCAAGGCTTTAGCTGCTGAGTTAGCCCCCACTATTCGAGTAAACTGTATTGCACCTTCTTTAACCAATACGCCCCTTGCCGCAAGTTTATTGAACTCCGAGCAGAAGATGGACGCCAATGCGCAAAGGCACCCCCTTAAAAGAGTAGGAACACCATTGGATATTGCCAATGCGGTAGAATTTTTATTAACTGATAAGTCTAGCTGGGTTACAGGTCAAATTTTATCTATTGATGGAGGCATGAGTTCTATAAAATAGTTTTATTAAATGGTTTCCTGATTTATCAATTTTTCGTATTAAAATTTGTTGTAAATTCAATAAATTTTAATCCATGAAAGTATTTATTTACATTTTACTTGCAGCTTGCTGCTTCTCTGCTAATCAATCATTTTCTCAATCAAATTATCCCAACACAAATAAAAAAGGTTGGAAAAGTTTATTTGGAAAAAATTTAGAGTCTGCTCAATTTGATCCAACTATCTGGAAGGATTCAACTGGGGTATTAACTGCTTCGAAAGACGAAGCTATCTGGAGCAAGGACATGTACGATAATTTTATTTTAGATTTAGATTTTCAAACTGCCGACGGAACGAATAGTGGTGTGATAGTGCATGCCACAGAAATAAAAGAATGGATACCACATTCAGTGGAAATACAAATTGCCGATGATTATTCTGCACAGTGGAGTAAGGCCGATCCTAGCTGGCAATGTGGCGCCGTTTTCGGACATAAGCCTGCTACTAATAAAAGTTTAAAAAGACCAGGTGAGTGGAATCATTATACCATCACCTGTATTGGTAAAAATATTAAAATAGAATTGAATGGCACATTAGTGAATGAATGTAATATGGACGATTATACTTCTAGTACAATAAATCCAGATGGTACAAAAATACCGTCTTGGTTGTCTAACCCTATGTCTACTTTGGGTTTACATGGATACATAGGCTTGCAGGGCAAGCATGCAGGGGCGCCTATTTACTTTAAAAATATTATGATAAAACCACTTTAAATAATAGTCTTTTCTGCATTTCGAGGTAAGCTATAACTAACTCATGACACTTTTATTACTATTATTCGCAGTTTTTTTTCTAGTAATACTTATTACAATAATTAAACTGCATCCTTTTATTTCTTTTTTAATAGTATGTATTATTACGGGCTTAGTAAAAGGTATGGGTATTAGCCCTTTAATGAGTTCTATTCAAAAAGGTATTGGTGATGTTGTGGGGTCGTTAATGATTATTTTATGTGTGGGGGCTATGCTAGGAAAATTGATTGCAGATAGTGGAGCTGCGAATAAAATTGCAAGTGGTTTAATTCAATTATTTGGCATAAAATATATTCAGTGGGCCCTGGTACTCACAGCATTTATTGTAGGCATTCCTTTATTTTACGGAGTAGGCTTTGTTTTATTAGTTCCATTAGTCATAACAGTTGCTGCAAGATATAATTTACCTGCAGTGTATTTAGGCCTGCCTACCTTAGCGGCATTATCTGTTACGCATGGTTTTTTACCACCCCATCCATCTCCTGTTGCTTTGGCAGAACAATTTAATGCCAATATTGGTCTTACACTTTTTTATGGCGTCATTATTGCTATTCCTACTATTATCATTGCGGGTCCTATTTTTTCTGTTACTCTAAAAAAGTATACTACCAAGCCTTTGGCTATTTTTTCAAGTGCAGCTATTGCAGATGAGGCGTCGCCAAGTATGGGTGCTAGTTTAATGGCTGCTTTTTTACCCGTTCTATTAATTGGCTTAGATACTATTATAAGCTTAACAGTAATAGAGAAAAATACTGCCACCCAAATAATTCATATAATTGGCGACCCTTCTGTAGCCATGCTTATCTCTTTGTTAATTTCATTATATACATTAGGTATAGCGCAAGGTAAAACTATTAAAAATATGATGGGGCCCATTGGTGATTCGGTGAAAGAAGTATCTAGCATTCTACTAATTATTGCAGGGGCAGGGGCTTTAAAACAAGTATTATTAGATACAGGCATGAGTATTGAACTGATAAAGCCATTAACAAATTTATCCTTACATCCTTTATTTTTAGCCTGGTTCATTGCAGCTATATTAAGAGTAAGTATTGGCTCTGCTACTGTGGCGGGTTTAACCACAGCGGGTATTGTGGCTCCTTTAATTGCTAGTAGTGGAGTGAATCCATGTTTAATGGTACTTGCCACTGGGGCGGGTAGTGTTTTTTTCTCCCATGTAAATGATCCAGGTTTTTGGATGTTTA
>Ga0209107_10002580_pt1 | contig 10047 bp, 6 predicted proteins | sample LakErihyJuly2011_2_FD_187460 | JGI IMG/M metagenome (GOLD analysis project Ga0209107, IMG submission 187460) | Freshwater microbial communities from dead zone in Lake Erie, Canada - CCB hypolimnion July 2011 (SPAdes) (version 2) | ecosystem: Environmental > Aquatic > Freshwater > Lentic >... | reverse complement strand
GACTTTATTTATAATAAAATAAAACAATAGAAAATTAAACTTTAATGTTATTTTAAATATAATTGTGATGATTATTTTTTTATTAATTTGATAATAAAACTTAAGTATAATTAAATTGATACATTATTTTAATTTAAATATTGAATTATATTAATTAAACTTTGAAATTTAATTATGATACAACAAAAAGAATAAGTTGATCAAATATCATAAATCCAAGAAGATGTGGATTTGGAATTAAACGTCAACCAATTAAAAAAAATTTTAGTTGATATAATTGATGAGGAACATGGTATTGACAATGAAAGGGCATGGAAAGTTTCTTGCGCAATAAGTATTCATTATTCAAAGATAGCACTCATGCATTTGAAACTAAATGATTTATAAAACTGTGAATTATTTTTAAAGAAATCAAAGTAATTTACTGAACCAGCCTACGGCGACCAAAAATGGAAACAGTATGAAGAATGGTATTTTCAAAGAATTTCAATCTCCATTCATTTCGCAATCATCTATAAAAAATAGAAAAAATTTGATATTTTATGTGAAGTTTTAAAATAACAAATAAAAGAAGTTGAAGTATCAAATAAATGTGAATCCATTATGAAAAATATAGAATCAAAATTTGAAACTGTTTATTTCCAACTGTCTGAAATTTGTTTCCATATCAAATAATTTGATGAAACTATCACATATTGTTTGAAAACGATAGACTGCATAGAATAATTTGAATAATTGAAGAATGGGGACAATAATTTATTGAAAAAGAAGATAATAATGAAAACCCATTCATTTTATATAATTGGACTCAGCTATTTTACAAAAGAAAAATGGCAAGAAAGTCTGAAATATTATAAAAAAGCCTATCTTCTTGGTGAGTAAACACTAGGAGAAAATAATTAAAACGTTTTAAAATACAAAAAAAATTTCGAATAGCTTAAATAATAGATATAATTTGAAGATTAAATTAACTAATCTTTAAACTTTGCTTAGATAGATAAGGAAATTGATTATTTAAAAAAACAAGAAAAAGAGGAGAGTCATATTTTTACGGATAAATCAGTTGCATCCTAATCATCTCATCAATAATAAAAAAAAATTGAGCAATAAGAAATACAATAATAAGCTTAAAAATATTAACCATAGTAGGAATAAAAAAAATAGATTCAACCAAGTAAAAGTTAAATTTCTTCAAGACCTTTTTCGGCAGTTACTTAATTATAATAATTACATCAAAAATAATTTATTATTCAAAAAAAAGATTTAAAAATAAATTCAAATATTCAAATTATCCAACCCAAATAATTAAAAAATGTACAATCAGCTAAAGATCTCAACGCACCAATTCGAAAATAATATATTTAAAAATAAAAAAATAGTGTTTTGGAGCACTCCAAAAGGATAAATAAAGCTAATAATTTTAGAATAGATATGAGTGATCCAAATCTCAAATTATCATACATAAAAGAATAATAAATATAATCTTAAAAATTTCCGATTGCCAATAATAATCGACCTTATTCATCGATTTCTTAAAAAATTGGACTACCTCAGTTGGACATTCCGATCGATTCATCTTAATTCATGTATCCAAACACAGGTTTTTATAGCACCAATTTCGCCTAGACAAGTAAGAATCAATTACCGATATTTTCTGTTCAAAACATTAAAAAAACATTTGGCTAGGAGCTTTAAAAGCTACTTGATGATGATGAGTCTTTCTAAATTTAATAAAATTCAAGGAGATAAATTGAACCAAAAAGTTTAAATAATTTAATGATGTAAAGACCTCAAGATAAATTCCAATAAAACCAAATAAATAAAAAAAAAGATTCACCGGACATAAAACGTGATAAAGGTTACATTATAAACTTCGTTAGTTCCTCTCCTTTAAAAAAGAAGTAAACGAAACTTTATTAGTAACAAAATTAAAAAGAAAAAACTATTACTTAATAGTCTAGGTAATCTGAAATCCCATCAATTAGTTATCGATAATAATCCTCAATGCATTCTTCCTAATTTAATGATTTAGAAGGAGAAATGGCAGGCCATGAGAGCAGCGACCGTTCTTAACGTAATAATCTTCAAACGATTAAGCCTAATGTAAGTCGACGTTCTTCTTATCAATAACCTGTTAAACTTGATATAGAATTAATTTAGGCAAGTAAGTAAAGAAAACCTTCAGCTTTTCTTGAGCCTTCCACTAATTAAAGAAAACCTTCTATTTTTCTTTAGCATTCCCCTAAGTAAAGAAAATCTTCTGTTTTTCTTGAGCTATCCCCTAAGTAAAGAAAACCTTCTGTTTTTCAACAAAGTCAGTAAAGAAAACCTTCTGTTTTTCTTGAGCCTTCCCCTTATAGCTATGTTTAATCCAGACGATCTTCAAAACAATCCAATAGATCTTCGAAACAATCCGATAGATCCCGATCCCCAGCACAAAAATAAAAAGATGGTAAATCCTAAAAATTGATTAAAAGTCCTTCCAGCTCATAAATTTCCGAAAAATAAAATATCAAGTAGTCTTAACGTAAATCTGAACTAAACTCTTTATCCTAGTCAAATTAATCCAAATCCCAATTAAGTGTTAAAGAAGAACCAAAGCCTAAGATTCCTTTGAATAAAAGTGATTCACAGTTCTCGAATTCTAGTGGTACAGTAATGACACCTCTAAGTGATGCTTTAAAATTAAAATACACGAAAATGGTGTAAGCTAAATTCAGAAGAAGTACATATGGAGTAAAGGGTATGCTGATTAAACACGTATTTGATGTAGATGATAAACAACTCATAGAAAAAATGGACCTAAGTCATCTAGATTCTTTACACCCATTACTCAAGAAACAAAAAAATATCCAAGCGTATATGAAAAAACATCCTAGCGTTATTCGTAGCCAACAAAACTCCTAAATCCAAACCTCCCGGAGACAGTCCAAATAGGAGGAGGATTAAGAAGATCAATTAGAGCTTTAAATTAAAAATCTACAGAAATATAAGATTACCTAAGTCATGGAAGTGTGCAACCAACAAGACGATAAAAAAAAGTTCATCTTCTATTCAACCAAATACAAAGATCAATGGGATATGTATACCTTTACAGACGTCAAATTCTAATTTTATTTCCATAAAATAGATCAATCATCAGATTTTAAAAGAGAGCTTAGAATCAATTTTAATATGATGAGTAAGCTTACCTGTGGAATATTTACTATAAACTTGAGTGGAGTGTCTGATCTCGTGCTAGACTTTAACAAAAAAAATATGTAGATTTCTGATAAATGGTAGTTAGCGGATTATTTAGTATCAGAATTCCTGGAAATTCAAGATTATTTCAATGATTTTGAGAAAGTAAAAAAAAAATCTAAGGATTCTTTTCAGTTAATTTCGAAGAGTAAGGATATAATTCAAGATAAGGATGTACAGCAGTACTAGTTAGATCTGTTCAGGAAATTAAATTTTTTAATAATTCATCATTCAAAGCTATCAGAATCATTTACATCAAACTAATAATTTATAGTTTTATAGGATATTTACAATGATGAGGGTTACATCAATCTTTTAGATGATTAGCTGAATAATAAATATCTTAATTACCAAGAGAACATGAAAGAGAGGACTTAGGTGTCTAAGGAAAGAAGTGCCATAAAAAGAAGTCTTTCGACTAAAATAACTGTCATGCAACCTTAAGTGCTGACTAAAATTGGATATTAGAAGTGGAAAAAAAATCCTGATTATTCAAAAGATTACGAGGTTTTTTATAAGCAATTTAATTTCATACCAAATACAGAAATTTTTTAAAAGCAGAAAAAATTAAAAAACCTGCCTTAAGACGATATAAAACCAATAAAAGATCAAGATTAACTAGAAATGATAAATTAGAAAAATAAGGTCAATTTTCCCAGCTCCTCTTTACAAACCATGCGTCAATAATCTTAAATGAAATAATCAAAAATTGCTAAATAACCGATTAAAAGCGAATTAAACTTAAATGCTGATCCTAATGACCTTGAATATCTGCCCAGAACTCCTGTTGCCAGACCTTAAGGAAAAGTTAAAAATTCATTAAACATTCAATATTTTGAATACAATTAATCTTAATTATTCAAGGAGGTTCCTGAGGTACTTGTGAACCCTTTTTACCTCAGTCAAACACTCTTTAAATCCTTGATTAAAGTTAAGGGAAGGGGTCTTGAAGATAAAATATTCTATACCTACGCGTTATTATAATTTAGGATATATTTTACCGATAAATCACTCTACATATGCGATGATCCCTTAGATCTAAGCATTAAAATTAAACCGTATAGATTTTCTGCTAATCTTAGAACTATTCCAGATTACGAAATAAAATTTCAAGAATTTTTGAATTTGACAATAAAAAATGGATTTAAATTCAATCAATTTCTTTATGATGGGAAATTCAATAATAAATAAAAATAAATTATTGCTTCAATAATCAATAAATTAGTAGGGATTCACACTGATGGATTTGAATCCAGATTGATAATCTAAAGTGACGATTCAAAAGATGATATTGATCCTTTATATGCGTTATCTCGAGTATTGAATATTGATAAACAAATAAATACTACTCAGTAGCTCTAAAATATTTTATAGAATCCGATGGATGAATAATAACCAATGAGATCATCAGTAAATGATATTAAAATACTCGAATAAATTGTAAAATAATAATTGCCTTAGGATTTATATCAAATTATTTTTAATGTAACTTTAGATGGCGAAAATTTCCAGGTCTATACTTAATAAAAATATGAGATGATAATGGAGAAAAGAAAGGAATTATAAGAGACCCCCTAAATAAATATGCCATAATAACTCAATTTTTTGAATATATTAAAATGCACAAAAATTTTTAAATCCTATAGCAATAAATCAATTTCCGCTAATAAATCCAACTAAAAAAAAATCATACTAAATTTAGACGCCAAAGATCAATAAAAATATCATGAATTGGTTCAAGAAAAACCAATTGATCATAAAAATAAAAAATCGGAGGATTTAATGGAATACTACAATAGTTATCAATCTATAAGTAAATTAAAATACATACTTTACAGAATAAATTGTTTTAATGACGGATTTAAAAAAAAGATTAAAATATATTTTAAAATTAATTCGGAATCGAAATTACAATCTGAAATTGTTATATTTGATCCACTGGGGTACAAGATTGATAGGATAACTATTACCACTGATTTTGATATCGAAAAATTAATTAATTTAATTTAGATTATTTCAGAACCTATTAAACAGAGACTTATGTTGATGAGTCTTACCTCCCAGAAAAGACTAATAGGTAGAAAACTTATATTTAAATCTTACGTGGAAAAAAATCAAGAATTATTTAATTTTCAGTTTAATCGTAAATTTAATAAAAATGACAATAATCTATATAAAATGCTGACTATCAGTGGATATTTATCAGATAAATATATGAACCAAAATAAATTTTTATATAAAATTAAATTAGCTTTAATATCGAGCGATATCAACAGCCAATTAAGTGAACAAAACTTTTTCCTTTCAACTTATTTCCATACAAGAAGGGTAAGATAATTTTCGAGAATCCAAAATTTAGGCACAGCCTTAATCCAAACAGTAGTGTATATGACTAATCTTTTATACACAGACAATGAATATATATTTATACGGTTGGATGTTTCTTTCGTAAAATCAAAAACTAAATCACTTAAATTTATCATGGATGTGACTGACATTCAGGAACTAATAATGCCAGAGTTTTGTAGAAAAAATTGTATGGACAACTAGACAGTCCAAAACATGGTGATTTTACTGTGTTAGAAACTAGTTTACTTTGATAGATCTACATATTCTGGATTAAAAATACCTATGAGTTTAATTTCCTCTTAATCAAATTAAAAAAATGAAAATATGCATAAATATGATCTTTTAAATTCATTTTCTTATGATTTTTTGCTAGATTATAATAAATAAGCTAAGTCGAGTATGCTCACCTCAGTGCTAAGATCTATCAAGGTTATTTATTAGGCTATAAAAAAAATCGGCTCAAATTATGTTGTGATCTCAGTTAGAAGGATCAAAATGGACGAGATAGATTAATTTTTATTATTGATTTATGTTCCTAAGGTTACAAGATAATTTTTATGCTTTATGAGTCCATTAGATTTTTTATAATTTGAGCCGGCATTTATGGAATAACTTTTTCCTTACATTTTTTGGTAAAAAAGTTAAATTTTGAAAGAATTGGAAGATCCAAAAGAACAGTATAAAATATATGAACATTTTTCTAACAAATATAATAATTATGTAAGGGATCCAGAGAAAGCAATACAAGAAAAAGAAGAAATATAAAAATAAGCATTTATTTAACCTACATCTCTATTGCGTAAAGGGTCTAGTAAAGAATCACAGCTTTCTAAATCTCGATTGCTACTCAAAAAAACTTCTATGTCTGATACATAGAGCTTAAAAACATTTAAAAAATCTTCAACATTATTACAAAATGATATCGAAAAAAAATTTAAAGGTTTAGAAATAAAATTTTAAAAGTCTTCGTCTATAATCGAAGATAATTACAAGACTAACTCTAAAGCTTTCATGAGACTATTCAGTGAGTCACAACTTGTTTCAACATAATTTTTGGAATTAATTATATGGGAAAAGTTAGTGAATTTAATGGAAATTTATTTAAATGATAATTAAAATTTCATTTTAAAAATAAATACATTTCATGGAATTTTACGAGAATTATTGCATATGGAAGTCATTAATCTGAATGCCAACAACAATTGTCATTTTGAGGCTTACATATAAAAAAGAAGTAAAGTCCCTTCTGATCCTAATTTAGTTGATTTGAATTATATGAAAAATGCTGAAAGTCTGTTTGATCCTTTTAATTGCATTCAAATACATTAAGCATTTTGTTATAGCATATACATAAGAATAAAATTCTTTGAAAGACCATCATAGTCGAATGATAAATTAGTTTTAAGGCACATTTTATACACTTATTTTAAATCTGAGCCGGGAAAATTAAAAAATAAAAATCCGGAGTTGTAAAAGAAAAATTAATTAAGTTAGAAAAATTTAAATATTGATAAAAATAAAGAGGACAGTGGGGGAGAAGAAGAAAATGTTTTTATTTGTGAATACTAGGATTATTAATTTATCCAAGCAGATCTATAATAAATGGCTATTTATTGTGCCAATAAAATTAGAACTTCTTACCTTATCAACAAACCAGGGGAATTATTTAAAGAAATTGGAAATTTAAATACTGCGTAGTAAAGAGTACTATCAATGCGAAAGGCTAATTTGATTTAGATAGACAATAAATGTCCTAGTTTACTTAAAATTAATTTTAAAACTTATAAAAATTTGCTAGATAATATTGATAAAAGATATTTATTATTTTTCAGAGGAGTTTTTACAACAAAACCTATGTAAATGATTACAATATCATACAAACCTCTTAACAGTAAATTTTATATTCTGATTTGGAACACTAATAATTCTAAAAAAATTTTAAAGAAATTTACATTATATGAAATTTAGAATACAATACCTTATATTTTAGATATGTTTAAATTATAATAATACGAACAAATAGGGAAAAGAATATATATGGCATATAAAAATAAGTTGATGTTAAATACCTTTACATATTTAAATCCTCCAATTATTGACAATAGTAAAGTCGAAATTTCATTCTGACGATTTATTAAAAATAAATTTTGTATAATATTTTACATATATATCTGTTTTATTTTATTATTTAATTTGTAATATTATTTGAAAATTATTTAAAATAATAATTATGGAACATAATATTTTATAACTCTCATAGATTTACAGTAAATTAGTGACTTAAAAGTAATAAAAATTATATTTGCTGATAAATGTATTGGATTAAAACTTGTTTGGAAAATTCACAAATTAATTAGAACATTCTTTGTTTTTCATGTTAAATTAATCTAAAGTTTTAAATTATTTTTCTTATACTTCAAATTAATTAAAAACATTTTTGTGGATCATTAATAAGATAAAGAAAGATAGGCTATAGATAGGATTTTAAAGAATTAAATTTAAAAATTATTTAAGAAATATTATTAGATAAGAGGGATAGATGGAAAAAAATATTTTAAAAATGCATCATAATAATATATCTAAAATATTAATTTAACTCAATTAATAGCATGGTATGATAAAAATAAAAAATTTACTCGAAAAAAAATTTTGCTACTCCATTTAACTTGTAAAATATTTTTCAAAATGGTAGAATATGATTGTTTAAACATTTCTATAGGTTATAAAAAGACAAGTCAATTTAGGTTTTTAAAATTGGAAAATTTCAATTTTAAAAAAATTGTAATTAAAATTTAATCAAAAAAAATTAAAATTTAAAATTGATTCATTCCACTAAATTCTTATATAAAAATATATTAAAAAAAAGGTGAATATTAAAATAAATATCGTAAAAGAATATTAGAAATAAATCTTGAAATATATTTTATAAAAAATAATATTTAAAGAAACATTTAAAAAAAACAATCAAATATTAAATAAATACAAAGGTTTCATCGCTTTCTAAAATAATTCAAATTAAGATAGATTAATTTAAATAAAATAATATGATATATTAAGTTAAATATCAAATATGTAAAAATTAAAACTTTTACATTATTTTAATAAAATGAAAGATAATACTCAAGAAATTGCATAATAAATTTAATTAAATATAAAGAAAAAAAATATCCAAAACTAAAAATAAAATTTCAAAAAAATAAATATTTTATCTTAAATAATAAATACAATATAAATTAAGAAAATCAGATATTCCTTATATGCAATTTGTTCTTTCGGTACCTAGGCTAATCTAATAATAATTGATAAAACTTAATAATAATAAGCAAATTTAATTTACAAAAATATTTCTATGATACTTAAACGAATAATTATATAATCATTTTATAAAATAAAAACGATATCAAAATAAAATGACTTTAAAAGCAAAAAAAATTTAACTTAAATTAATACTATTCATAATTATGTAAATTAAAATTTTAAATATTATTTTAGTCTTTAGTAGCTTTGTAATTATAAAAAAATATTGAAAAACTGGAAAAAAAATAATATTTTAAGATAATTTAAATTAAATTATTATAAATCTTAAGTAATAAAGATAAAATAAATATTGTGAATAAAAATTAATTTTTTACTATGTGGAGAAAAAAAATTAAAAAAAATGGTGAAAAATTATCCATAATAAAATTATGTAATTAGATAGAAATTGAAAAAAAATAATTAACTGATTAATATAATCATTTGTATTAATAAAATAGTGATTTAATGTCTTAATTAGATAATGTTAAGGTATATTTAATTTAATATTTCTTAGGAAAGCTAAATAACTGATTTTAGTTAGACTGAAAGATTATTTTCTGAACATAATTTACTTACAGGAGGTGATAGTAGCGATGAAGATTTATCTTAATTTCAAGTTAATCTCGAGGTTGACTATAATAAGATTTTACCTCAACTTGATGAACTAGAATGTTTATAATTTATAGATATTATCGAAAATTCAGTATAATATATTATTATAAAAATAGAATGGTATTTTAAGAGAAAAATTGGAGAGAATTAAAAAAAAACGTAAAATTAATAAAGAAAAGTATCTTTAGAAAAGATAGGTATCATTAAAATTCATAATTTAATTTAAAGGATCTTGAATAATAATTGATTGTGTCAAAAAAATTAAAAAAAAATGCAAATTTTTACAAATAATTTTAATAAAAATATGGATTTAGTAATAATAATAGTGGAATGTATGAGCTTGAAAATGAAGAAGAAAGTAAAAATAATAGTATTGCTTTTATTGCTGATTCGAAATTATAGAAACAATTTGAAGATATATTATAATTTAAGAATAATAATTGATTTTCATATGGTTTTAAAAATGTTATATTTTTTTTGTCTTAGAAGCCGTTTTAATAAATAATATTAAATATATCATATATAAATTTAATATTTAATCATTAATTT
>Ga0209107_10002579_pt1 | contig 10050 bp, 15 predicted proteins | sample LakErihyJuly2011_2_FD_187460 | JGI IMG/M metagenome (GOLD analysis project Ga0209107, IMG submission 187460) | Freshwater microbial communities from dead zone in Lake Erie, Canada - CCB hypolimnion July 2011 (SPAdes) (version 2) | ecosystem: Environmental > Aquatic > Freshwater > Lentic >... | reverse complement strand
ACGACAACAACATTGTCACCGATGTCCATGTCGTTACTCGACTATTCATAGAAGAAAACCCAGACCGATATCCCGGCACATGGGTAGAAACCTTCTACGAACTACCGAACAAAACTTACGCAGGAATTGGTTTTACTTACGACACTGCAACAAACGACTTTACTGCGCCAGTCTATGAAACGCCTATTGAGCCTTAGCATTATGCTCGCACTTGTCTTAACGGCTTGTGCTGACCGTTACCGCGAAAACTGCAACACTACAAAAGCCGATGGAATACTAGAAAGACGCTGCGCATGACCACAGACAAACGCTTAAGCAACGAACAAATCAAAGCTCGACTCATCCTCATCGTAGGAATCGGACTTACTGCATCGTTCGTTATGGCAATCGCATCGCTCATCTTTGGACTTCTCTTTGTTGTGCAACCTACAGAGCAGAGCCCTAATGACGCCGAAGCATGGGGAGTCTTGTCGCCGATGCTTATGACTTTGGCAGGCGGCTTGATCGGTCTGCTCGCTGGCAACGGACTTAAAGACCGTCCTAAAGATCCTCCAACAATATGAGCGTCATCCCAGCAAACCCAAAGATCCTGAACAGTCGTCCCTACACAGGGAACTCGGACGGAGCCGCAGCTGCACCTCGAGCGGGAATGGACGAATGGATCAGACAGGCAGTTAAATACGCCGACGGTGCAATTTGGAATAACGGATCTTGGGGAGTTCGCAATATGCGTGGATCCGAAACATCGCTTTCCGTACACGCCACAGGTAGAGCTGTAGATCTTTCATATCGCAAAACCGAACAACACCCAACAGCAAACCGCAAAGGTGCAGTCGCCTTCCTAAACATTGTCATCGCCAACGCAAACGCACTCGGAGTTGAATGCGTACTGGATTACTTTCCACAAAAGTTTGGACGCGGATACCGCTGCGATCGACAAGCTTGGAAGTCATACAGCAAGCCAGAGATCCACGGTGCACCCGGCGGAGACTGGCACCATTACGAGATCTCGCCTGCAATGGCAGACTCTCCAGCCCTTGTCAAACAAGCCTTTCAGAGAGTGTTCGCCGAAATCCCCCAATAGCGCACACTGATCCTCTATGGTCGAAGTACCGACGATAGGAGTACAAAACATGACCGAGCCCAAAGTCTTCATCTACGAAGTTGGGCGATGCAATTTAGACAACGGACAAGAAATCCTTGTTCAGATCTTTCGACACGAAGACACCCACAAAATCATCCGCGCCCAGATCGCCTTCCGCACTTTGGCTGGCGACTCTTGGGGCGTACCTACAGAATTGGATTTTCAACAATGACTCCAGTATTCCTCAAAGTCTCCGCATGGGCTATCTGTGCACTTGCCTCATTTGTGCTTCTCTGGGACGCTTCTGAAGCGCCTGAAGGCATGTCTCGAGTCAGTGCCCAGACAAGTTATGTGACCATTCCATTGGCACCGCTCCCGACCACGACATCAAGTACGACCCCAGTGACCGCGTGCGCTGGAGCTGTCAATCTTGCCTTGAGTGTTGGCTGGCCTGCCACTGAAACACCGACGCTGATGCGCGTGCTTAAACGCGAGTCATATTGTACGAGTACCGCTTTCAACGCTAAGGACACGAACGGCGGCTCTTACGGTCTGATGCAGATCAACGGATTCTGGTGCACCCCTTCGGCATACTGGCCTCAAGGCTGGCTACAAGCAAAAGGAATCTTGACAGTGTGCGACGAACTATTTGACCCAAAGATAAACCTCATCGCAGGTCTTGCCATATGGCATAATTCAGGTTGGACACCTTGGAATCTTCCGAAGTGACTGAACAGCAATATCCCGAAACAGGAATCACAGAGGAGACCCGACGAATGTATCCCGAAACTTACAGCGACAAATACAACAAAGTATTCAAGCAATTTATAGACGACATTGTGAGACCAAATCACATTGAGCCAGTTAAACATGATCACGAAATATTGATAGACGAACTTGTCATCATGTATGACGCGTACATGACAATCGGCGGAGAGCAGAATCGCTTTAATGCGAGCGTGCTGAAAGCGGCGATCAATGTTATACGCGCCCTGTAAAGCGTGCGGACTCACGATGCACGGCACTCGATACCGACATAACCCAGAGAAGATTATGTGGCTTCATCCAAGCCTCAAAGCATGTAGCAGAGTTAAACCAATAGACCCGACTAAAAGGAACCCACGATGAATGACCTACAACTCTTTGCACCTACACGCGGACTTGGGCAATACCGAGAAAACATTGCCATTGATCGCAATACCGTCATCATCTCACCCAGCGCAAAACCGACCTCGGCAAGTGCAGCTCTAAACGCATTACCAAAGTCAGGCTCAAAGCGTCGGCGCGTCTACGAGTATCTCAAGCAGACAGGCGGCGCGACAGACGAAGAGATTGAGCGCGCACTGGGCATCTCTGGCAACACTGTCAGACCCACCCGAGGCTCCCTAGTCAAAGACAAGTTTGTCTACGCCACAGACCTAGAGCGACCAACCTTGGCTGGCAACATGGCGATCGTCTGGAAGGCGCGCTAATGGCACACTTTGACCTATCGCTTTATGAGACCGTTGCACAGCGCCTGGAACGCTTCTGGACTGCGTACCCACACGGACAGATCGTGACCGAGATGGTGCACTACGACGGATCTACAGTGCTCTTCAAGTGCAGCTCATACGACAACGACGGACGACTGATATCGACAGGTTATGCAGAAGAAGTCATGGGGAACTCCCCTGTCAATAAAACTTCGTTTTGCGAAAACGCGGAAACTTCTGGAATCGGTAGGTGCATCTCAAATGGGCCGCTGGGACATACAGGCGAGCGCGCATCAAGTAACGAGATGGAGAAAGTTAATCGCGTAAACAGCACGCCTCCACCGGACACATTCGGCGGGGCAACACCGAAACAGATCGGCTTCTTGAAGTCGCTTGCGCGGGGTAAAGCATGGGATGACTTTCAGCTGCTTGAGTTTATTCACAAGACTCTCGGCGTAGACGATGTAGTTGTAGAAACATTGTCATCGGGACAGTGTCGAGTACTGATTGACAGGATGAAACTATGAAGAACCCAGACCAAGAGTACGACCGACTGCACGATCACATGACCGCAATAGCGCGCGAGCGCGACTGGCTTAAATCCGAAGTAGAACGATTAAAGCCAGAAGTGGATCGCCTTACTGATGAGCTGTACTTGGCTCACGAAGCATTACGCCGAGCCTTTCCATGAGTCGCACAGTCTGGCTTGCATTGGCTCTTACTGTGCTATGCGCGGCGTTAATGGTTAGGTCTGATAGAAAGTAAACCCTCTTACAACTGGCAAGTAGCAAGGCTGTATCACCTTCGCAAGTGACGGGGCTAATCCAAGGGAACTTGGTTAGATCGGCGCGTCCAAAACTTGCAACACGAAAAGGATTGGCAAAGCGTCGAAGCGCAGTGTGTAAAGGAATTGAATAGGGAGTCCAGTGATGGCAACGGACGGGGGGCTCTTCAGGGGTCTGTCTTGCATTACGCTTAACGATGACATACCAGAAAGAAACTCAACAGACTCGAGCCCGACATGCAACACACTCACAGCAACTTGAGAGCAAGCGCGCCAGCGCGCGCTAGTAATCGGTAGAACTATGGCACGCCCACTAACTGAATACGACAGCAAACGCTACAAAGCAGCAAGAGCCGAACTACTCCGAGACGAACCCACATGTCATTGGTGCAAGCGCGCCAAAGCAACCGAACTAGATCACCTAGTTGAACACGACGAAGGCGGAACAATTGATGACGGATATGTTCCTGCATGTAAGCCCTGCAATAGTCGGCGCGGTGCAGAATACATAAACAAAAAAACTGCAATGCGAATACAAAATCGCAATAACGGTTTTTTACACACGATGCAAACGCCCCCGAGCCCCATCCATGTATCTCTCCCAACTAGTCAGGATCAGCCTGAACTAGCGGTGATCAGCCACGACCAGCCAAGATTGGAAACGATCGTTCCAGACTGTGACGGCTCATGGGCTGGACTTGTGGGGGACATGGCTTCAGAGCTGCTTCATGTTGAGCTGATGCCTTGGCAGGTGCATTATCTTGAGCGCGCGTTGGGATTCACTACTGCTCCTGATGGGCAGGATGATCTTGTGCACAGATCTTCGCTTTGTTCGGTGGCGCGTCAGAATGGCAAGACACTTTTGATCCAGTGTTTAATTCTTTTTTGGATGATTGAGATGCCAAAGATCCGGGGCACGAAGCAGACCGTCCTTTCTACAGCTCACACTCTGTCACTTGCCTGTCTCCTCTTTGATGAGATCGCACCAATCCTCGAAGACCGCTACGGCGCCAAGATCATGAAGTCCTTTGGTCGTAACTCGGCAACAATGCCAGACGGAACAAAGTGGTATGTGCGCGCGGCTAACCCTTCAATTGGTCACGGTATGTCGGTAGATCTAATTTGCGCGGATGAGATTTTTGACATCTCCGAGATCACGATGGCAGGCCTGATCCCTACCCAGCGCGTCCGCAGGTCTCCTCATTTGGCGATGTTTAGCACAGCTGGTACCGAGAGCAGCGCTTTATTTATTAGACATCGAGAGAACGCGCTGCGACTTATTGACACAAATAACCCTTCCAATTTTTATTTCGCAGAATGGTCGCCACCGCCGACAGTTGATCCGATGCAAGAATCGTCGTGGTCGTGGGGCAACCCAGCACTCGGACACACTCTGACGCTTGACACTTTGCGCGCCGAATCCAAAGATCCTGACCGCTCTAACTTTTTAAGATCGTCTCTTAACATGTGGATCGCCAGCACCCAGTCTTGGATTCAGACCCACCTTTGGCCAGACCTCGAGTACGACGGCCCAATTCCTACTGGCGGCGTAATCTCGGTAGAAGCGTCTATGGATGAATCCAGATATTTTGCGACAAAGTCAGTCGCGCTTGGTGACGGTCGTACTTGTGTCTCGGTTGCCTTTACTGCCGAGACCGCTAAAGAACTTTGGGCGCATGTTGCAGCTTTGGCGGCGGATCCTGCAATCAAGTTCATCTTCTCGCCAACAATTGACGCACACTGCCCACCGATCTTTGAGCGTCGTCGCGTCGTAATGGGCTACAAAGAAATATTGCAATACACCCCGATAGTAAGAAACATGATCACCGAAGGACGCATTGTGCACACTGGCGAAGCGATGCTTGCCGAGCATGTTTGTCGCGCGGTCATGGTTAGGACTCAAGGCTCAATCGCGGTGTCGTCGCAGAAGTCGGCTGGCCCTATTGAGTTGTGTCGCACGATGATATGGGGAGCGTCGGCAGCTGCAAGACCAGGCAATTCCCAGAAGCCGATGCTGGTCACTGTCAATCAGTAACATCTTCTTGGCACTCGTCCGCTTGCTTGCCTGTCGTCGGGATACCGCAACTGACTGGGCGAGTGCCACCACAATCCGAGCGCAATGTGTAATCTTGTGCTATGGGAATCTTTGATCGCAAAGTAAACAAGGCTGCTATCAGTCCCGCGCCTGCCAAAGCCGCTGCAGCTGGAGCAATGAACCCCGGGTATAACTCGAGCAATGTTGGCGCAAATATGATTGGTCAGTATTACACCTATCGAGAAGGCCAACTTCGCGCTGCAGCAATTTCAATCCCTGCAATCTCACGCGCACGCGATCTACTTGCGTCAGTAATTGGCTGCATGCCATTACAGATGTATAACGAAATGTGGAACGGCGAAGAAATGGAACGCGTCTATATCGCCCCCCGATCTTGGTTGCGTCGCCCAGATCAAACCGTTCCCTATAACTTTTTAATGTCATGGACTTTTGACGACTTATACTTTTACGGTCGCGCTTTTTGGTACATCACATCGCGCACAGCTGACGGTTATCCCGCGAGTTTCTCAAGGCTCCCAGCGGGCTCAGTCACCACCACCGACATGGCAGGTCCCGTCTGGTTCGCACCTTCTAAAGAAGTTTATTTTCAAGGCGGTCAAATAGATCCTGCAAACCTTGTGCAATTCTTGTCGCCAACACAAGGCATGGTCTATTCATCGCAAGCCGCAATTGAAACAGCAATAAAGATTCAAGACGCGAGGGCGCGCAATGCGAGCTCATCAATTCCAGCGGGCGTCCTTATGCAGACCGGGGGCGAGCCTTTAAGCGCGCAAGAATTGGCTGATCTTGCTGCAGCGTTTAACACTGCTCGAGCAACTAATCAAACTGCAGCGCTAAACGAATTCCTTAAATACGAACCGACAACAATGTCGCCAGACAAGATGCTTCTTATTGAGTCCGCTAATTACAGCGCGTTAGAAACTGGCGGTCGTATCGGCAATGTTCCGCCATACCTGATCGGCGTATCTACAGGATCGTACTCATATCAGTCATCGCAACAGGCTCGCATGGACTTGCTATTTTTTGGCGTGAAGTTGTACGCCGATGCAATAGCAGAAACACTATCCATGAATAATGTTTTGCCTAACGGCACCTATGTCGCCTTTGACTACGAATCGTATTTAGAAGAAAACTACCTAGCAGACAAAATGGAAATGCCAGTACAAGAAGACACTCAAGAGGAGATCGCAAACTAATGATCAGATTCACAGCACCATCCGCCAGCATCGATGCAGCTGCAGGCGACGGAACACCATCACGAACCATCACAGGAATCGCAGTTCCTTACGGCGTAGCAGCAACAGTCGCCGACGGAACCGAAGTCATCTTTGAGCAAGGCAGCCTTCCAATCGAAGGCAAAGCACCGCGCCTATACATGAACCATGACAGCAATCAGGCCATCGGAATTGTGACCGAGCGCGTAGACACTCCAGAGGGCATGCTCTTTAGTGCCAAGATTAGCAAGACCGCTGCAGGCGACGAAGCCCTACAGCTTGCCCTAGACGGCGTACTGGATTCGGTATCGGTCGGAGTAAACCCAACCAAGACTCGAGCAAACAAAGACGGATCGCTAACAGTGTTAGAAGCCGATTGGATCGAGTTGTCTATGGTGCCAGTTCCAGCTTTTGCTGGAGCGATGATCACAGACATCGCAGCGAGTATCCACCACGAAGACGAAGAAATAAGTATTATAGAAACAGAACCTACACAGGAGAACGAACCCATGTCAGAGCCAACAGTCCCAGCAGTAGAAGCAACTATTCCAACTGCACCAATTCCAGCACAAGCAAAGCGTGAATTTAAGATGCCATCAGCTGGCGAATTCATGGCTGCTTATCACATTGGCGGAGACACATTCTCCAACATGAACGCAGCAGTCGCAGAATTTTCCGCATCACAGCGCACCGCACTCCAAGCAGCTGCAGGCGATGTCCTTACCTCTGACACACCGGGCCTCTTGCCAGTGCCCGTTTTGGGACCGCTCGTACAGGACCTAAATTTCCTTCGTCCTGTAGTCGAGGCTGTAGGCGCTCGCGCTTATCCTGACAACGGAAGGTCAAAGACTTTTACTCGTCCAACGATTACCACGCACACAAGCGTTGCAACACAGTCCACTGAATTGTCAGCAGTTTCAGCCACCACAATGGTCATTGCGGCAAACTCAATTAGCAAGACAACTTTGGCTGGGCAAGTAAGTTTGTCCTCACAAGACATTTCGTTCACTTCGCCAGAAGCTATGTCTTTAATCTTGAATGACTTGATGGGCGAATACATGATTGCTTCGGACAACAAAGCAGCGGACGATTTGCTCACTGCAGCAAACTCGTCGGGCGTTTGGGACGGAACAGTTGCAGACTTGCTCAAGTCAATCTATGACTCGGCAAAAGATGTCTCAACAAACCGAAACTGGATGCCGACACACATGTTCGTCTCCGTAGATGTTTGGTCACAACTTGGTCAGCTTGTAGACACAACCAACCGACCAATCTTCCCATTCATCGGTGCAGGTCTTACAGGCCAAAACGCACTCGGCGGTGGAAGCGCAACATCATGGAACGGCACGCCACTCGGGTTGCAACTTGTAGTAGATAGCAACTTTGCAGACAAGACCATGATCATCACTCGCGTAGGTCAGGGACAAGGCGATGCTTACGAATTCTACGAAAGCATTCAGGGCCTCCTTAGCGTGGACACTCCTGCAACTTTGGGCAAGACCATGAGCTTCCACGGCTATGTCTCAACCTTCGCTGCAATCGGTGGAATGATCCGCAAGATCACACAGGCTTAGTCGAGAGCGGGGCTACCGCTCATGGCTGTTTACAGCATTACGCAGAAATACCTCATAGACAACTACGCCGTAGTTCAACTTCTTACCGATGCAGAAATTGAACTCGGCGCAAGTGTCGTCCTTGCCGGGGTAGATGCAACCTTCAACGGAACTTACACAGTCCGCGCATTACCTCAATACCTTTATGTTGGCATTGATACCGAAGGCGATCTTCTTTACGATGTAAACATTCCGATCGCTAATCAAGTGCTGGTTGCAAAGACCGCCGATGATGTCACGCGCACCGCTGCTACTGGAACGCTGACTATTACGCAGACTTGCACTTGGGTCACTGCAGCAAACATCGAGGACTGGCTTGGCATCGGTACAGCGACCGCAGCTGACGCCGCCTTTCTAACAGTGTGCGCCAGTGCAGCTTCACAATTCTGCTGGAGACGCCGAATGGAAGCAGGCTATGTGGACTCGCTTACGACCGTGCCTTCGCAAGATGTATTCCTAGGAACCCAGATGTACGGTGGCGCGCTGTACCGCCAACGCGGATCAGTGGATCAATACGCTTCATTCCAAAACATGGGAGTAACCCCTGTTATGGGTCTAAACGGAATGATCCGCCAGTTGCTCGGGATTGATCGTCCGCAGGTCGCCTAATGGCTGTACCTAACTACACAGATCTCTTCAACGAAGGCTACGACGATCTTGTAGCGAAGCTCTCAACGGTCGTCGGGCTACAAGTAAATAACGATGCACGCAATATCACGCCGCCAAGCGTCTTTGTAAACATCGACTCCATAGACGGCTACAACTACAATGTCGCAAAACTTAACTTTACACTCCAGATCATCACGCTCGGTCCGGGCAACCTTGACGCCCAGAAAAGCCTGCTCAATATCCTTGCCCAGATCTACGCGCTAGACATTGGGGTCGTATCTGGACGCCCAACCAACCTAGATATCGGCGGCTCAACGCTTCCTGCTTATGAGCTGTCGGTCTCAACTGTCGTGCAGACTGCCTAATCCACACTCTCGGTCTAATTATGTGTCAAACTAAAACCAACACTTCCAAGGAGTAATCATCATGGCTGCAACATCCACTATTCTCTCGAATCCAAAAGTGCTCGTCGGAGCCACGAACCTCACGGGCTGGTGCACCTCTGCCACTGTGACTCGTACTGTGACCGCTCTTAATGACACGGTCTTCGGCAACACGGCAAACACTTTTACCGCTGGTCTTGAAGACAATGAGTGCACCTTGACTCTGTTTCTTAGCTATGCCGCTTCAGCCACTTACGCGACACTTGCACCGCTTGTCGGCACAAAATTGAATATTGTCGTAAATCCTTCGGACGGAGCGGACTCCAGCACGAATCCTGGCTTCACTCTGACAGGCACCTATCTTGAGTCTTTGCCAGTGATCTCCGCATCGCTCGGAGAACTACAGTCGATCGACATCACCTTCATGGGTGGCGTCTACTCGGCTGATGTCACAGCATAACTAACGGCCTTCCTTGGCCCGACGAAAGGAACACAATGAAGATCAAACTCACGCTCACACGCGGAGACAAAAAAGAAACACTGATTACAAACCTCTTTGCGATCGCCGAATGGGAACGCTTAGAGAATCGTCGAGTCTCCGACGGTCGCGGTATCGGTGCATCAGACATGGCTTGCTGGGCGTACATCATGCTCGGCGTCAAAGGCGAAACACTTCCTGCTACTTGGCGCGAATGGCTTAAAGCGAATCCAGATGTCGAGATCGGCGTAGAGGACTCAACTGATGTAAACCCTACGGACGCGGCTACAGGCGACAACTCGCCGAACTTGTAGTCGCGACAGGGTGGGCTCCCACTTTCTACGCTGACACCTTCGA
>Ga0209107_10002575_pt1 | contig 10056 bp, 11 predicted proteins | sample LakErihyJuly2011_2_FD_187460 | JGI IMG/M metagenome (GOLD analysis project Ga0209107, IMG submission 187460) | Freshwater microbial communities from dead zone in Lake Erie, Canada - CCB hypolimnion July 2011 (SPAdes) (version 2) | ecosystem: Environmental > Aquatic > Freshwater > Lentic >... | reverse complement strand
ACCACGCGAAGCTGGCGCGCTTTTTCCTGGACCTGCGTCAGGAGCTGGTGACGGGCTTCTTCTGCTCGTCACAGCCCGTGCCCGAGTTTGTGGACAAGTGCAAGCAAGGGTATCTGATTGCGTGAGGAGTGGAGCGTACCGTGACGATGCCGCGCTGGCGGACGAGGCTGACGACGGCGTAGTCGGAGGTCGGGCCACCGGCGGCGGGGTCGATGATGACGAACACCTCCTGGTCCTTGATGAAAGGGAGGGGCTGTGCGGTGAAGAGGTCGTCGATGTCTGTTTTGCGGAAGACTTGTTGGAGGCTGTCGAACGCGAGGCCCGCGAGCTCGGACTTGATGAGGTCCGGGCGGTCCTGCATCATGACCTTGAGCTTGCGGTGGCGCTCGGCGCTCTGCCACTGGGGGACGAGGTGGAGCATGTGGACCTGCGAAAAAAACAGAGACAAAGTCAGCGGTGGTTGAGTTTTGATGCTATATAAAGAACGTATTTTTCTGGGCATGCCGATTACAAATGACGAAGAGGCATTTGCCGCCATATGCTCTTTGTTAAACATTGAGCAAATTTACGAGATTATCCTTGTTTCGGATGATCAAATTCGTGCATCATGTACGCCCGAGCTTGCACAACTACTGATAAAGTTGAAAGAGGACACTATCAACGAAGCTGTAAATATACTAGCGTAAAAATAGAATCAGAATCAGCGGTGGTTGAGGGTGGGAGTCAAAGGCATGCAGAGGGTTTGCTTCGAGAAAAAAGTGATGCACGAGAAGCACAAGCACGCGAAGCGGGTGACGAAAAGCGATCGGACGCGGTGTCGGGATGAGAAGTACGCCGGTCAGGCTGGGCCGCCGGACTGTGCGGAGGTGGAGGCGGAGACGTGGGAGGAGACAGAGGTCGCGGGGGAGAATGCATCGGCGTTGGCGGGCGCGTGTGAAAGAGAGGAGAGTGTCGGGGGCTGGGATATCGTAGGGGGGGAAGAGCACTTACACAGTCCTGACTCTTCCCATCCTCCTTGCACTTCTCGCACACTAGCTCGATGCACCGTGTCGTGAAGAGGGGGCGGCCGGTGGACGGGTCGCGCATCTTGATGAGGCGCGTGTAGAAGTTGATCTCGGAGGTGAGTGTGGAGATGGCGACGAGGGAGGCGGTGCCGACGCTGAGGATGGGCGCGACGGTCTCGTAGAAGAAGCCCTCGTCGCAGTAGGCGGCCTCTTCTAGAATCAGAACGTCGCCGCCCGTGCCCTTGGTGGTGCCGATCTGCACAAAAAAGATGGGTTAGGACTAGTCAAATGGTGCAGACCGGTGCTTTATATTCAAGTTATACAAAAAAAATAAATCACATTGGCAAGTCGTAGTCGCTCTGCAGCTTCGAATTTGTGTCTGGCCGGGAGCCGGTTTGCCGCATTCTCACACACACAAGGTAGTCGTCGAAGCAGGCGGGCACGAATGAAGCAGTCATATCGTCGGATGACAGTGACACGACAAGGTCAAAGTTCTGCTGTGTGTCCATGTTTTCAATGTAACAGCGCGTCTTTCAACTATTGTTTAAAATATCCAAAAAACAGAGTGCCTTGTGCCTGGTTCCGCCTTCCCCCCGCGGGCGTTTTAGTGTTGATGCGCGTTGCGCTGCGCCCACGGGCTTCGTGCGGTGACCGACGGTGTTGCTGTCGTAACGCCCCAGGCACGGGACGATTTTTGGGCCATGCCCTTTATATAATTGGTTTTGGTTTGTTGCTGCAAGCACTCTGTTGTGGTATGTTTTTATTGTGTATATAAACAAAGTTTTTTTGGTTTCGCCGGGATTGTGGACTCATGAAACGTTGTTTTTTTATAGAATTGAGACAATTGTAAAGAATCGGCGCATTATTTACGGCAATGTCTCGGAAAATCGCAGTGGTCGCGTGGTATTCGAAGACGGGGTGGGACAGAAAATCTGACTGGAAATCAATCGATCCCACACAAGTACTGCGTTACGAACTGGAAAGGAATGAGGACCTGGAGGTGATATGTGAGACACAGGTGTATCTGGGAGATCTATTACCGACTATATTAATGAAAGTATGGGATGATGAAACATTGAGCTCGGCAGTTGTGCGATTTGAAGAAATGTATGTAAAACATCCAAGTGAGAGACCCTTCGACACGTGCAGTAACTTTGGAGGTGTGACAGTGCACATGTTCGACACATCATCCTCTCCGATCACGTACATGGTGCATGATGTATATGTAGACGGTTCGGAAGTATCGGCAAATGTTAGTGTGCATATATAGAAAGTTGATTTCACCGGGATGGCGGACTCTTTTGAAAATACAAAAAAAACACCACGTCACGGGCTCGCGTGGCCTAATCGGTCAGGGCGTCGCTCTTATGAAGCGAAGATTCTGAGTTCGAGTCTCAGCGCGAGCATTTTTTGTGAGCTTGAAACATTTTAGACGTATGTGATGCAAACGTGTCAGCGTACAAGAATGTCTGGCGTCGACCGTCTGGCGCTGGTGTCGAAAGTACTGCTGGACCAGCGCTTCCTCGAGCTCAAGCGCGAGAACGAGCGCTTGACGTTGCGCTTGTTCTGGATAGACCACAGCATCAACACGCTCAAGCACTTGACAAACTATGCCAACAACAAGCCGGGCGGTCCACGCTGCCACTGCTGCTGCTGTGTACGCGCCAAACGATACCGTCCGAGCATACTCGATGGCTACGACGACGAAATCGTGCATGAAGCGTGCACATTCGGGCCGTGGTTCGAGAAGATAGTGCAGGAGCACGGGCTCAGCTTTGCAGCGAGCGGCGCCTGCGTTTCTTTCGAGAAAATGGACCGCGAATGTTATCCCATGCCAGACGATGATGTGCACTTCCTCTTGTTTCCGACTCACAATGCGCCAGCCACGAGTTGGTGCACGTGGGTCTATGGCGCAAAATTGTGGAAGGCTCAGACGACACAGGATCCAGGGCTCTTGCAATTGTCGGTTCTGTTCAAGACGCTTTCGGGAGAAGGTGACGGCGTGGTCGGCGGCCCGCACGACTCGGACTCGGACAGCTGAGCGAGCGAGATTTGAATAAAGTTGATGCTCCGAGTTTTTTTAGAGAATTGAATCGTACGAGGGACGTGGAGCATTCTTCGACCCAGAGCATGTCGTGTGCTGATCAAGTGGATCACGTCCGACGGCTGCTTGCGTTTCTGGTGCCGGTCATGAGTCTCGAGACGCAAGAAGACAGGCTCAGAGCGTACCGAGAGGCGTGGGTAAGGTTGAACCCGGCCGCAGCAAAGGAAGTGTGGCAAATGGACATGGCCGTGAATTATCCGTGGAGCAGCGGCAAAGTCGATCTGTGGAGGACGCTGCGCAGCGACATCAAGGAAAAGTTGCAGACAGTCCTGAATGAGCACTTGAACGGCGAGTTCACACACAAACCGATCGTGGACTTCTCCTTCATGCACTACAGCGAAATGCTGTTCGAGTTGCTCGACATATACTTGACGGGACTGGATAAATACATTGTCACGCAGGACGATATTCAGAAAGTCACTGCCGATATGGACGCGTACCCCGAAGACATGCGATACTTGTTGGAGAAAGGCATGCGCAGATCGAGGGTCAATAGAGCTAAAGAGTTTATGGATGTCATTCTGTTCATGCATGCGGTGCCGCAGAGGGTGGATGGTAAGTGGGATGCGCTGGATCATAAGTCGGATGTGACATGGTTCCGCGAGTATTCCGAGGTGTACCAGAAGAACGAGGGCCTCATGGCCTTTTTGCGCGACTGTGCGGTGGTTGTGCTGCTCACGGGCTACTTCGACACTCCCCCCGAGGTCAAGTCGATCCACGACTGTTACATGCAGTTGGAGCGAGGGTTCTGAGTTCGAGTCTAAGCGCGAGCAATTTTGTGTTTTAAATTCTGTAAAATAAAACATTTTAAGCATTTCTGTGAGGTGAAAGTAAACGTATGTCCGGGATGCTTGTAGACAATCGTTTTTTCAAAGTGAAGCGCAGGCACGAAGAGGTCACCGTGCACACCTTTTGGCAGAGCCACGGTGTCGGGCTTCAGTCAGAAAACGGACCCGGTTCCTTCAAACACGACATCGTCGTGAAAATGGGCGAGCTGCATCAATATATCGCAGAAGAGAGGGACACAGCAATCGTACACCGCAAAATACTCGACATTCTAGTGGAGCAGGGAATGCATTTGATCCAGTTTGAATCTTGTCTGGATGCATTCAATACATACTTGGGGGCTTTGCGACTGTTGGATACGTGTATGCAACATGTGCACGTTGACTAGACAAACAAGTTTTCGTCTACTCGTCTTTCGGCGCGAGCGCCTTCTCGACCTTGGCGAGGAGCAGGCGGAGGTCCTTGCGGATGCCGACCAAGTGGCGGAGGTTGTCCTGGTGGCAGGTTTCCTGCACGTACTGGTAGTTCTCCTTCTCCCAGCGGTGGGCGATGTAGTCGCGCACGAGCTGCTGCTGCGCGGCCTCGTCCATGAAGTAGAACTTGCGCAAGAGCTGCTGCCTGCGATGCTGCCGCTTCTTTGTGCCGAGGTACCCCCATTCTGCAACTTTCTCCTGTATTTTGAACATCAAGAAGAGCTCGTGCATGAACTCCCAGAACGCGCGCTGCTGCTTGGAGAGCGCGACATACTCGGCACGCAACTCCTTGGGCCCTATATTGACGTTGCCGTCGGCTTCGCGCGACTCGAGGCCGCGCATGCACTCGAAGAAGTTGAAGAGGCCCGGCCCGCGCTTCTTGCGCGCGGTCTTGTCTTTTCCGCGCTGGCCGACGCGGCTGGTGGCGGGGAGGTCGTTGTCCTCTGCGAACTGCTCATCGGCGGCGACGGGGCGCTCCGGGGGTTTGGGCAGGGACTCGGGCAGGCCGGTTTGCAGGAAGAAGTTGGACTTCCAGACGCTCATAGGGGTTGGAGGTTCGGAGAGCACACATGCAGGAAACTAGTTTTTTTCGTGTTAGATTGATAGTGTCTCTGTTTTATTGAATAAAACACAATCATACACTAAAACACCGTTGCGATATCGCTCGCAAACTCCATCCACATATCCGTACTGGTAGTATAAAAGACATAAAGGTGGGACACACATGTAGGAAAACAGTTTTTTAAAAAAACTACGTAAATTATTTACAATATATATAGGTATGTTCATTAAACAACATGAATAAAGATAACTTGAATGGGATTTGGGAGGGACTCGTGGACAGCGACTTTGAGTTGGAATGGGAAAACTATCCTAAACAGATTGCAGCGGCCGAGTTCGCCCTCGAGATATTAAGTGAACCTGCTTGGAATAAAGACGAGAAGCAGGATAAATTAAACAGTCTAAAAAGAGATGTTAAACACTGGTGGTCCAATGACAGTCCATTTTCTTCCAAAAAGTGGATTGATATGCCAAGTACATGGAAACCTTTGACAAATTTAGAGCGGGATTTTTATGCACACATGAACATGTGTCTTGATACTTTGATTGAAAAGATTTTGTACTTACCTGTAGAACGACATGCTGACGACCCCCCGTTATTCCCTGTAGGTCACGTCCGTCTTTTCTATCAACTTGGCAGACTGATCATGGGTACTGTTAATTACACAAACCTGTCCCGTGAATACAGAGCATGGATAGGTACTGATATTTACGTGAAAATGACAGACAATGCTGTAAAAATAGAATTACAACAAGACGACAAGTGGATTGCTCTACTCAAGGATATGGTGGGGTTGGTGGGATGCATTGAAGAAGAATATAAAAGTAATGCAGAGAGTACGGACTTCAATCCCAACACCGCACAATTTAACCTCACAAAGATGAAGGCATTTTTCAAGACAAGTATAGAGGAAATGAAGCAAAAGCAAATTAGCTTAGAGAAGGACAAGACTGAAAAGGAAGTGGAATCGGGGATTGCACTGGCGAAACATAGGGAACAAGTATTACGTTTGATGTATCGATTGTCACAACTAACATGAAGGATCACATATACAGTTGAAGTTTAACACTTAGTTTAGATTTTATTGGGTTTGTCAGTAAACAATAGAACTCATGACTACGTTTTAAAACGCCCTCCCGATATCACTGGCAAACTCCGCCCACATATCCTTTGAGCTCGAAACGTCGCCCGGGCCGAGCTCCGCCTCCGCCTTGCGCTTGGAGCCGGTGCGGCTCTCCGGCGTGGCGAAGGAGCTGTCGACTCGCCCCCTGAGCTCGTTGTTCTCGAGTCTCAGCTTCTCGAGGTTGTGCTCCTGGCGCTCGTGGAGGGCGGAGGCCGCGACCATCATCTGCCAGACGCCGTTCTCGTCGGCGGACTTGTTGATGAGGGTGTCGAGGCCGGTCTTGAACTGCTGCTTGACGACGTCGTCCTTGGTCTCGACCGCGTCCATCCACTTCTTCATGAGGGTGTCCATGGCGCTCTGCATGGCCGCCTTGGTCTTCTGGGACATGCGTGCCGCGCGCTCCTCCGTCTCGAGCAGGCGCTTTTCGAGGTCTTGCTTCTGCTGCTCGAGGTTCTTGATGTGGAGCAGGACATTGTTGAGGTCTTGGGCTTCCGGGCGCCTGTCTGGAGTGCCAGTGTTGTCTGAGGACATGCATGGTGAGGCCGGGTCTTAAATATAGAGCGCGCAGATTCCAAGAATTGTTACATGTCCATCTTTTTCCGCATCTCGGCGATGTGCATGTGCGTCTTGTCGAGCCGGACATCCTGGAGCATCATCTCGCGGCGCAGCTCGTGCAGCTTCGCGTGCATGTCGGCGACGTCCGCCTTGACGTTTCTCCTCTTGTGCTCCTCCGAGAGGGACTGGACGTCGGACTTGAGCTGGTGGATGTGGTTGTGGAACTCCGTTTCATGCCGCTGCTTGATGAGCTGCATGTCGTCCTTCATGGCGTGCATCTGCCGCATGTCGTGCTGGAGGAGCTTCACGTCGCGGTCGGTGGTGCGGATGACGGACGCGTTCTGCGAGTTGTTGAGCTGGTGCATGGAGAGCTCGTGCAGCTTGTCCTCGAGCTCGTTTATTTTCGCCTGCTGATTGTTGGCAGACATGCCGTGCACCTTCTGCTCGAGCTCGCGGATCTTGCTCTGCTGGGCCTGCAAGGCCTGCGAGAACTGGAGGTCCATCTCCTTCGACATCTTGGCGTACGTGTCGAGTCTGGTCTTGATGGCGTGTGCGTCTGGGACTTGCGCGTGCGACGCCAACTTCCCCTGCTGGAAGTCCGCGAGGACGCGCTGCATCTCGTTCTGCGTCTTCTCAAACGTCATCATCTTGCCCTTTGTCTTCTCCATCGCCTCGCACATGGCATCGAGGAGCACGTGGTGGTCCGGGGACAGGTTGTTGTGCAGCTGCGACACGATGTCGCTGTGCTCGCCGAGCATGGTCAGTATCTTGGTGAGCAGTTCATGTCCAATCTCGTCCTTCTTGTGCATCTGTGCGATCTGCACGCTCTGGCGGTGCACGTCCTCTTCGAGGTCCCGGGTGGCAGCCGCCTGCGATTCCATGTTGTCGTTGAGCTGCGAGCAAATGTTGTGCGTGAGCTCGACGGTGTTCTTCTGCTTGTGCTGCAGGTTCGATATGTTGTTCTGGTACCGCTGCAGGGCCGTGGAGTGCGACCCGAGCTGGTCGTTGATGTGCGAGAAAATTTCGTGCGTGACGCCCGTGATCTTCTTCTGCTTGGTGTTGATGGCGTTCATCGAGTCTGTGTTCTGCCGCAGGATGTTGGCATGGTCCTGGATGTGGCGCATGACGTGCCCCGCGTCTGTCGCGGGGGCCGTGCGTATCTCGCTGTCGAGCTCGACCAGCTTGGACTGGAGCCCGGCGACGGACGTGATGATCGAGTGCTTGTCCCAGGGATCCTCAGCCGCGGGGGCATGCTGCCGGGCGGTCTGGTTCTGCGTTGTGTTCGGGTACAGCTGCGCGTGTGCAACTTGCGTGGTGCCGCGCATGAGCATGCCTGCGTCGTTGTTGTGGCTGACGTGCGGACTGACCGTGACGTTTACGCTTGCCGGGGTGAAGGACGGCTGGCTGGTGAAGTTCTGCTGCCGGAGCATGTGTGGCAGCATGTCGTTTTGTGTGCCGAGAGACGCGAGGGGGCTTGGGGCTGCTATGGTAATGCCGGTCGGGTGCGACGCTTGCTGCCTCATGATTTGTGTTGCATAAGACATGAACGAAAACACGCTCTGTTTTATATGAATCCTCGGAATTTTGCTCCGATCTCACGGGCGCGACTTGCTCGTGCTGCACAGGATGAGGGCGTCCTTGTACCAGGCCTCGTTCCGGCTGAGATTGCGGAGGACGTGCTGCACGTGGTGGGCGCGGCAGGTGTCGGACGACTTGCGCATGGACACGTGCATGTGGAGTTGAAAGACGCTCGGCATGTAGTGGAAGTACATGAGGTACTTGCCGTGGCAGGCGGGCTCCTGCGCTGGCAGCCACTTGTTCAGGTATGCGACCACGTCTTTCAGGACGTCTATATGCTGCGCCCGCAGGTCACGGATCGTGTGCAGAGTCAGGTCCTTGAAGATGACGAGGTAGCGATTGTCCGTGCCGCGGTGCAGGTCGCGCGCAAGCAGCCAGTCGCGGGTGGTGTGATAGACCTTCTCCCCCGGGCTGGTGGTGCTCGTCATGAGGTCGAATATCCACTGGTTCTGTCTGCGGTTGTCGAGCACCGACTTCTGGAACTCTACGTCGTAGTAGCTCTCGGGCGTGCATATGACCTGACTCTGCGCACAAGACGCGTGCTTCTTCTTCCTTTCTTTCTGGCATGACTTGAAATCACACGAAGTCATATTTTCATATTTATAGTTACATGTCAAATACCATGAACGATATTATTGCCTTTTTCAGTCGGTGCTTATTATACACGGTCTTTGTGGTCGTGAGCAAAGTCGAGAACTTGCAGGTGGAGTTCGACATGTTTGAGCGGGTTGTGCTCACGTGTCTGCAGATTTGCGTGCTGTGTGCGGCGTGGGTGCTGTACGAGTTCTGTGCGTTCATCATCCGGTCCGTCTCGAAGCGGCCGACGTACGAGCACGTGCTGGAGGACACGAAGGAGAAGACGGAGCAGCGCGAGGACCTGCTCAAGGCGGACGCGCTGGCGAAGACGGAGAGCCTGGACGGCGTCGAGGACACGCGCATCACGTTCGAGAACGGCGGAGCGCTGCGCAAGTACATCACGCAGGTGCACATGGTCGGGATCGTGCTGTGGAGCACGATGCTGTGCAGCGACTATGCGCTGGACCAGACCGCCTTCATGTTTTTGCTGGGCATGCTGATCGGGAACGTGGCGACGGTGGTCTTGAAGGTGCACGAGAAGCAGATGCGCGCCGCAAAGATGCGCATGTACGCCGTGTACTGGGGGCTGATCGGCGTGCTCGTGTGCATGTACCTGGTGCACGACGGCTCGAAGGCGATCCAGTACACCGAGGGCCAGCTCGGGCTGCAGCCGAGCCACCTGGCCTGGACGGACGCGCTGTGGCTCGTGAACGTGCTGCTGTCGCCGCTCTCGTGCGGGTGCACGTGGACGTTCTGGGTCGACGCCAACACGCTGCTGGAGCACTACCCGACGTCGATCTACACGTGCCTGCTGCTGAGCATCCCCGTGCTCATGTCCGTGGAGCGGTCGTACATCTCGAGCATGTGCGCGCGGAACAACGCGCTGCTGACGGTGCACCTGTTTGTGACGGAGCCGGTGCTCAAGTTCATGACGATGTACGTGCTCACGCTGTCGCTGGAGGTCGAGAGCGTGATCGACGTGCTGGTGGTGAACGCGGCGGTGTCCGGGATCTGCTATGTCGTCTTCAGCTCGCACAGCGAGCTCTTTGACGCGATCGTCGGGTTCCTGATCACCGTGCTGCTGCTGTTCCACATCACACGGCTCGCCCTGCGCGTCATGAAGCAGCGGCGGGCGACGTTTGTGGTGGAGTGAAGTTTATTAGCGTTGCGTATATAAGGTGCGTGTGGAGTGCGCATGGCACCTGTGACACAGACAAAAACCAGACTGGCGCAAGCGCTCACGGAGTTGAAAGCTCTGTCGGAGCGCAAAGACTGCAATTGTAAATGTGTGGAAT
>Ga0209107_10002574_pt1 | contig 10057 bp, 11 predicted proteins | sample LakErihyJuly2011_2_FD_187460 | JGI IMG/M metagenome (GOLD analysis project Ga0209107, IMG submission 187460) | Freshwater microbial communities from dead zone in Lake Erie, Canada - CCB hypolimnion July 2011 (SPAdes) (version 2) | ecosystem: Environmental > Aquatic > Freshwater > Lentic >... | reverse complement strand
CGTTATCGTGAAAAAAAGCGTGAAGGTCACAACTGATTCTGACGTTTTTGAGATCTCTGATGATCAGCTTGTACGCGTTGAACGTACAGGCAAAAACCATGAGCGGTTATTTATTCCGGCTTGGTTTCTTGCACCCGGAGACCTCCTGCAATCAAACAATTTATCTCAAAAATGCGTACGCGTTGAACAGATAAACAACTGCGAAAAACCATTTTATGAATTGCACTTGGCAAGTCCACATCATTTTTTTGCAACTGAACAACATATTTTAATGCACAACGTTGTTGAAGGAACAGCGGTGGTTTTCATGTCCACCGGAGCCACTGAATCTGGACTTGGATCGATTATCTCAAAGGCATCTGAAGCAATAGCTGGTCCAGTAGTTGGATTACTCGTACTTTTTGGAACTGCGGTTTCGATTCTGTACAACATGAAAGACGCACCTGAGCCAGCACCTACACTTGAAGTAAAAAAGCCAGAGCCGCAAGCGCCTGCACCGCAAAATAAAATACTCGACCTTTCATCAAAAGCCCTAGTGGACAAATATGTTAAAGAACAACAACAACTTAAACAACAGCAGCGCTCATCAACGACTCAACCAGCTGAGCCAACGAGAACGCCGATCATCGCGGAAGAAAAAGATGATGCAACGCAAGATCGAATCGATTCTGAAATCATGCGAAAAAAGATTGCTTCGATTGATTTGATATCTCGAAAAATACTGGAAGATGAATTGCTCAAAGGCGAGCGTAGCTCATCACCAGATGATTGGTTTAAGCCCGGCGGCCCTGGCGCATCGCCGCCACACACAAATCCCGCTGATTCACTGACATTCAAAGATTGGACATTTCTCCCTCAAGCCTTTTTTGGTATGAGTGCATATAGCCTTGCGCCGCGTCTTGCAGTTGCGGCAATCGAAAGTGCATTGTGCATGGCTGGTGCAACCGTTGCTATGCCAACCGCAGTTTTTATGGCACCCTTTGCTGCATGCGCGGTAGCCGAATATGGTGGCATCTGCATGTTGGTCGATTCTGCACGCCGAATGGTGCTCACCGTGCTCAAAATAGCGGCTCGCGTCAAAAACCTGCTCAAAGCCCGCACCGATATCAAAACCTTTGAATACACCATACCAAAATCAATAAGTAAATCGCTTGAAGCCGACGCCGAATCAGAAACAGTTTCTGAGCTCTCTGATGCCAAAGCCGAAACAACAACACGCACTGCAACCGGCGGCCCTGAACCACCAGAAGATCCTGATGATGAAGAAGACATTCCAGAAGAAGACGTTGAAAAAGTAGAAGATAAAGAGGCTCTTGATGGAATAGAAAAATTAATAGAAAAAGGATCGCATGATGGCACTCAACCACACATTCTTAATGGAAAACACTTTTGGGATAAGTTAGTTGAAAACTATAAAGAAAACTGGCCAAAAGTACGTAGAATTATTGCTCGAACAATCAAGAAAGGACGCATTAATAAATCTAGATCAAATAAATCTAAAGGCTTTATAACATATGAATTAAAAATTAGAGGTAATATTATCGAAGCTAGAACATTCATAAAGCCAGATGGTTCGATATCTGTTACCACTGCAATGATACAATGGTGAAAAAATGTTTAATGAAATAATAAAAAATATAAAAAAGGGTTGTTTTGATGATGCCAGCTGCGAATTTAAAAATCTCTCTGATGAAGAACAAGAAAAAATTATTATTTATGAAATAGGAAACTCATTTGATATCTCATCGTATGCTTTTACTAACTATTTAACATATAAAAATATAAACATTTCTGTCACGCAAAATTTCTCACAAATATTGTGTTTCTGGATATTTAATTATCTAGAAGGTTCAACCGCGGCTGCATATTCACATGTCCTCTCTATGCTTGAGAAAGATCCAACAAATTTTGACTTACTAGAATTGCAACCATGTTTGTATGAAATACCAAATGAGGTTTTCAGTCCGGCCGAAATGTATCAGATGTGCAAACAAGTTTTGGCATTAGATCCCACTTCAGATATGGCAAGATCTCGCAAAAGAAGAACAAAGCACGCTGCTAACGAACCGATTATTGAAGTTGGCGAAGGGCTTGAAGGCATTGAGAAAACAAAAGCACTTATCGAAAAGGGACGGTTTTCAAAAGCAATTGCAAATCTTTCGACACATTCATGGAATGATCTTATTGAATCGTTACGTCAATTTGCAGTTGATGGAAATCTTTTTGCATATGCATTTGTATGGGAGCTTATACGCAGAAATGAAACCGCTGAACTTCATTTGCTTGGAGCCGAGTTTTTTTCAAAACAATATCTGCCATTTCTTACCCTAAATAATTTCTCAGGGAAAGAAGCAATTATTTTTTTCCATACCCACAGAGCCGCTGAACTTGAGCCAGATAATCTTGAAATTCAAGAACACTTATTGAGTTTGTATGAACCGGGCAATGAAAGTTTTGATCTTGATGAAACAAAAGCTTTAGTTGAACACGTGCTCAACATGAATCCTGAAAGCGCTCAAGGCTTGCGGGTGCAAAAACTACTGAGCTCATAAAAATATTTTATGAATACTTCATCCAGAATATACTGATTGCAGCGATTACATTTCATGGCGAAGGAATCTCATGCACCACAAACCAATTCAAATCAAAAAACTAAGCCTGTCATTTAATCACAAAACCTGTTTTGAACATTTTACTACACAAATAAATTATGGCGATCGCATCGCAATCATTGGCCGTAATGGCAATGGCAAATCATCACTGCTTAAAATGCTCCAAGGGCTCATTGAACCCTCCAGTGGTGAAATTAATGTACCAACCGATGTAACCTTTGGATACGTGCCACAAGTTGTTGAAGATTTTGATTCACTCAGTGGCGGACAGCGGCTCAACAAAGCGCTCACTCAAGCACTCAGCCTTCACCCAAATGTGTTGCTTCTTGATGAACCCACCAACCACCTTGATAAACCTAACCGCAAAAGCTTTATGCGCATGATTTCAGGATATGATGAAACACTCATCACGGTCTCGCATGATGTTGAATTTTTACGTAACTGCATCACGACACTATGGCACATCGACAACGAACAAATTCATATTTTTTCTGGCAATTATGATTATTATATCAATGAGAACAATCTCAAACGCTCATCGATCACCGAAGAACTACATCGTATAGACCGACTCAAAAAAGACACTCATCGTGAAGCCATGCAAGAACAAAATCGCGCTGCTAAAAGTAATGCCAAGGGACTAAAAAACACCGCACAAAGTAAATGGGCACAAGTTGCCGCTGGAACAAAAAAACGCCAAGCGCAAGAGACAACCGGCAAACGCACAGCCGCTATCGATACTAAGAAAAGTGACCTTCAGCAGCAGCTCTCAAATCTTCGACTTCCCGAAGTCATTACGCCTAAATTCTCACTCACTGCAGCTGAAATTGGCAACCACACCCTGCTCTCGATAAGTGATGGAAGTATCAGTTACCAAAACCAAGAGCCAATACTTTCACACATCAGTTTACAGATTGGATCTGATGAACGCATTGCAATTCAAGGACTCAACGGCAGCGGAAAAACAACGCTCATCAAAGCAATTTTGCAAAATCCCGCAGTTACAAAAACTGGCAGTTGGCACGTGCCAGCACAAAAAGATATTGGATATCTCGACCAACACTATCAAACACTTTCGCCAACAGACACGGTACAAGAATCAATCTCAAAACTTGCACCACACTTGTATCCCGATGAAATTCGCAAACACCTGAATGATTTTTTGTTTCGCAAGAATGAAGAGGTTGATGCCCTCGTTTCACAACTCTCTGGTGGAGAGAAAGCCAGGCTCTCGCTCGCGCAAATTGCGATCAAAACACCCAGACTTTTGATCTTGGATGAAATAACCAACAATCTCGATCTTGAAACACGCCAACACGTGATTGATGTCTTAAAAGCTTACTCTGGCGCAATAATGGTAATTTCTCACGACAATGACTTTCTGAAAGAAATTGGCATCAAAGATATGTATGTAATTGAAAGCGGAACACTAAAATACGAAAGCTGAATAAAAAAGTGGGCGCAGTTGATTTACTGCACCCACAAAAAACAAAACCGTTTTGTTTGCCTATTTTTCTATAAAGCTAAACCGCAGCTTCACCCAATACTCCCTCAGGCAAAGGAAGCAAACTCGCGTACAACTCAACCAAACCAGGACAAGGTTTTCGCAGCTCAGATCTACTAGAAATATTATCAAAAATGATGCGTTGACCTTGAGCCCATAACTCATCACTCAATGCACTAACGCTCTCTGGCCTTAAAATCCCATGAATGCCGGCAACAATAAGTGTTGCGCCCGTTAATTCAGCGGCAGCAACAAGCCCTGCAAGGTCTTCTGTGATGGTTTCATCGGTAACCCCAACAAGTGTAACTGCTGGTATATCGTTATTATAAACCGGCTTAAGAGCCTTATAAACACTCTTTTTAAAAAATTTATGGTTCAAGACATCATCTTCTTGGCGGATTTTTGCATCTTCCACTTTAATCACCGGACTAAATTCATAGGAGAGATAAGACTCTGTATCAATTTGGCGCCTTACACGATTGCCAGAAGAACCGCCACCAGCAGCCCCAACCGAAGAACTTTTAGCAGCTGAACCAGCACCAGCACCAAGAGCCAATAGATCCGCAGCAACAGCAGGAGCAACCGGCGTCACTAAATCTACATAATCAGCAACTTGAGCTGGAGGTGGAGTTATTAAATCAACAACATCATCTATAACTCTAACTCTAACTCTTTTAGCAGCAGCCAAAACAAGTGCTGACGGCGCTTGAATCGGTGAAGGCCGAGCAGGGATTGATGGTTCACCAAGTCCACGCTTATCACCAACACGTGGTGACAGAGAAGAACTTCCACCAGCAACCGCGTCCATTTTTTCTCTGACATGCTCCGCAGGACTTGCGCCCACAGGCGGCATGCCTAATCAAGCACTTGCCCCAAACGGAAACATTGCACTATCCAAGCAAGGCGCCGCATGAGCTGGAGAGCCTAAGCCCTCATGATGACTGACATTTTTATTAATACACTCTCTTCTAACTGTTTCTATATGAGCACCTTCTAATAAACCTGAAGACAAATAATAAACAAAAACAGTATAAGTTGAAGCAACTTCGCGTCTTCTCTCTTCCCATAATGTTTTTTTCTCACCAGCAGATCTAGATCCTAAATGTGTATTCCAACCATAAACAAATAGCAGTTTAAATGGAGGCATAGACGAAGAACCCCCCCCACCAAGAAAGCGCGCTTGTAGAAAAGTATCATCCATAAATGTTTGAGCATCACAATAATAAATTTCAACCGATCGATGATCCATGCTCGATGAAACGTTAGACCTTAAACCATCCTCCAATGAAGAATTAACAATCGAAAACATCCTGAACGGAATCTTAACCGAATCCAACCATTTACTAAAAAGAGGTGCATGATCCAAAACACGCTTATCTGTTACAGACAAAACCGAATCTGCAGAAAAAAGCCCCACTAATAAAAGAAACCCAAAAAAACGCTTAATCATCACTTTTAAATCCTTATTATTTACTTATAACAACGGCAAAAAGCCACTTTCAAACGATAAGAATATGTTGAGTGCATACGTTTTAGTTGTTACAAGAATAAGCATAAAAAATGATGCTTTTCCTATAAAAAACGTTATCTAAGATTTCTTACTGAAAAATCTTCTTGTGAAAATTCAAAAACATGCTTTTTTTGACTTTTCACAAGAAGATTCTATCTAGGCAAACTTTAAGACAGCTTCTGCTCAATATAGTTAAATCGCATTTGAATCAGCACTCGCTGTAAATACGATTCAGAAATTGCATCTTTCCATAAGATCAATGATTCTTCTGCTCGATCGATAGGCATATTTTTTTTCATTACACGCTGATAAATGACTGCATATTCTGTCTCAAAATCAGCATTCTTTTCACTCTCATCAATATCAGTGCAAGCCATTACCAACGGATTAATTTCTTCGATAAAATCAGCAATGGTATCTTCTTTTTCTTCAGAATATTCTTCTTCTGTTTTCATCTGCATATCAAGATAGTCATCAAGAATTGATAGATCCTGCAACAACTCCTGCGTAAATGTAAAAATCGTATTTTCTTCTGTTGAAAAACCTCTTCCATCGTGCGCGCCCCTGTTACTTATAAAGAGACGATTTGAAAGTAATTGATCAAGCGCGCCAAGATCATTTTTAAGACTTTTAATAAGACTTGATGACAGATCGAGTAAAAATGTATTAAAGCTGTTTTTTGACGATAACATATCGATCCCCTCTGAGCGAACGTACTATTTAAAGGTAAAAATGGTAGCACGTGAAAACAATGATGAGAAGAGATTAAATCAACAAAACAAAATCCTTATTTAAAGTTTTTTACCCAAATCAACAGCGTCTGCATGCTTTTTCTTGGGAGGACACATCACACTCGCAATCCCCGCAAAGAGACTTGCTATCAATACTATTTTTTTGAATTTCATTAAATTCTCCTTTTTTAAACAAGACATAATACAAAACATGTAAAAAAAACTATTTTAGCAAAAAAAGCCCCGAAAAGAACTCCTTAAAGGCTATCTCATCAAAGCTATTTTTAAGCTTACAATCAACCTTCACACAAACGGTTACTGATTAATAATTTCAGCATTCTCTAACTCATAAAGAATATGTTCAATAAGCGAATAAATATCTGTAGATTGATTTGGTTTCAAGGTTAAATCTGCTCGGTTGAGGCAGTCCAAAAGAGACATGAGATTCATCAGACGTGTGATGATAAACCAATCTTTTGGTAGCACCATTCCGTTGCTCGCAACTCCCTTGAGAAATGCACTCGTAAACTCAGGAGGCATTAGATGCGCGTATCTAAGCATGTTTGCAATGTCCCACAAAAAAGATCCCGAAAAAGCAAATTCCCAATCTAAAACAGCACTGACTCGCCACATACCGTTAAGGTAATCGACAAAAATATTTGCAGGATCAAAGTCCGCATGAACAAGCTGCTTTTCATGCATAGCAGGTAAAAGATTTTGATATTTATTTAAGAAATATTGAACGCTATCATGTATCACTGGCGAAAGCTTGGCTTTGATAACCAGATTTTTTAAACATTTCGCCGAAAAATCGAGTAAATCTTCAGCATGCGCAGTCACCTTCAAATCTCTATCCAAACAACCTGAATCAGAAAATGTATGCTTTCCTATCGATGCCAACGTCTTGCCAACGTCATACATTATCGCATGCAAATCATAAGGCTCCTCACTGACTAAAAGGTCGCGTAAAGGAATACCAGACATAAATTGAGTAAATGCAAAGCAATAACCATCAACCTCTCCAAGAAAAAAAGTTGTCGGCGCAGGCACATCTGGACTCAATAAAACACCCAGGCTTTTTTCTAGGTGCCCTACATGCAAATCTCTCAAGTAGACCCGCAAAATCAACGGTTGTGCATCACTAATTAATTGAATTTTAATATTTAGATTTGCGCATCCCCCTGCTAACACCGTGTAATTAAGAATTTTTTTTTCTGGATATGCATAGTGAACAATGCGCTCAATAAGGCCTTCTTGTAAGCTTTTTTGAGTGCTTACTTTTTCCCAATCCATTTTGAATGGTGCAGACTTAATCTTTTTCATAGCAACGCTTTTTCATAAAAATCATATCCTCTGCCATCAGAACACTCTGCAGTAACGGATCTATAACACCCTGAGCAACAGCAGAAAACAAAACGGAAACATCAAAGGGGAAACCATTGGTTGTAATAAACTGCTTTTCATCGCTCAAAGAACAAGAACATTCAAGCAGATGTTTCAAAAAGACCCAAACACCTGGGCATCCTTTATATCCACCTGAAAATGGTTCACTTGTGCCTTCGCGGAAGCTTTCAATACAGCGTCGATCAAACCTTATGCAGTATGTTCCACCGTAATATCCAGGCTTAGTGTACTCGCCCGCTTGGATAACTTTTTCGCTTCGAATTAAGGACGGGCCCCCATGCGCCAGAGCGATATGGCACAAAAAAACATTGTTGAAAAAAAGCTACCACGCTCAGTGTTGAAACATAACTTCGAGCGTATTTTTTACCCCACATTTTTTGAAAAAACTTTGGGTAGTGACATTGCAAAACATGCGCAGCAACAAAAGCCGTGCCAAAAACCACTAAGAATAAACCGGAATAGTATCTCGCGGTGAAATATGCGTGTCGAACAACTAACTCGCCGTCAATTATTGTAAAATTTTGACCAAACGGGACCCAAGTCCGCGAATAAAAAAATACCAAACCAGCTACAGGCAGCCAAAAATGCAAAAGCCATCCACCACTCAACCACCAGGGAACATACTTTTTAATTTCCATACAATTCCCCCTTACATCAAGAATCACCTATCGAGAAGATTCTAAATAATACTCTTTATTGTTAGAATATCACCAATCATCAATCCCTCAATAAAGGCTGAAAAGATGTCATCAGATCTCAAAAAATCACTGCTCTTTTTCCACGTTGATGAACTTAAAGAACTTTGCACCGAACTACAACTTCCCAATAATGGAACTAAGATCTTGCTGATTGAGCGCATCATACACTTTCTTGAAACTGGCAAAATCATCTCAGCACCTAGGATTCCTTTAATATCAAAAGCTATCAAAGGACACTTTTATCCACTTTCGCCCGATACCTTAATGCTGAATGGTTCGTATAAAACGATCTAAAAACACGCGTATTTTTAAACAATTAATCGGAGAACATTTTCACTTCACTGCATACGGAATCGATTGGCTCAATGAGAGATGGATGAATGCAAATCCACCAAACTATCAAGAGTTTGCAACGATGTGGCAAACGGAACACCTCAGACGAAAAACTAATCCCGCAGCACCAAAAGACGAATGGGTTTACATCAATTTTGTGCAATTATTTATTAAGAAAAATCCAACTGCTTCGCAAAGCACAATTCATACAGCCTGGGACATAGAACGAAAAAAACAAAAAGAGACTGCTGTTGCGATAATTCAAAAATATAAAACGAACATTTATTAATACTCTTGCCTCATTTGTTTCTATAAAAAAGTAAATCAGCCATCTTGAATTTTCTATAATCTTTTTTTACATTTAATTTCGTAGATATGCGTTGTTGAAAAACCTAAATGAAAGGGAATCTCTTATGAAAAACCTCATTAAATTAGTAATTTTTGCACTATTCATTTCACCTGCAGCAAAGCCACTTACGCCAGAACAAGTTGTCAAATGGTTCACTGACCAATGCGATATAATTTCGCCTAAAGAATTTGATCATATGATTGCCTCTGACACAACTGAATCAAAACCAGTTGATGCGTCACCAGAACCACAACCAAAACAAAAAAAGGAATCCAAAAAAACAAAAAACGAAACCTATAATTTCACCGTCAATCAAAATGGCATTAATTACGAATGCAAATATTCCACAAAAAAAGGAGCTGAAATAACTTTTTATGGAGAGACCAAACCCGAGGACGCACTTTCTCATCTTATCAACAGAACTATTGATCAATATCGCAATTACCAAAATATGCTCAGAGAAAAAGATGCTCCAAAAAAGGAATTAACCCCTAAAACAAAAAAACAATTCGGCGATCCCTTTTTTAATGATTTTTTTGACTCAACATTTGATGAATTTTCAAACGTAATGGCACGTATGGAAGAAGACATGAAACATTCAATGAAGCAAACAACTTCACGATGGATTTCACAAAGCAGCAAAAATCCCTTTGCATGCTTCAGCCACAAGGGTCTTGCATACACAATTGAAAATTGCCAAGCGTGTATTGATGGCCTCACCACGCTTTATGAGACAAAATCAAAAGAATGGACCAAACCTCAAACATAAAATAACTGTAACTGAAAAAGGGCCAATTCAACCGTGAAGTGCAGCAGTAACGCTGGAAAGAACCATCTCGAGAGGCGTTTGAAAGTTTAATGCTTTTCTGGGCCGGTTATTCAAGTTGAATTCGATTTTAAAGATATCATCTTCAGT
>Ga0209107_10002573_pt1 | contig 10059 bp, 6 predicted proteins | sample LakErihyJuly2011_2_FD_187460 | JGI IMG/M metagenome (GOLD analysis project Ga0209107, IMG submission 187460) | Freshwater microbial communities from dead zone in Lake Erie, Canada - CCB hypolimnion July 2011 (SPAdes) (version 2) | ecosystem: Environmental > Aquatic > Freshwater > Lentic >... | reverse complement strand
TTTTAATTTTCAAACAAAATTGTAACATTGAAATGGTAAATTGAGAAATTTTTTTTTATATTATTTTATTATTGTTATTATTTATAAAATGTTTCGACAATATTTATAAATATATATTTATTTTGCTCTCTTCATATATTCTTCGATGGGCTTCATATTCTGTAATATTTCGAATTTGGTTGTTTTATCATTTTATATATATAATTTTTCTTTGATATTATAGCTCCGTTTTATTATAAAACCATTTTAGTGTCTAAATACATTGCACATTCTTCAAAATGCGAATTATCCATTGAGAAATTCGATTTTTAAAATACTCTAGTATAAATATTGATAAATTCTTCCTGCTCTTATTTACTTTTATCTTTATCTTTACAACTTCGGTACATATACACATCAATTGTTTGATAATAAGAACAAATTAACATATTTTAGTTAGAATTGAATAACGTCATATTAAATGGGTATTATTTATCAAAGTATAATGGTATTTTTATCAGCTAAATTATTGATTTTTTATCAATATTGTAAACAATTATGACTTTTTATTCTTTAAAAACTATAAAAATATAGGGCAATTTAGGATGAAAAATTAATTACATCTGATCCTTATACTATGTGAGGATTTCTTTGTAATTTTAATCATCCACAGCTTATTCCAGACTCGAATATTTATTTTTAAAGTATTCATCTACTTACTAGTTTACATTCGCAAAATAATCAATTTTCATTGTTTTTGGGGTTTTACGCGTCTTTCTCTGCTTTTTTTCTTAAGATGAAATGCAATTATTTATGAATTTTTACTTGCTGTCAACTGGAAGAAATATTTTTTATTTAGTTTACGTGTCATATTAGATGAATTTATGATTCAAAAAATCAAAAAAATATAAAAATTTATGGTCAGAATTTGGTCTGAATCCTATAATATCAATACATTAGTATGATTCGATTGAATCATAAAATATTGATTCATTTTCTGGTTCAATAATATTCTATTCAAATAAATTATCCTTAAATTTATCAATACATGTTCTAGATTTTTTTAAAACATTTTAAAAAGACATTCTATTAGATTTATTTTATTTATACATAGTTCCTTACAAATTCAATTCATTCTTTGCTTTGTAAGAATATCCTACTTCATTATATACTTTAATTTAGCCAAATTAATTATACAAAAACATTCTACTGAAATTACTGTTATTTTCTATATGTATCTGCCAAAAGTTTGGAGACATTTCAAATTTGAGGACAGCTAATTATTAATTTTCTTCAACGTTAAAAATAACACTTTGAGGACATTATGTTTCTTTTTGATTATAAAAGAAACAAAATATATTATAATTTTTTGGATGTATTTCGAAGCTCGAAAATAACTCACCCTCTTTTGTTAAGTCCTTTAATTGGAATTCTACGGCACCAGTTGGATCAGATTTCGACAAAATTTCGTTCAATACAAAAACCTTAATTAAATTCTAGTTCTCTTATACAACTACAATAAATTCGCCCGACAATAATTCATGATTTTGCATTTTAAGGACTTCATATCTTATAACTAGTTATTTACGAACGTTCTTTGAGCCACTTATTATCAAATCGTACTCCTCCATTATTTAAAATCTATAAATAATTTCATTTTATTTATTAGCATCAAATTATAATTTTCTGAATCTTATTATCCCATTAAAATTATCCTTTATGGAGCAGGCTAAAAATTACTTATCTTAATCGGTAACATTAATGAAAAATTTAATATGATTCAATTATTAATGTATACCTAAATCTATGTCGTAATTTTATTTTTCATTCATAAAATTCAATCTCTAGATCAGACCTTATTCACTCAAAATTAAAAATTATTTAGGATAGTTAACATTTAGCACAATTTTAAGATGTCTTCCATATTTTCTTACATCTTTTTACAAAATTCTTATATAGTCTAAATTGTCTATGTTAGGTTTTACCTCACCATTTTAGTTGGTATACGTCCCATTATTTTGAGAAACTTTGACATCTGTAACTTATTAATGAGTACTATTCACCTAGATGTGGAGATCTTGATACACAGGGTGATCAAAAGCTTGATTGCGACTAAGTTTGAGACTTTTTTACAGTTATTAATCTTGAATATAGTCCAGTTTTTTATGTAAATATTATTTCTAGCCAATCTGCTTGTAATCCTTTAAATTTAGACATACTACAGTAGCAGTGTGTTAATGTTTGTCATCAGCATGACATATTATCAATTAACTTAATTTATCAATTACCAACAGATCGCATTCTTCTACTATGACTTTCGAATCTTCAGATTCTAATGACATAAGCTCAATGTATTTTTCTAAATCCTTGTCTACTCCTCCAATTAAAATTCCATTGTCCATTTAATTTATGTTAAGAGAAGTTATTTATACTATTTTATTTAACAAGATAGTTTTTATTATTTGCATTTTTTATATATTTATCAGTACTATTTTATCCTCCTATCCAGCAATTAAATGATGTTAATCATTGTAATTTAACTCAATCATTCCACATCGGGTGAATGGTTGTTAGAAAGATTTGATTTTTTTGGTTTCCAGCTTAATGGATTCATTTTATATATAGATTACAAAGACCTGATAAGTATGAAATGCTAACAAATAAGAATCATCAAAAGGACTGATCATTGCATAAACTAATGGATCCTTAATTACTTTTCCATTTTTTTTTTCCTTATAATCAATATATTTATTGTAATCAATGTCTAATGAGCGCATTAAATTTACCCTTTTAAGATTAGTATCATTTTTAAATTCGCAACTTAATAAACAAGCGTTTCCAAGGATTGCGAAGGACAGATTTGTATTATCGAAGAGACATTTATGCATTATTGAGTTAGATAAGTTAACCCTAGTCATATTGCAATCTTTGAAAATGCATCTATAGAATTACCCACCGTAAAAATTAGCATTACTTAAATCTAATCCAGAAAAATCAAAATCATTAAAGGATATTTGAGAGTATATAAGTATTCCTATTGCGTTGCATGCAGAAAGTTGCAAGTCTTTTTCATATTTAGCAATTTTGATGATTGTTATTAAATTTTTCATAAATTGATTTTTCTCTTTTTCAATAACTTCTAGTCTTAATTTATCCCACAGAAATTCACACACTCCGATATTTTTTACACTGTACAAATCAGGTTACTAATTTTGTTAAAGGTCAGCGATATTTTTAAGCTGTTTCACAACGTCCTAAATTTTTTCTTGTATAACGTTATCAAGCATATTTTTATCCCCTAAATTTTTTTTATAAAATTTTACAAAATCATGAAATAATTATAAGTTATTGACCAATTCTTCAGAGTATAATTTCATCTTATCTTACTGTTTTGAATACTAATTATCACCTTGAGTAATTATTTTTTGTAGCTGTTGGATGCTCATTTTGATATCTTGAATATCGGTTTTCATAGTTTCTTGGGTCTACTTGTTGTCAATATCAATTAATTATTATTCACTATACACGGGTTTGGTAATTTAATTTTTTTGTTATTTTTATTTTGAATTTACTTGTTAATTATCAGTAATATCTTATATTTCTTGTTTGATTTTTTCTTGTTTGAATTTAAAAATTAAATCGTAAAATTCGATAGAAATTTACAAACTATTTAATTTATTATAATACTATTTACTAAGTATGTAATTTTTGACTGATGGGTCCAAAAAAGAATATAAATTGTCTTCACATATCAAGGGCAGACAGTCTCTTATTTGTTTTCTTACCTTGACCGGGTTATCTTCAAAGAATTCATCCCACTAGGATTTAACCACATACAATTAACTGGAATTTTGATATTTATATTATTCTATTCCTTCTCTTTGAAAAGCATTGGCAAGTCTGTTAATAAATACGAAACAGTCTTGTACCATCGTATTTTCCTTTTCAATTAACTGTCCTTCTCCTTTTAAAACAGCTATTTACTCATTTATGAAACTATAAAGGAAGATATTATAATATTAATATCTCGATGGATTAATGTCATACAGAGCTTTAACTATTAAACGCGTCAAATTATCGGTAATGTCTTGATGATCATTTAAGTAAGCCTTTTTTTTTAGCATTTATTTTACTTTTTACTCAGTTGAATCCATAGGCTAAGCACTATTAAATTAATTGCTAAGGAAATTATTCAGGAGGTTTATTATATCATTTATACATATATTCATATCCTTAGTAATGATCCCCTCCTATTTAAGAATATTTGTAATTCTTTAGTTTAATCTATTTTAAGAATCAAAATCTTTGATAGACTGATCTATGGAATTAATAAATGTTGTTAATAATCGTCGAGTTTTAAAGAGCTTTATAATCTATAACTGCTTAATAATTGTTATATAATATTTCTTTGACACTATGTTTTATAGTTTCATTTTAAAAATCTTCCATTCCCCACTTGAAAGATTCTTCAAAGGTTTCCAAGAATCTAAACTTTCGTTAGAATCTACCTTTTCTGCCATTTTTTATTTAAAGCTATCAATTAAATATGTTTTAAAGTTTTTGGATATTTCAGTTTAATTATATATTTTTTGTTCATGAATTTATTTTTCAATATCGGGGTAGAATATTTCATCAAAATTTTTCTGAATTATTTAATCCGTAATTTCTTCTTTTTTTTACCAACCATCTTTAAAATACTAAGTACACCAAGTTTTATAAAGCAAATCTTTTAAGTTAGAAATAAATTTTTTTTGCAAGTAATTGAAGATTTATTTTTTATTCAGATCATTGATGTAATATTCAACATAGAACTCCTCTGGAAAGTATTTCACCCTCTATCTTCCTTCGAATATATTATAAAAATTGGACGCATAACTCCCACTTAAAACAAATGTATTAGCCGTCGTAATAACTTTCGGGTATAAATATTCATGGTCGTCAGGAGGTCTATACTCATAAAAATCATTACAATTGAATAAGTTCAGGCCAATCTATTATTTCAAATTTTCATAACCACTAATAATGAAGATTAGCTTGAGATCTCCACTTTAAGCAAGTGAAGTAAACTATTTGATGTTAAGTTCTGTGAATCCTAAATATTAGGGCTTTTATAGTGTCTCGTTGATCAATTTTTTGGGATCTTTTATATCATTCATATCAAAATATATTGGAATAGGCAAAGACTGAAATTACTCGTCCAAAATCTTATAAATAGCTTTGCATAGTTTGTCATTATCGAGATTCATCATTTCAATTAGTTAGGTTTGAAAGATCGCCTTGGATTTATCGTTGACCATGTCATTCAATGGTGGTTCCTATTCAGGTTTCTCATCCCCATACTCATTCTCTGTCTAATCGGAATCTTCCGATTCTTAATTTTTTTATATTAGTTTTTTATTTTGTTATTTTGTATCCACCAACTTAATTTCTTCTAATTTTGCCTCTAAATCTATAAATGTCGGCATAAAATAACCATTTTTATCGATTAATTTTTTATCCTACATTATATTGAAAATATCGTTAAGTGATTTATCTTTAAAGGCAGCTCGTAAATCAACGGCGTCTGGCTAAAGTAGCATTTTAATGACTTTAGCCCTTTACATTCTCCTTTATTTCCAGATATAACACTCTATTTATTAAGATGATCTCTAACTCCCATGACTATTTCTACCATGCTTAATACCGTGGAGGAGTAGTGAGTTTTTTTTATTATTTGGATCCAAAAACTTGTCAATTATGTTAGCTTTTTTTTTTGGATTTTTTTAAGATTTTTTTATGTGTTTTTTTTCATCTTTATCCTAAATTATTTGACTTTCAACAAAATTTGTCGCTATTTCATCCATCTTTATTTCTTCTTCAACTTAATTTTCATTATTTTAATGATAATCGAACACAAAACTTTCTTCTGGAGAATTATTATCTTCCAAATGGACAACACTACATACGGAAGAAACACTGATGGTATCCTCACTCTATTTTTTTTAATTTGTTTATAATAAAATTTGGCCTATTAATTTATCAGGACTAAATGATTCATTAGGTTTATTTCTAGGAGTTGTTATATTATAAATTAAAGATTTCATCATCTCATCTTTTTAATCTTAAGGCAGAACTTACTCTTATTCAGGTTCAGCAGGTTAAGCTACATATTCATCTTTTTCAATCAAATTTCTAATCTATTCTACTTAGCTTAAAACTGTTGTATAATCAGGATTATCTACATCGTCAAAGTAATCTTTTTCATCGATTATATTGTAAGTTTTTGGGTTATTGTCCTTTTTTTGCCCATTTTACCATTCACAAACTTTCAATTAAACATTTAGATCGATTTATTTTTATGTATTAAAAACTTTTTATTAACGTTCCAAAAACAATTAATATATAGATTTTCCTTTTAAAAGAGTTATTTAATCTTCAATAGTTTCCAACTTATTTTTAATTTTCTCTACATCTTGAGTTAATTCAAATAATTTTTTCTTTAAATCCTTTAAAAATTCTAACTAAATTCCAGCCATCTGTCCAATGTCGGATATATTCTCAAGCTGTTGATTTAGTTTAGCCTCACTTCTTTCATACATTTTTAACATTTATTCTTTGTTAGCTTTTAATAATTGCATCTTCTTAACTTACGAGTCGAGGTCTTCAAATTGCTTCTTAATGTAAGTCTTTATTTATGCTTCTTGAGATTTCCAGTTTGTAGTGAGAATACTCTTCATCTCTAATAGTAATTCCTCATTTTTTAATGTCTATTGTACTTTCAAACTCGGGTCTTTGGCTTTCATTTGGATAAGAGTGTTTGCATATGTTTAATCGTCGTTTTCACCCCCTGAAATTCTATTCAAATCAAAAAGAATGAGAACAATTCGGTCTCGGATTCTCCAATTTTGATCCGCGTATTTTTCGAACAAAGTAGATGCTAGCCCACCAAGATCAACAAATGAAGTAACCGATTTCAATGAAGAAATAGTTTCGCCTATACTTTTAGCGAATTAATTATTTTAAAATTCTTTAAATACCCCCTAAATATCATCAACGAGTCTTTCCTTGATTTAGCCCATTTCACTAGTCATAAAGCTTTTTAACTCGATTAATGGATCTCCCATTATCAACATAAGATCGCCGATCATTTTATCCTATATCCCTGGGTCTTCCTTCATTAATTATTTTTTAGAATCTGAGATTATATTAAATATATCAGACGTTATTTTTGATAAGTCATTGAAAATATTGTAGATTTAATTACAGCTAGCCATGAATGCACTTTCTTATTCATCCTAAAATTCTGAGTTCTCTATTTGATCAGCCTATTGGACAATTATTGTTTTCAAGGACTCTCTTGTCAGATTTTAATTCAACACTTAATGTTTCAAATCATCGTTTACTAATTATGTCCATTTTTAAGCGTGAGTTAGACTAGAGGAATTTTATAGTATCTCGAAATCTTGGCTTAGTTTTTTAAATTAATTAGAAGCCCTCTATAAAAATTCATTTATCATTCTTATACAAAAATAAACTTTATCCTGAGAAGCGTTAGTTACTTCCTCCCCCTAATTTAAAATGATTGAAGATGAGGATTTTTAGACAGATATACTTATTATTTTGACCTTATCATTAATTTCGGCAATTAAACTTTTAAAATCTTATTCGAATATATTTGATTTCATTAGAATACTGACTAAAACCTTATTCTTATTAAGTTTTGGATCCTTTTCCTCGGCCGCTTGAATTTTTTTTAATAAGAATTTTAGTTATATGAATGTATCAGGAAGCTTTATGAATGTATCAGGGCAGGAAATATTTTGGGATGCTAATTCATCCAATACTTATATTATCTAGAATTAAATCATGATTTCTTCATATTACTGTACGAAAGAATTCGATTTCTTAAGAATTTAGGTTGTTTATTCTTTCGATTCAAAAGACTCTAAATTCAATTCCTTTTATAGCTATTCAAAGGAAGACTCCATTTTCGTTAATTTGTTTATAATATCTGTTGCAATTTACTTTTAAAAATCCTGGCTTTAAGTTCCTAAAAAACTTTAAACTGAATTAATTATTTTTTGATTATCAGTAAAACAATTTGTGATTTTTTGTATTCTTCCAAGGGATTCAGATAATTAGCTGGAATAGTCCTATATTTTTTATACAAATTTTTTCAATGAGTTATCTAATTAGGTGTAGAGACTTGTGAAATTTTTTAAGGATGGGTTCACGTCCAAAATTGATTCAAATTGTAAATTTTTTGTAAATATATAATTCGTTATATCTTCTGAATAGTCTTTAAGTGAGGCGACGAACACAACCCGGAGCTAAGATTCGGAATTTTTAGTTATATTGGTGAATTGTTGTTTAAAAAAATCAATTGCAAAGTTCAATATTTTTTCTATGCTTATTTATATTATATCAATCGGATCTTTTCCAGAAAAAAAATCTTACGTTACACTCTATGGACTTGAATATTCTTCTAAACCTTCATAACAATAGCTTAAAAGACCTTTAAATTGATAATCTCCCTTCAGCATGTAATCCCTCAATCCACTGCTGATAGGTTCTAAATTTTTTAGATTTTGATTTAAATTTAAAACGAAATTCTAAATAATCTCGGTCGGATTTCCTTTGTTTTTCGGTTTAATTTTTTTCTTGTCTTATTTTTTATATAAATCATCTTTAAAACGTATCAAATCAATGTCGATTTCATCTAAAGTTGATCTTCCAAAATTTAAATATCCAACTTTCATGGCCACATCTTCCAGTTTAAATTAGGTGATCCAGTTATTTTTTACAAGTAATTCCCAGATCTGATCAATATCAATATCGTAAGAAAATTTTTAATCTGTTAACATCTTTTAAAGACTGTCTGAATCAATTTGAGGTTGATATAGGATAAGTTCGCTGAGAATTTAAGCGAAAAAATATTTATTGAACCAGTTTGAGCTTTTCTCGATGCTTTTTCCAATAGACTGTAATGTCTATTTGATTTTATCATCTTTATTATCAATTTTCTAATCAAATAAAATTTTTATTATCGAAAATTTTATTTTTTCTAAATTTACGTACATTATGTAATTATCAATCTATTCCTCATGGATCTTCTTGTTTGCAGCTAGGGACAATCCTTCCTTTATTCCGGAAAACATTTCTGATAAGCCGACAGTACCTCCTGTTAGTATCATTTTCCCCAACCCTGAGGCAAAATTCAATATAGGCTAGAATGATTAGTTGTCAGGAAGAGCAAAAGTAAAACTCTCGATGATTTTTAGGCTTTATTCCAAATAATTAATTGACATATCATTTTCTTTCAATTTTTCAAGAAATTAGGTAATTTCTTCTATTTTCTACTTTATTTTTTACTTCAAATCTACAATCTTAGAACATTTTTTTTAGTCCATTGGGTGTGATAAGTAGTACCTATAAACTCCTGTGACCAATACAGTGGTTTAACAGCAAATTAAGAAACCTAAGTATACATTCTTGCTTTTTTTAAGAATAATTTCTATGCAGTCAAGCAACTTCGATATGCAATCTTCGAAAGTTTCTATTACTGCTTAATCAGAAGCTTTAAGTCCTAGAATAATATCAAAAACTACTAGTTGATGAGAATTAATCCAATTAATTGACTGTGTAAAGACAACCTTGCTGTTCTAATTCTTCAAAGTTCCGCAAGATCTCTTTAAATTATCTACTTAATTATCGATATTTTGGATAAAATATTCTCTCTACCCTTATGTAGTAGTTTGATCCACATGCTAAGTTATTGGGCTATATTCATTATCTTAATTTGTATTACTAGAACAAGTTTAACAGATTGTTGATTTAATGTTACCCCCTCCTATAATTTGGAATGTTAGAAGCCTCTGACTTTAAATTATTTGTTAATGATCTTTAATTTTATATATATCCAATTTATCCATTAAAAAATATAAAATCTATTATATGGATATTACAAAAATCTTAATAAATTTTAAAATTTTAATATTAAAAATTTTAATATTTTTTTATATTAATAAATAATAAAATTAAAAAAAATCAAAAAATAATTTTTTTTAATATTTACAAAAAAATAATAATACATCTTCATTT
>Ga0209107_10002572_pt1 | contig 10061 bp, 10 predicted proteins | sample LakErihyJuly2011_2_FD_187460 | JGI IMG/M metagenome (GOLD analysis project Ga0209107, IMG submission 187460) | Freshwater microbial communities from dead zone in Lake Erie, Canada - CCB hypolimnion July 2011 (SPAdes) (version 2) | ecosystem: Environmental > Aquatic > Freshwater > Lentic >... | reverse complement strand
ATAGTCTTCGTCTCCGTTATAATTATCATTTAAATTCACATATACGTTAATAATATTTTTATCTTTTACAAAGATTACTGTATTAGTAGCACGATTGCTGTGATAATTATAGCACGTGAAAAGCATTCTAATGATTAAATGCTAAGACAGGGTCTGTCTGGTTGCGTTGGTGGCTGTAGAGCGTATACGAAGGCTTATTAAGGCTTATCGGGTGGCTCTATCAAATTGTTTGGTAGGCAATAAAAAGAAACTAATATTTGTATCAATTTTTATAATTATACTATTTTAAAAGAACATATTTATTATAAAAATAAAATATAAAAATATATATTATACATAGATGTAATATAATGCTGGATATTATAATAGATTGCGAAGAATCATATTAGTCAAATCATCAGTGATGTTATCTTGTACAATTTTTTTCACATATAGAGAATACATCACAAATCTGTCATTATTATCTTCACAAATTTTCAACTCTTTTTCAATCTTATTCGCTTCATCGTCAATCAATCCCGATAGCAATTTATTGTCTATTGATACTACATAACATATAATATACATTTTGCTCACGATATCACCTATTGTCGATAGTTCATAGGACATTGTAGGATAACTATACATGTAAGTATCCTCACAATCATAATATTTAGTGATGCGAAGATTATTCATGTTCGTTTTTTTGCTAATACAGTATCCATATTCATCGTGAATTAACTTTGTAGGATCTTCAGTCATCAGGATACTAGTCATATATATTTTATATAATGAGCGGTAATTTTTGATATCTTCTTCAGTAATAACAAATAGCAGGATAATATCATAATCGTAATTGTCATTTATGTTAGCATATACATTAATAATATTTTTGTCTTTTACAAAGATAACAGTATTTTTCTTGTGAATGCTATGATAATTGTAGCATGTGAAAAGCATTTTACTAATTTATTTCTTGACTTGTAAGAATCTAATATATAGGATCGTTTGGGTCTCGAGGTCTATTCGTATGGCTCTATCAAATTTGTTTGAGGGCAATTAAATATAAACTGTCATTCGTATCAATTTTTATAGTTTTATTATTTTACAAGAACATATTTATTATAAAAATAAAAAATACGAATTTATTAGTTGACTATACTATATTTGATTTTATTATCACATATTATTATACGATAGTGATTATAATTACCTCTTACAAAATTTGACTATACTATATATCAGCAAATTATAAAAACTTCTTATATATGATATTGTAGATAATTATACATGCGTTGTTGATTTGTTAAAATTTATTATTATATATTATAAGTAATATGTTTTCATACAAAATAAATAATCCCAATAATTTTTCTATTACAGGAGATTGTTATGTGATCCCATTTGGTCATAGATGTTCTTCAGCACTAGCATGTAAATATGCTAATATGCGGAAATTTTCATTGCCATTTGATTGGACAATACCATTATTTCCTAGTAAAATTCAAAAAGTACTAGATAATAATTTTGAAGATTACATCCCTGATGTTAAAAATGGAGTATTTGTTAATAAATATGATTTTGAATTAGCACATTTTAACGAAGATATTGATAAAGGGATTGAAGAATATAAAAGAAGAATTGAGAGATTTAGAGATATTATAAAACATCCTAAGAAAATATATTTTGTTTATATCAACGAGGATTATTTTTATGATGAAGAGTATCGCCTAAATGATTTCAATGATAATATTTTTAATGAAATGTTAGAACTTGAAAAATTTATTAGAAATAAATATATAGGTATTGATTATAATATATTATATTTTAATTTCAAACATCATAATATCCCGAGCGATTCTAATATAATAAATGTAATATTACATTCGACCGAGGTATATAATACTCGTCGTGCCTCTCCATATGAAGATTTTAGAAATTTTTGTGGAAAAATATTATCGGAAATATTTAATACACACTTAAATACAGGATATGACGAGAGCGTTTTCAATAATTAGCAAAAAATACAATTTGTTTTTTAACTTTATTGATATTGTAAAAAATATATAATATCAAAATCGTGTAATCCTAATATATAAGAATTATTAGTATATATTTTATATAATATGAATGATAATAACGATATTTTTTTAAATGATTGTTGGTCTATATATTTTCACGATCCTTATGATATAAATTGGGATGATAAAAGTTATAAAATTATAGGTCAAATATCTACTGTTAAAGATTATGCGAGATATTTTAAGGGATATAAGGAACTATTTAAAAAAGGGATGTTTTTTATAATGAGAGCGGATATTATTCCAAGATACGAGGATGAACTGAATATAAATGGCGGCTGTTTGTCATTTAAAATATCTCCCGAAGATTTTGAAAAAAAATTCTTTGAATTATGTGCGAGTATTTTGGGGGAAACTATAGGAACGAGCGATGATGTAATGAATAATATTAATGGTGTTTCTATAAGTCCAAAGAAACTATATTATATTGCTAGAATATGGATAAAAAACAATAAATACGCAAATAAAGAATATTATAATATTGATATTCCTAAATATACTACATTAATGTATAAGAATCACGTTTAATATAGTTTATGCGTGATAATGCTATATTATATAATGTATCTAATAATAAAATGAACGATATTGTAAATTTAATTAAGACAATAATTTTATATATTTTAGTTCCGTTTAGAATAATATTTTTATTTATATTATTAAGAATTTCAAATGTTGTTTTATATTTCATAAGGGATGAAAGTAGTATAATGTCAGTAATATTGATATTTGGTAAGTTTTTGATGTTTATATTATCATTGAATATTGATTTGCCCAAAGAGGATTTTGTTAAATATATGAACTATTTATACAGCGATGAGAAATTTATATGTACATTTAATCATACTACATTAGCCGATGGTTTTGTATTGGCTAGTGCTTTCCCTCGCGGTTGTTATGTAATTTTGAGAACAATTGTATATAATATTTTTGGTTATACAGATGAAAATAATGAGAAATATGGAAATATATATGTTGAAAAAGGAAAAACTAGTAATATCATAAAAGGAAGAGTCGATAATAGAAAGTCAGGAGATCCTATAGTATTTATTGCCCCAGGATCAGGAAATATACCTAAGATTCCAGGAAATATTACAGAATTTAGTGGCAAAGGTGCGTTTGTCGAAGGATACCCTATTTTACCTATTGTAATAAAATACGAAGACAATTCATTGCATCATAATTCTGACAATGGCGAATCTATGCTACACTCATGGTTAAAACTTTTCTTAGTTCAAAATTACAAAATAAAGATAAGAGTATGTGATATGATTGAAATGTTAAAAGAAGAAACTGTTATAGAATATAAGGATCGTGTATATAATATCATGAATGATGAATATAAAAAGATGTAATATATAATTAGGAATTATTTTTCTATAATTTGCGTAATAAAAATTGATATGAAATATACCTAACAAATAATATTATAATTACAAGATGAGTGAGATAAAAAATGAAACAAATTGTAGTAAAAATAGTTTAATAGCAAAATCAGGAATTAAAGCAGAGAAAATATTTATAACTGATAATGAAATTAAAAAGGCTTTAGAAACATATTTTAAATTAAAAATTGTTTCAATGGAACAAATTGTTAAAGAAAAATATGATACAATAATTACATTTAATGATAATACAAAACTAAAGATACAAAACAAAAAAATAGAAAATCTTGGTGGTAGAGGTGATTCATTTGATAGGAGGCACATAAAAAATACATTTGAAAATCAATTTATAAGAAAATATCTAACATATTTGTCTTTAATTAGAAAAAGTAAAACTGAAACATTTATGACTAATGACCAAAAAAAAGATTTTATCAATTTATGTAATAATAATTTAATTGACATAAAAAATTATATTAAAAAAACATTACTTGGTGAAAATGGTAAAGAAAATAATCATTGGTGTATTATGAAAACTGATAAAAATTTTAACAAAATAGAAATATATGTCTTATCGAGTGTAAAACTATATGAGTTTATTAGTGGTTCAATAAAAATAGATATTAAAATGAAAAAAAATGGAACTTGTCTACATTTATCACCAAATATTTCATTACAAAGGAAAGGTGGAGGAAATACAGATAATTATCCAAACCATATACAAGCAAAGTTAAAAATAACTCAAGAGATTTTAAATTTATGTGATAAAATTTTATAATATTTTTACGAATATCAACAGCAATACTATGTTGTCAAAATAATCTATTAATTTTATAATTTTTTGCTTATCCTAGAATCCCTTAAAGGGTCGCACATGCTGAAGGCATGCCTAAGAGGCCTCTCTATAGCCTCTTAGAATTCAAACCAAAAAATCTTTAAAATCCTATTTTGAATTTTGAGTACATATCTCTGACATTTCTAATTTTTCTAAAGTTTTTTATAAATTTCTAAATAAATAAAGTTATGTACTCAAATTCTAAAATCAAAAAATATAAATATCTTGGCTTCTCCTAGAATCCCTTAAAGGGTCGCACATGCTGAAGGCATGCCTAAGAGGCCTCTCTATAGCCTCTTAGAATTCAAACCAAGAAATCTTAAAAATCCTATTTTGAATTTTGAGTACATATCTCTGATATTTCTAATTTTTCTAAAGTTTTTTATAAATTTCTAAATAAATAAAGTTATGTACTCAAATTCTAAAATCAAAAAATATAAATATCTTGGCTTCTCCTAGAATCCCTTAAAGGGTCGCACATGCTGAAGGCATGCCTAAGAGGCCTCTCTATAGCCTCTTAGAATTCAAACCAAGAAATCTTAAAAATCCTATTTTGAATTTTGAGTACATATCTCTGATATTTCTAATTTTTCTAAAGTTTTTTATAAATTTCTAAATAAATAAAGTTATGTACTCAAATTTTAAAATCAAAAAATATAAATATCTTGGCTTCTCCTAGAATCCCTTAAAGGGTCGCACATGCTGAAGGCATGCCTTAAGAGGCCTCTCTATAGCCTCTTAGAATTCAAACCAAAAAATCTTTAAAATCAAAAAATATAAATATCTTGGCTTCTCCTAGAATCCCTTAAAGGGTCGCACATGCTGAAGGCATGCCTTAAGAGGCCTCTCTATAGCCTCTTAGAATTCAAACCAAAAAATCTTTAAAATCCTATTTTGAATTTTGAGTACATATCTCTGATTTTTCTAATTTTTCTAAAGTTTTTTATAAATTTCTAAATAAATAAAGTTATGTACTCAAATTTTAAAATCAAAAAAATAAATATCTTGGCTTCTCCTAGAATCCCTTAAAGGGTCGCCCATGCTGAAGGCATGCCTAAGAGGCCTCTCTATAGCCTCTTAGAATTCAAACCAAGAAATCTTAAAAATCCTATTTTGAATTTTGAGTACATATCTGAAATTATTTAGAAATTTCTAGAAAACTTTAGAATATTTAGAAAATAAAAAGTTATGTACTCAAATTTTAAAATGAAAAAATATAAATATCTTGGCTTCTATTGACTATCTTAATAAATATACACCATACCCATATTTATATTTGTAAATAATATATAAGATAATATAACTACTAATATATATTATTATGATAAATTGTACAGCATTTAATAATGAACTTAGAGGAACTAACAATATTCTAGATATTTCTAATATAGTCAACAAAGATATAGTAATTTCTACAAGTATTTATATTGCTTTAAGAGGTATAAATATGCTATTTATATTATTGAGGTGGTAATATAAAGATATACTAATATTATATTAATAATGACAAATGTATTAGAGAATAGGGATAAGAAGGATATTAATATAATAGTTGCTACTAGTACTAATTATGGTATTGGATATGAAAATAAGATGTGCTGGAATATCCCAAATGAACTAAAATATTTTAAAAATATAACAACAACAGTAAATGATACTGATAAGAAGAACTGTGTAATTATGGGAAAAAATACTTGGTATTCATTACCTAAAAGACCTCTTGTAAATAGAATAAATATCATAATAAGTTCACAAGATTATGAAAAAATATCTAGAGAGATTGATGAATTAGACGCAAAAGATAAGGAAATTGTAAAGATTTTTAAGAATATAGAAGAATCATTAAAATATGTGGAAGAAGAAGAAACTATAGAGAGTGCTTTTATTATTGGAGGGGCACAGTTATATAATGATTTTTTAGATAATTATGTCGAAAATATAAAATATGTTTATATGACTATTATATATGATAAGAATTACGAATGTGATAAATTTATAGCGGCCAATATTATATTTAATAATTTTAAATTTGAAAAGAAAGATGTATATAATAATGAATTAAAGTATATAACTATGAAAGGATATAATAAGGGAATTAAATATCCAAGAGATGAACATGTAGACTAAAAAAGAAGATGACATAATAACATTTCAATATATATAGGTTCTTTTGATTTATTAGTTTGCGATAACATATATTCTATATTTGCTCCAATTTCTATAATTTTCATTTTCTCATTTTTTTTAATTTCTTCATATTGTTTTTTGGGCAATTTTGAATATTTTATGCGAAGATAATAATCGCCGTGATCTACAAGTATTAAGAAATCTTCAATAATTTTATGAATAGATATATTATATTGACAACATTTATTAGACAAATATCTAATATCTTCTATATTATTTTTATTTTTATCATAAGACTTAATGAAATCAAAAAACGGCGGATAATTATATTTTATAAAATCGTCGGTTAATATTTCTTCTGCGTGCGGACTATTTTCAACTTCAGATATAAAAAGTGCTTTAACAATATTACGCGTTTTAAGAATTGCCAACTCGTCTTTTATAGATATACTTAGATAATTTACAAATATATTATTAATTTCTTCAAAAGTAAACAATGGTATTCTAAAACTATTAAAGCGACTTTTAATAGGCGACTCTATTTTTGACATATAATGTGTGGTACATAGAAATGTTATATTATTTGAATATCTTTCTAATAGAATGCGAAAATCATAAAACATTTTTGATAATAATTCTATATTTTTAATAATTATAAAATGCTTCTCATAACCTATATTTTTATGTTTAATAATATGAAGTAGAAATGGTGTTATTTTGTCAATATTTTTATAATTATCAGGATTCATAATATCTAATTCTATAAAATTAATATTTTCATTATATATAAGTGTTTTATCCCATACATGCTCGCTTCTGTATATTTTGTTCTGTATATTAAATTTTTTCTTTATTATTAAATCTGTAAATAAATCTATAGGGAAACCAATTGAGGAATATAACAAGGTATTATTTTGAGATAATAGAATTCTATTTAAAAGTATATTATATTTATAATTATCACTTATTATACTTGCGAATTTATCTTCAAATCTATTCCAATTATTCATAAAATATAGATATAAATAGATAATAAAATCATATATAAATAATAATTAATAAACCCTTAGGTATATCTTTATAAGAAACCAAAATATTTATATTTTTTGATTTTAGAATTTGAGTACATAACTTTATTTATTTAGAAATTTATAAAAAACTTTAGAAAAATTAGAAATATCAGAGATATGTACTCAAAATTTAAAATAGGATTTTTAAGATTTCTTGGTTTGAATTCTAAGCAGTTATAGAGAAGCCTCTTAAGGCATGCCTGCGGCATGGGCGACCCTTTAACAGATTCTAGAGTAGCCTACTTGGCTTCTTGTTAATTTTCTATAAAGCCACAGTATATTTATTATATAGTAAAAAAATGACTGAAAATATTATAAATTATTTAATACTTATTATAATAGGAGAATATGAGTAAATCGAGTAATTCATTTAACGACCCTTTAATAAAAATGGAAGTTTCCAAATCTAACTTTAAAGATTGGGAAAAAAAATTTAAATTCGCATCTTCAATCCCGAATCACTTTCTATCATACATGGATATATCAGTAGATAAGAAAGAATCTATTGTCGTTAAAAAGAAACTCTATTTAGAAAGAGTTAAAATGTTCGTCGATAATAATTCTGGGCATTTATTGAATAAACTAATATCTGTTAATAAATCACAAAGTCTTCTTGAAGAAGATAAAGAAGATTACAATGAATTGATGCGACTTTATAATAAAAGTATTAAGGAATATTATGATGCTCATAACAAAAAAATCGTAATAAGACTTGTATTAAGGACGAATAAAGATAGATTGATGGCTTATCTTCAATATTACTATTATAAAATAAGAACACAAGATAGTTACACGCCTAAAAGTATTGTAAATGAGGTCGATGATTTTATTTTAAAAAACCAAATGTACGGATTATATGCCGATAATTTAATGATAGGATTTTTGATAATTAAAAAAAATAGGGCTTTTATAATTGATGACAATTCAAAGAGTAATACTGATACATTTTATATTCAAGAAGTCTATGTTGATAAAAGTATGCGAGGTAAAAAATTAGGAAAAATATTACTTGACTACGCTCTTCTAATATGTCCTATTGGCAAAAAATACATATCTCTTATGACATACGATGGAAATCCTATGGCGAATATTGCGAAATCTTATAAATTTGTATTACAAAAGAAGCCTTCGCCCTGTCCTGTAAATAAACTGTTGTTTGTTCGTAAAATGAAAGATGATGATTTTGTAAGAAATACGAATAGAATTAGTGATTAATAAATATTTATGAGGATTATATAATATAAAGAATAAATTATGAATATTATTTAACATAATATACAATGTATTTTGAAATTTTAGGATTAGATATTAATAAAATTTCAAAATATACTAAAGAAGATATTAAGGAAATATATAAAAAAATAGCATTAGAATGTCATCCAGATAAACTAGTAAAAATAGAAAATGCTGAAGAAAAAAATGTGAAAATAGAAAGATTTAAAAAAGCCTGTATAGCATATAAAAGGGCGTTAGAAGATTTTGAGAATTACGGAAGATTACAGATATATTCTAGCGATGACATAAATAATTCTAATAATAATTATGATAATGACTTCGGCGATTTTGGTAATTTTGGAGATTTTGGCGAATATGATAATGTAGATATTAATTTTTGGGAAGAGATGTATAGTAATTATTTTAATGATAAAAATACTATTAAAAACACATTTATAAATCTTGCCAATATTTTTTTAACTAAGGGTATAAAAAGTAAAAATTATTATAATCCTTCATCTAAAATAATAAAACATAGTATAATATTGCCTGTTAATTATTTAGATTTATATACAGATAAGAATAAAAAAATTAGGATATTATTAAAAGGCGTTAAGAAACCATTTAATTTTAGTATATTATGTAAAAAAGAATATCCTTCTTTTATAAGACAATATATTGATGATGATGGAATAGAACACGAAATAGAGATTAAAATGATGATATCTAATATTAATAAAAAAAAGAAAGATTCTTATAATTCCGATTCTTCTAACACAGATTCTTCTATAAATGATAATTCGCAAGAATCAGGTGATGATTTTGACTATGATAAATATAGATTAAATAATAAAAATATAGAATATCGTCATAAAATAACTAATGACCGCATAGATTTAATGATTGATATATATATAAATCTCAAAGATTATCTTGAAGGTTCATGTAAAAAAATAAAATATATAGATAATAATTATATAAATATAGATATACCTTCTTTTACATTAAATAATTTAATTATTAATAATAAAGGGCTTTTAGGAGGCAATTTAATTATTAATATAATATTATTAAATATTTCTAAAATTAATTGGGATAAACTAGAATTTACAGAAAAAACCTTATTTCTAAAATCTATTGACAATATTTATAAAAATTGATATAAGAATTTAACAATATACTATCATAATAGCGTAGAAATATGCTAGTATTCTGTAGAGGATACACCCAGCAATTCACCCAAATAAAGAATCTATAATATCGTAAGATGTTAGTATTCTGTAGAGGATACACCCAGCAATTCACAAACTAATATTTACATAACATAGCAATATGTTAGTATCCTGTAGAGGATACACCCAGCAATTCA
>Ga0209107_10002571_pt1 | contig 10064 bp, 10 predicted proteins | sample LakErihyJuly2011_2_FD_187460 | JGI IMG/M metagenome (GOLD analysis project Ga0209107, IMG submission 187460) | Freshwater microbial communities from dead zone in Lake Erie, Canada - CCB hypolimnion July 2011 (SPAdes) (version 2) | ecosystem: Environmental > Aquatic > Freshwater > Lentic >... | reverse complement strand
GTACGAATACAACTTCTGATCAACGACCCTTTGGGTTGAGGGCCGGAGCGAATCGCTTCGCTCCGGCCCTCGGTCGGGACGCGAAGCCTACCGCGTCATCCGCCCCGGAACAGCCGGGTCTATCAGCCCTGGGCAGCCTCGTTTCAAACTCCCGGACGACGCGCCGCCAGCAGCAGCAGGCCGGCGAAGATACCGAGGTTCTTGATGAAGTTCTGCAGCTCGTGCTGCGCGTTGCCGCCCGGGTAGTCGTTCCAGAAATCGTGCATGAAAACGTTGATCAACAGCGTCATCCCGGCTAGGACGAACGCCGCGGTGCGCACTTGCCGGTTGAAGATGAGCGCGAGGCCGGCGCCCACTTGCAGCGGGATGGTCAGCAGCAACACCGGCAAGGCGAGCGGCACGCCGTGGAGCTCCATGTAGGCGAGCGTACCGGAGAACCCGGTGATCTTTGAGAGCCCGGGGATCACGAAGTACAGCCCCAAGAGCACCCGACCTGCGATGTCCATCGGACGGCTGAGCGTGTTGAGCAACGGGTTCAACGGGTTGTTCATGGGGAGTCCTGTGCGGTGGGGGGGTGGCTACGCAGCCTTACGGGCGATGATCTGCGTGACCTTAGTGCATACGTCCGCACATATACGCGCCAAGAGGCTCGACCGGCAGGTATACCGGTCACGATCTGTGACCGGTGCGCCGCTCGCTCCCCTACCCCGCCGTCCGCTCCTTCTTCGACTCCGCCTCGATGCGGCGGTTGATATTCCACTGCTGGGCGACCGAGAGCAGGGTGTTGGCCACCCAGTAGAGCACGAGGCCCGCAGGGAAGAACGCGAAGGTCACGCTCATCACCAGCGGCAGGATCATGAACACCTTGGCCTGGATGGGATCCGGCGGCGTCGGGTTGAGCTTGGTCTGCACGAACATGGCGCCGGCCATGATCAGCGGCAGCACGTAGAACGGGTCTTGGGCGGAGAGGTCCTGGATCCAGCCCAGGAACGGCGCTTGGCGCATCTCGACGCTCTCGAGCAGCACCCAATAGAACGCAAAGAACACGGGCATCTGAATGAGAATCGGCAAGCAGCCCGCGACGGGGTTGATCTTCTCGCGCTTGTAGAGATCCATCATGGCGCGGCCGAGTTTTTCGCGGTCGTCCTTGAAGGTCTCTTGCAGGTTCTTGATGCGCGGGCCGAGTACGCGCATCCGCGCCATCGATTTGCCGCTCGACTCCGACAGCGGATAGAACACGAGCTTGAGGAGGAAGGTCACGATGACGATCGCCCAGCCCCAGTTGCCGACGATCGAGTGCGCCTTCTCGAGCATCCAGAAGAGCGGCTTGGCGAGCAGCGTCAGGATGCCGTAGTCGGCGACGAGATCGAGCCGCGGCCCGGTGGTCTCGAGCTGGGTCTGGAGCTTCGGGCCGACGAAGAGGATTTCTTTAAAGGTGGCGCCGCCCTGCGGCGCGACGGTGGTTGCGGGGCCGGCGGTCGAGAGCAGGTACTGATCGCCTTGGGTCTGCAGGCTGTAGCGGTAGGACTTGCCGGCCTCGGGCACGACGGCGGTCGTGAAGTGGTGCTGCATGCCGGCAATCCAGCCGCCCGCGATGTCGCGGGCGAGGGCGCGGTCTTCGGCGTCAGTGCGGTCGAGTTTTTGGTACTTAACGCCGTCGTAGTACGCGGGGCCTTGGAAGGCGTAGCTCTCGACCGAGAACATGCTGCGCTCGACGGCCGGGTCGTCGCGCAGGAGTTGCGCGTAGGACGCGGCGGTCCACGGCGCCGTGCCGCGGTTCTCGACATCATATTGCAGGTCGATGCGGTACTGGCCGCGGCGCAGCACGAAGGTCTTGGTGACGGTCACGCCGGTCGCAGGATCGCTCCAGGTGAGCGGGACGCGCAGTTCGTCGCCGCTGCTGCCGGCGGTCAAAGAATAGACCGCCTGCGGTGCACTGAAAAGCGCGAGGTGCGTGGGGCGGGCGCCGCCCGTGCCGGCGTCGCTGAGGCCGGTCTGCAGGGCATAGAACTGCCGCGGGGCGACGTTCAGCAGCTGCACGGAGTCCTTTTCGCCCTTGACGCGCGGGTATTTCAGAAGGTCCGCGCGCACGAGGGCGCCGCCCTGCAGGCTGATCTCAAGATCGAGCACGTCGGTGGTGACGCGCACGTTGCCGGGGGTGGCAGTAGCGGCGGGCGCTGCGGCGGCGGCGGCCGGAGCCGCAGCGTCAGCGGGCGTCGCCACCGCAGCGGCGGCAATGGGCAAACTGCCGCCGAGCGGCGTGGGAGCGGGCACGGCAGCAGCGATCGGCGCAGGGGCCGCCGTCTGGGGGACGCTCGCGGCGAGGGTCGTCGCAGCACCTGGCAACGCGCCCGGCGCAGTCGGCGCGGCGGCTTGTGCGATCTCGGTCGCGGTGGGCGGTGGCGGGAGTCTCGGCGCGAAGTCGCGCTCGTAGGTGTCGTAGTTGATGTACAGCGCCATCACGAGGCCGAGCCAAAGGAACATACGGGCGTTGGTGGTGGTCACGGGGTCTCTCGGGCTGCGGGCACGGGGTCACAGGTGTAGCACTCGGCGCTGGCGAACGGATGGCAGCGGCCGATGCGCTTGAGGGCGAGCCAACCGCCGCGCGCCGCGCCGTGGGTCTCGAGGGCTTCAAGCGCGTAGTGCGAACAGGTGGGGTGATAGCGACAGCTCGTGCCGAGCCAAGGGCTGAGCACGATCTGGTAACCGCGGATGGCGGTGTGGATCAGGGCGCGGGCGGCGGACATGCGTGGACGGCCTTGTTCCAAAGTGATTCGAGGCTGGCGCGGATCTGCGGGGCCGGCGCCGTGCGCACGCCGACGCGAGCGCCGACGATGAGGTCGGCAGCGGGCAGGCGGGCTTGGGCAAGCCGGAACGAGTCGCGGATTATGCGACGAAGTCGATTGCGGGCGACGGCATTTCCGACGGTTTTTGCGGCGAGCGCCACGCCGAGGCGGGGATGGCCCAAGCCGTTCGGACGCAACACGAGTGTCAGGAGGGGGTCGCCGACCCGCCGGCCTTGACGAAAGGCGGTGTCGAAGTCGACTTTGCGGAGTACCCGGCGGGAAGGCGGAAAACCCGCGGGGGCTCCCGGGGGAGTGGGCATGGGCTGCGCCCTGGACGGCGGGATTGTGGGTGACCGAAACGGTCAGCGGATCAGGGGATCAGTCTCTTCCGGCCCTTGGCGCGGCGGCGGGAGATGATCTTGCGGCCGTTGGCGGTGGCCATACGCGCACGGAAACCGTGGGTGCGGGCGCGGCGGACCTTGCTGGGCTGGTAAGTGCGTTTCATGGCGGCTTGATCGGAAAACGGTCGCAAAGCGTACGCAGCAGCGCTTTAGGTGTCAAGCCGCAAAAGGGATCAAAATGAAGATATCCACAGCCTTGCGAGGCGGGTATTCTTTCCGACCCCCTCTGACGGCATTCGCAGACACGCCCGTGGATTCACCGCTTTGGACACGCTGCGCCCTGGTTCTCGCTGCCGAATTGCCGGAAGCGCACTTCAACACCTGGGTACGCCCACTACAGGCACTCGAGAGCGACGGCACGCTGCGCTTGCTCGCACCGAACCGCTTCGCGGTCGATTGGGTCAACGCGAACCTGCTCACGCGCATCGGCCAATGGCTACAAACCGAGCACGGCGCGCACGCGCCGATCGTCACGGTGCAGGTGGGCGAACGGCGCGAGCCCGCACTCGCGGCAAAAAACCCTGCGGCGACTGCATTGCCCGCGACCGCGCGCGGTTTCGGTAAACCAGCCGTCGGCATTGTGATCGGCGCGCGTCTCAATCCCGACACCACCTTCGAGACCTTCGTGGTCGGCAAGAGCAACCAGCTCGCCAAGGCCGCCGCGCAGCAAGTCGGGGAAAACCCGGGCACGGCCTACAACCCACTCTTCATTTACGGCGGTGTCGGACTTGGTAAAACGCACCTGATGCACGCCGTCGGTCACGCCATCCAGGCGCGCAAGCCCGACGCGCGCATCGCCTATGTGCACTCCGAGCGCTTCGTCAGCGACATGGTCAAAGCGCTGCAGCACAACCAGATGAACGAGTTCAAGGCGGCCTATCGTTCGCTTGATGCGCTGCTGATCGACGACATCCAGTTCTTCGCCGGCAAGGAGCGCTCCCAAGAAGAGTTCTTCCACACCTTCAACGCACTGCTCGAAGGCCAGCAGCAGGTGATCCTCACCTGTGACCGCTACCCGAAAGAGGTCGATGGGCTCGAAGAACGGCTGAAATCCCGCTTCGGCTGGGGGCTCACGGTCGCGATCGAGCCGCCGGAACTCGAGACTTGCGCGGCGATCCTCAAGACCAAAGCCGCGGCAACGCATGTCACCTTGAGCGACGAAGTGGCGCTTTTCATCGCCAAGCGTATACGCTCGAATGTGCGTGAACTCGAAGGTGCGCTACGGCGAGTGATCGCGCATTCGCGCTTCACCGGTGAGCCGATCACGCTCGAATTCACCAAAGAATCGCTCAAAGATCTGCTCGCGCTGCAGGCACGTTTGGTCACTATCGAGAACATCATGCGGGTGGTCGCCGAGTACTACAAACTGCGGGTCGCAGACTTGCTCTCGGCGGGGCGTAGCCGCTCGCTGGCACGACCGCGACAGGTGGCGATGGCCCTGGCGAAGGAATTGACTCGCCACAGCCTGCCCGAGATCGGCGATGCCTTCGGCGGACGCGATCACACGACCGTTCTGCACGCCTGTCGTCGCATTAAAGCGCTGCGCGAGGAAGACCAACGCATCGCCGAGGACTATTTGAACCTGTTGAGGACCCTGACAGCATGATGTGTGTGTCCTGTGTATGTTTTCGGGATGAGAAATCATTCACAATCCACCCACAGGGAATGCACGGGTCGTGCACGGGAAGTGCCGGCGGCGTACAAGGTCCAAGGTACTGAATTCAGCGGTTTTTCTGGGGTTCTCCCCATATCCACCGGCTCTACTATCGCTATAACATCTGGATATAAACCACTTCTGAAACTATGAAACTCACAGCCACCCGTGAAGAGATCCTCGGTCCGGTCCAAAACGTGATCGGTGTCGTCGAACGGCGTCAGACGATGCCGGTGCTGTCCAATGTGCTCCTGAGCGCCAAGGACAACCGCCTGAGCATCACAGGCACCGACCTCGAGGTAGAGCTCGTCAGCGCGGCCACACTCACGGTGTCGGCACCGGGTGAGGTCACCGTACCGGGGCGTAAACTGCTCGACATCTTGCGGGCCATCCCCGAGGGCACGAACGTGACGCTCACGACCGAAGGCGAGCGCATCGTGGTGCGCGCCGGACGTAGCCGCTTCACCCTCTCGACGCTGCCGGCTGCAGAGTTTCCGCTGGTCGAGGACATCCAGGCGACGCAGGTGCTGAAGTTGCCGCAGAAGGCGTTCCGCACCCTCATCGATAAAACGCACTTCTCGATGGCGCAGCAGGATGTCCGGTATTACCTGAACGGGCTGATGCTGGAATCCGAAGGCGGGCGTGTTCGCGCGGTCGCAACCGATGGGCATCGCCTTGCGATGTGTGAAGCTGCGCTGAATGAGCGGGTCACGGGGAAGCAGCAAGTCATCGTGCCGCGCAAGGGTGTGCTCGAACTGCACCGGATGCTGGGTGATGGAGATGGCGAAGTCGAGTTCGCGCTCGGAACCAACCACGTTCGCTGCCAGATCGGCGACATTCGCTTCACTTCGAAGCTTATTGACGGCAAGTTTCCCGAGTACTCGCGCGTCATTCCGGCCAACGCAAATCGCATTATCGACGCAGATCGTGAAACTTTGCGCCAAAGTCTGCACAGAACGGCGATTTTGTCGAACGAAAAATACCGCGGCATCCGCCTCAGTATCAAACCGAACCAATTGACCCTCCAGGCCCACAACCCGGAGCAGGAAGAAGCCGAAGACCAGATCGAGGTCATCTACGCCGGCGAAGAGATCGAGATCGGCTTCAATGTCACCTACCTGCTCGAGGCGCTGTCGGTCATCGAGACCTCGCGCGTGAACATCGCACTCACCGACTCGAATAGCAGCTGCCTCGTCACGGCGGCTGAGGCGGATGGCGCCAAGTATGTCGTGATGCCGATGCGTCTCTGAGCCGTCGCCCGGGCCCCAAGCGGTACTCGCGCATGGCCTTGGCGGAGCTCAATTTACTGGATCTTCGTTGCATCGAGACCGCTCGTCTCGAGTTTGGGTCCGGCATCAACCTGATCTACGGTGCGAATGGCGCGGGCAAGACCTCGCTACTCGAAGCCGTGTTCCTCTTGGGTCGCGGCCGGTCTTTCCGCAATCGCCTCAATGAACGACTGATCCGTCACGGTCAAAGCGTGTCGCGCGTGGTCGGCAAGACCCATCCCGCACCCCAATCGATGGTGGATGGCTCGCTGACCTCGACCGGCGCGATCCATACCCTCGGGCTCGAGATCCGTCGCGAAGGCACTGAGAGCGGCGGCACGATCGCCCGTCTGGATGGCGCTGCCGCCCGGTCGATGGCGGAACTGGCTCTGGCGTTCCCGGTGCAGGCCCTGGACCCGGACGCCCACAAACTGATCGAAGAGAGTGCCGCCCGCCGCCGCCGCTGGCTCGACTGGGCAGTGTTCCACGTGGAACATTCCTTCGCCGGAGCCTGGTCTCGGTATCAACGAGCGCTCCAGCAGCGCAACGCAGCCTTGCGGAGCGGGTCTCGGGAGGTCGGGGCTTGGGAACCGGAGATGGCGAGGGAAGGGGAGAGCCTGACCGCAAGCCGTGAGCGGGTGATGGTCGCGTTGCAGCCGTACTGGGCTGAGATCTCAACCGAACTCGTCGGACTTGAGCTGACACTCGGATTTCAGCCGGGCTGGGACCGCAGCGCGTCGCTCGCCGACGCCCTGACGGCCTCGACCCCCCGCGATCGTGACCGGTACACCACGACCGTCGGACCCCATCGCGCCGATGTGTCCTTGCGGTTGCGCGGCAAGTTGGCCCGCGAGGTGCTTTCGCGCGGCCAGCAAAAGCTCGCGGCCGTGGCCTTGCACCTCTGCCAACTCGAATATCTGAAGCATGAGCACGGCCTGCTGCCGACTCTCCTGCTCGATGACCCCTCGGCTGAGCTCGACCAGGATCGCTTGGGTCGATTTATCCGCCGCGTCCAGAGTCTAGAGACTCAGATCATCGTCACCGCCCTGGAGCGCGACACCCGGCTTTTCGGCAGCCCCGACCGAGTGTTCCACGTGGAACAAGGGCGGGTAGAGGGCGGCTAGGTTGCACGTCGCTTAATCGCACCAATAGTATGATAACTTTACACCCTCGACACGCAGACACCCGAGGGGATCACGGCATGAGCACCGTTCGGAAGACCATCACTCTGACCACGCACCAGGACGAATGGATCAAGGCGCAGGTCGATGCGGGGCGCTACACCAATGACAGCGAGTGCATCCGCGACTTGATCCGTCGTGAACAGGAACAAACCGTCGAGGTCGAAGCAATCCGTGCCGCGCCGATCGAAGGGGAGGCCAGTGGTGAACCCCAGCCGTTCGATATCGCGGCTTTCAACCGACGGATGCGAACGAGGTATGGCTGACTACCGCCTGACGGCGGTCCCCCCTCCACCCCCCCTAATCAGGTATACTTTCGCATCGAATTTTAGGCGCTGGATATGACCGAACCCGAAGTCTACGACTCCAGTAAAATCAAGGTCTTAAAGGGACTCGACGCCGTACGAAAACGGCCCGGAATGTACATCGGCGACACCGACGATGGCACCGGCTTGCACCACATGGTGTTCGAGGTCGTCGACAACGCCATTGACGAAGCGCTCGCCGGCCATTGCGACCGCGTCATCGTCACGATCCACGCCGACGAATCCGTCACCGTCGAGGACAACGGCCGCGGTATCCCGGTCGACATCCACGCCGAAGAAGGCCGCTCCGCCGCCGAAGTCATCATGACCGTGCTGCACGCGGGCGGTAAGTTCGACGACAGTTCCTACAAAGTCTCAGGCGGCCTGCACGGCGTCGGCGTCTCCGTCGTCAACGCGCTCTCCGAAGTGCTGCAACTCACCGTCCACCGCGATGGCAAGCTCCACCAGCAGGAATACCGCTTGGGCGAACCGGTCGCGCCGCTCGCCGTCACCGGCACCAGCGACCGCACCGGCACGAGCGTGCGTTTCAAGCCGTCGCCGATCATCTTCACGCACATCCAGTTCGAATACGACATCCTTGCCAAGCGCCTGCGCGAACTCTCCTTCCTCAACGCCGGCGTGCGCATCGATCTCACCGACGAGCGCGACGGCAAGGTCGAGACTTTCGAGCACGAGGGTGGTCTGCAGGAGTTCGTCGCGCACCTCAACCGCTCAAAGAAAAGCGTTAATTCTCGCGTGTTCTGGTTCCGCAGCCAGGAAGGCTCGATCGGCGTCGAAGTGGCGATGCAGTGGAACGACACTTACGCGGAGTCGATGTTCTGCTACACCAACAACATCCCGCAGAAGGACGGCGGCACGCACCTCTCGGGCTTCCGCGCTGCGCTCACGCGCACACTGAACGACTACATCGAAAAAGAAGGAATCTCCAAGCGCGAGAAAGTCCCGACCACCGGCGACGACGCGCGCGAGGGCTTGACCGCGATTCTCTCGGTGAAGTTGCCTGATCCGAAGTTCTCCTCCCAGACCAAAGACAAGCTCGTCTCCTCCGAGGTCAAGGGCGTCGTCGAGACCGCGCTTGCCGCGAAGTTCTCCGAGTTCCTGCTCGAGCACCCGGGCGAAGCCAAGGCTATCGCCGGCAAGATCATCGATGCGGCGCGGGCGCGTGAGGCCGCTCGCAAGGCCCGTGAGCTCACCCGCCGCAAGGGCGCGCTCGACATCGCGGGCTTGCCCGGCAAGCTCGCCGACTGCCAAGAAAAAGACCCGTCGCGCTCCGAGCTCTTCATCGTCGAGGGCGACTCGGCAGGCGGCTCCGCCAAACAGGGGCGCGATCGTCGCACCCAAGCGATCCTGCCGCTCAAGGGCAAGATCCTCAATGTCGAGAAGGCGCGCTTCGACAAGATCATCGCCTCCGCTGAGGTCGGCACCCTCATCACTGCGCTCGGTTGCGGCATCAAAGACGAGTTCAACATCGACAAACTGCGCTACCACAGCATCATCCTGATGTCCGATGCCGATGTCGACGGCGCCCACATTCGCACGCTGTTGCTGACGTTCTTCTACCGCCAGTTGCCCATGCTCATCGAGCGTGGCCACATCTACATCGCCCAGCCGCCGCTCTACAAGGTCAAGCGCGGCAAGCAGGAGGTGTACGTCAAGGACGACACCGAGCTCAACGCGATGCTGCTGAACTCGGCGCTCGAAGACGCCGCGCTGCATGTCAACGCCAACGCACCGCCGCTGCGGGGCCCCGGGCTCGAGTCGGTTGCGCGCCACCATGTGGAAGTGCAGGCCATCGTCGCGCGTTGGTCACGCCGCTACGATGAGCGTGTGCTCGAGAACCTCGCCGCGCTGCCGGTCATCACCCCCGCCGATTTCAGCCGCCGCGAATGGCTGCAGGGTTGGGTGGATGCGCTGGCCGCCCGGCTCGCCGCCACGGGCGACGGCGCCGCGCGCTACGAACTCGAACTGCAGCCCGCGGGCGAGGATGTCCCCGCGGCGCGCCTGCAGATCACCCGCACCGAGCACGGCAGCCGCTTCGAGCGCTTCTTGCCGCGTGATTTCTTTGGTTCCGCGGAATACCAGCGCATCGCCGCGCTCTCGCGCACCCTCGAGGGCTTGATCGGCGAGGGCGCATTCGTCCAGCGCGGGGAGACCCGTCGCGAGATCGCGAGCTTCCGCGAGGCCATCGACTGGCTCTTCGAGCACGCACGCAAGGGCCAGACCATCCAGCGCTACAAGGGTCTCGGCGAAATGAACCCCTCGCAGCTCTGGGAGACCACGCTCAACCCCGAGGTGCGCCGCCTGATGCAGGTGCGCATCGAGGACGCCATCGCCGCCGACGAGGTGTTCACCACCCTCATGGGCGAAGAGGTCGAGCCTCGCCGCGAGTTCATCGAGAAGAACGCCCTGTCGGTCGCGAACCTCGACGTTTGACGGGGCGGGTGCTCT
>Ga0209107_10002569_pt1 | contig 10069 bp, 10 predicted proteins | sample LakErihyJuly2011_2_FD_187460 | JGI IMG/M metagenome (GOLD analysis project Ga0209107, IMG submission 187460) | Freshwater microbial communities from dead zone in Lake Erie, Canada - CCB hypolimnion July 2011 (SPAdes) (version 2) | ecosystem: Environmental > Aquatic > Freshwater > Lentic >... | reverse complement strand
AGCCACAAATACTATTAAAAACCTACAAATAGGACAGGAAATATCAATTATGAGCGAGACAGAGACAGTTGTAGAAGAGACAACCGAAAAGGCGTTAAAACCAGGTCAAAAGAGCCCAAAGACAATTGCCAAATTAGAAGAAGAGGGCGATATCGCCGCTGACTATCTAGAAGGCTTGCTTGATATTGCTGACCTTGATGGCGATATTGATATTGATGTGGAAAATGACCGCGCAGCGGTTGCCATTGTTGGCGGAAAACTAAATCACCTAGTTGGCAACGGCGGCGAAGTTCTAGATGCCCTACAAGAGCTAACTCGCCTTGCTGTGCAGACTTCGACCGGTGATCGCAGCCGTTTAATGCTTGATATTGAAGGTTTCCGCTCAGGTCGTAAATCTGAGCTTAAAAAACTTGCCGAAGAGATGGCCGAGAAGGCGAAATCAACTGGTGAAGAAATCCGCCTAAAGCCAATGAACGCCTTTGAGCGCAAAGTCATCCATGACACGATCCAAGATCTTGGCCTAAGTAGCGAATCTGAGGGCGAAGACCCAGATCGTTTTGTTGTTATCTTCCCTGATTAATTACAGAGCTATGGAAGTTTCACGTGAAACAGCCTTCTCCCAAGAAGAGTTAATCGAGCGCTATTTCCCTGCCCGCCAAAGTGAGATCAAAAAGTATGCTGAATTCCTGGTAGGTCCTGGAATCGAGCGTGGTTTAATCGGCCCTCGCGAAGGGGAGCGGATCTGGGAACGCCATATTTTCAACTGCCTTCCCGTCTCAACCTTAATTCCAGAAGGATCTCTGTTATTTGATATCGGTTCAGGGGCGGGCTTGCCTGGGCTAGTAATTGCCTTGGCTAGACCTGATCTAAAAATTACCCTGATTGAGCCGCTGCAGCGCCGGGTAGATTTCCTCGAAGAAGCTGTTGCGCTCCTAAATATCGAGAATGTGGCTGTAATCCGCGGAAAGTCTGAAAATGTTAAGAAGAGCGCCAATTATGTGACCGCTCGAGCCGTTGCCCCGCTTGAAAAGTTGAAGAAAATTACCTCTCATATGATCAAGCCAGGTGGCGCGCTTCTGGCCATGAAGGGGGAGTCAGCGGCTGAAGAGGCAAAAACCGTGCCCAACGCTGAGGTAATTGAGGTAAATCTGCCTGGACTTGAGCTTGCACGCATCGTGAAGGTGGCTAAGTAAGTTCAAAGGTAGTTAACTACCCTCATGAGCAGCCTAGATTCACGCGAGAGGGATTCACGTGAAACAGAGCGTGTAAGCAAAACAGTCATCGGAATCCGCAAACTTAAAGAGCCTATGCCCGCCCCGGCAAATACCCGAGTTTTTGTAGTAGCTAACCAAAAAGGAGGGGTAGGCAAGACCACCAGCACAGTAAATATTGCTGCCGCCCTAGCCATGGGTGGCTTAAGAGTTCTAGTTATAGATCTAGACCCACAAGGCAATGCCAGCACCGCTCTTGGCGTTGAGCATAAAGAGAGCCCTGGAGTCTTTGAAATATTAATGGGCTCTGCCGAAATTCAAGATGTAGTGCAGAAAGTCGCAGGCTTTGCGCATTTGGAATGCATTCCATCTAATACTGGTTTAGCACAAGCAGAAATTAATTTAGTTCCAATGGTTGCCCGCGAAATGCGATTAAAAGATGCAATCGAAGATTTAATAAAATTTAAAACTGAAGCAGGCGCAGGATATGACTACATATTTATTGATTGCCCACCAAGTTTAGGTTTATTAACTATTAATGCTTTCGCTGCAGCCAAAGAGTTATTAATTCCTATTCAATGCGAGTACTACGCCCTTGAAGGATTAACTCAACTATTAGAAACATACTCATTAGTTAAAAAACGGTTAAACCCCAACTTAAACTTATCAACAATTATTCTGACTATGTTTGATAGCCGCACAAAACTTGCTAATGATGTTGCAGATAGCGTGCGCCAACATTTTCCAAATGAGTTAATTAATATTCCAATTCCAAGAACTGTGCGAATTTCTGAAGCACCTTCATACAACCAAACCATTATGACTTATGACCCGGTATCACCGGGAGCAGTTGCCTACATGCAAGTAGCAAGAGAGATAGCGGAGAAGAAGTAATGGCAAAACGCGGTGGCCTCGGAACAAACTTAGATGCGCTAATTCCAACATCTTTAACGGTTGGTGGAAAAGAAGTTGGACAACAGAACGAAATCGATATCAATTTAATTTCGCCCAACCCAAAGCAGCCACGTACAGTTTTTGATGAAGCTGCCTTAAAAGAGTTAATGGTTTCAATTAAAGAAATCGGAATTCTGCAACCACCAGTAGTCCGCGAAGTAAGTGGTGGGCGCTATGAATTAATCATGGGCGAACGTCGCTATCGTGCGGCAAAAGCAGTCGGTTTAAAAACAATTCCAGTAATTATTCGACAGACTCCAGATAATGAATTACTACGCGAAGCGCTAATTGAAAATATTCACCGCAGCCAATTAAATCCGCTTGAAGAAGGCGCTGCGTATGCTCAATTACTTAGCGATTTCAACTGCACTCACGAAGAATTAGCAACCAAACTTGGTCGCTCACGCCCGCATCTTTCAAACACCATGCGGTTGCTAACACTTCCGGAAGCAGTTCAAAAAAGAGTTGCATTAGGAATAATTTCTGCTGGCCACGCTCGCGCACTTCTAGGTTTAACCGATGTAGCAGAAATCGAAAAACTAGCTAATCGAATTGTTGCTGAAAATTTATCTGTGCGTTCAGTTGAAGAAATAATTGCAACTGGCGGAAGCGGGAAAAAATCGGCAAAACGCAAAACCCGTAAAGGTAACCCTGAACTAAATGAGATAGCCGAAGAGTTGGGCGATTATCTTGATACCCGCGTGAAGATCGAAGGTTCAGCAAGCAAAGGAAAGATTGTGATCGAATATTCCGGCGGCCAAGATTTACAGCGAATTATTAAAGAAATTAAGAGTTAAGTTCTAAATTACCGCCGCGGCGAGAAATCTCTTGATTAACAACGCCAGCTAAAGCTTTAACACCTTCGCGAATTCGCTCTGGAGTTGGGTGGCAGTAAGAAAGACGCATTGACCAAGTTCCAAAACCATCGGCATAAAACGCAGTTCCTGGAACATAGGCAACCTTGGCCACAATCGCTTTTGGCATCATGGCTTTGGTATCAATTTCCGGTGGCAAAGTAACCCAAACATAGAAACCACCACCTGGCTTAGTCCAGGTAGCACTCTTTGGGAAGTATTCATCAAGGGATTCAAGCATCGCATCGCGGCGCATCTTGTATTGATCGCAGAATGAAGCAATCTGATCACGCCAAGGCTGATTAGCTAAGTAGTTAGAAATTGTCATTTGGGTGAAATTAGATGGGCAGAGAATTGAAGATTCACTAGCTACAACTAATTTATCTTTTAGCGATTGCGGAACTAGTGCCCAGCCGACGCGCAATCCAGGTGAAATGGTTTTTGAGAAAGAACCAAGATAGATAACGTTTTCAGAATCTTCAGCACGCATGGCATTTGGTGACGGTTTATCAAAACCAAGAAGGCCATAAGGATTATCTTCAACTACGAAAATCTGTTCTACTCGGCAAATTTGAAGAATTTCAGTGCGGCGGTTAGCTGGCAATAAAACACCAGACGGATTTTGATAATTCGGGATTAAATATAAAAACTTTATTTTTCGGCCAGCAGCGCGCAGTGTTTTAATGGCCTGCTGAAGTGATTCCGGGACCATGCCATCGTTATCTGTTTCAACATGCACAACAGATGCTTCGTATTGGCGGAAAGTTCCGAGTGCGCCAACATATGAAGGTGCTTCAGCCAGAATTACATCGCCTGGATCAATAAAAATTCGGGAAATTAAATCAAGTGCTTGTTGTGAACCAGTGGTTACAACAACATCATCTGGATTAGCGCGGATTCCTTCAAGCGCCATAACTTCACAGATTTGTTCGCGTAATTTTGGATGTCCTTGACCACTGCCGTACTGCAGAGCTTCTTGACCCTGAGTTAAAATTAAATCAGAGACAACGGATGCCATCATTTCCATTGGTAGTGCAGAAAGATTTGGCATTCCACCCGCTAATGAAACAATCTCGGGGCGTGAGGCTACGGCGAATAACGAGCGAATTTCACTTGCGACCATGCCGGTAGCACGGTTTGCGAAACGTTCCTCGAGGTTCTGAGGAGTCCCAGTGTGAAAACGCGTTGTTAAGTCCGACATGTAGCAATCTTGCCATAAAGAGGCGCGAATACGCGCAGGTTAATTACTGCGAAGACCGGCTTTACGTAGGTCAGAAAGTCGCAACATTCCAGTTTTGGCATCATCTTCAGATGCTAAATAAAGACGTTGAATCGCAATAACTATTGATTCGGCTATTACATCGCGAAAATCAGCACGGCCTAGACGTTCAGCATCGCCTGGATTCGTTAAATACCCTAAATCAACCCGCACGGTCGGAGCTTTGATTAATCTTAGTAAATCCCAAACTTTGGCATGGGAGTGACAATTAACTAAATCAGTACGGGCACATATTTCGCGCTGTACTAAGGAAGCAAATCTTTCACCGACAACTGAATGAAGTGAGTGCAAGTCGCTTCCGTAGTAATAAGTAGCTACGCCATGTGCGCTTTGAGTTGGATAACGGTCAGCATGAAAGGAGATAACTAAATCGGCTGATGTTTTATTAGCTAAATCAACCCGCTCTTGTTGAGTTGGGCAATTATCTTTTCCGCGAGTTAAAAAAACACTAACGCCAAGAGCTAATAAACGCCCTTCTAAACGTTGCGCAATGTCGTAAACAATTTCGGCCTCTTCAATTCCGAAACCGCTAACACCGCGACTTTCGCCACCGTTGCTTGGATCAAGAACAATTACTTTATCTGCCAAAGCGGGCCCACGATTTTTTTGTGATACATCTTCACGTAATCGAACCGGGGCACCACCGCTAACAATTGTGGTTAATCGCAGCAGCGCAATAATTGTGGCTGGACCACATTTACCGTCAACAGTCACACCAACAGATTTTTGAAATTCACTAACCGCGCTAGATGTGCGCGGACCATAAATGCCATCTACTCGACCGCAATTAAATCCCATTTCAACTAATCGGTTTTGCAGAGTTGCTACATCATCGCCATGCATTAACCCCGGCGTTGTGATGTGAAGCGAACGATCGCCAAGTTTCCATCTTGCTTCTTCGAGTGCGCGCGAAGTTACATCGTCGATAAGACCAGTAACAGTTAAACCGCGACTCTGTTGAAAGGAACGAACTTCATCTGGCGTTAGTTCTTTCATGGCGGTTGCTAAGCTAAGGAATTAACGGCTTAGATAAAACCTTCGAGTTCTTTAAGCAGGGCAGGCTTTGGTTTAGCGCCGATGATTGTTTTAACTACTTCACCATTTACGAAAACATTAAGGGTTGGAATTGAGGTAATTCCGTATTTGATTGCAATAGCTGATTCTTCATCAGTATTTAATTTAACAATTTTGATCTTGTCGCCATGCTCATTAGAAATTTCATCAAGGATTGGTCCTACCGCGCGGCAAGGTCCACACCATTCGGCCCAAAAATCAACCAATACTGGGGTGCTGCTCTTTAGTACTAATTCTTCAAAATTAGCAGTTGTGACTGGGGTTGCTGCGCTCATTTTTTACTCCTTATGTTTTCTGCTTGCTAATTAATACTTGTATGTGGGTACTTTAGTGGTGCGATAAGAATTTTTCAGCATCTAGCGCAGATTGGCAGCCCGTGCCCGCAGCCGTAATAGCCTGGCGGTAGGTGTGGTCAACTAAGTCACCGCAAGCAAATACACCAGTTAGGTTTGTGCGAGTTGATCCGTTTTCTACAACTACATAGCCTTCGGCATCAAGAGTTACCTGGCCTTTAACTAATTCATTACGTGGATCATGGCCAATTGCAACAAATAAGCCAGTGAAGTCACGTTTAGAAACTTCGCCAGTTACTGTGTTCTTAAGTGAAAGTGCTTCTACTTTCTCGGCACCTAAAACATCGATCACTTCGGTATTCCAAAGCATTTCAATCTTTGGATTAGCAAAGGCGCGTTCAGCCATAATTTTTGAAGCGCGAAGTGAATCACGACGATGAATCAAAACAACTTTGCTCGCAAATTTAGTTAGAAAAGTTGCTTCCTCAACAGCTGAATCGCCACCGCCAACAACAGCGATAGTTTGCTCACGGAAGAAAAAACCATCGCAAGTCGCACACCATGAAACACCGCGACCAGATAACCGCTTTTCATTCTCTAAACCAATTTCACGATAAGCCGAACCCATCGCCAAAATTACCGCTTTTGCTTTTACAGTATTTCCAGAGCCATCCGTTAGAACTTTAATTGGCCCCGATAAATCCATTTCGACAACATCATCAGTAATTAAATTGGCACCAAATCGCTTTGCTTGCTTACGCATTGCATCCATTAAATCTGGACCCATGATGCCATCAACAAAACCTGGAAAGTTTTCAACTTCAGTGGTGTTCATTAGAGCGCCACCGGCAGTAACCGAACCCTCATAAATAATTGGATTTAATTGGGCACGCGAGGCATAAATAGCGGCGGTATAGCCCGCTGGGCCAGAACCCACAATTACTAAATTCTCTACTTCACTCATGGCTTCACAATAACCTTTCTTTGACCCTATTTATTCCTTATTTCCCGTTGTGGCACGTGAAGAGCGCAACAACTCAGTAATCATGGAAATTTCAGCCACCCGCAACAATTTCGCAATTAAGAAGTACCCGGAAGTGCTCACCAATAAGACCAAAAGCAGCGCCAATGGTCCATGCCAATCAAAGATATGAGTGAGCGCAAAAATAGGCCCCATCGCAGCAATAGCGGCGAGAATTAGCTTTGAGTGTTGCCCCATAAATTGCGAGAAGCGAATTTTTCCAACATGTTTTTTAATCAAATTAATAGTAATTGCTAGCCCCACGATGTAACTGATTGAGAAAGCTAAACCTAAATAAATAGTTACATATTCATTTTCAACTGTATTTAGAGCTAAATACGATAGCGCCACAGCAATCAAGTTAATAATCAATATCGAAACAACTTGAGTCTTGGTATCTTCAAAAGCATTAAATCCCCGAACCAAAATAATGTTTATTGAAAATGCCACCAAACCTAAACCAAGTGCGGACAAGACATAACCCATATAAGACGAGTCGCTTCGACTAATGCCAAAGAAAAGCACTTCAGTTATAAGCGGACCAAAAAATGCCAATCCAACAGCGCTAGGGATTGTGATTACTGCTACTAACCGGATCGCTCTTACTAGTTGTGATTTAACTTCATCGAAATTCTTAGAAATTACCAACCTAGATAAATGTGGCAACAACGCAGTTATTATTGAAATTGTCACTATCGAATAAGGCAATAACATAATTAGATAAGCGTTGCTGTAAGGCGTAAAACCAACACCGCGAGTGATTCCTTCTTGAGCGCTTCGAACTGCAGCGCTGGTAGCAACGTTAACTGTCACTAGATAACCTAGTTGCGAAATAATCACATAAACTAAAGTCCAGCCTGCCAACTTGAAAGATTTTCCTAAGCCACCAAATCCAAATTGAAACCTTAATTTAAATTTTGTTCGCAAAATAACCGGAATCAGCACTAGCGCTTGGACCACAGCGCCTAACGTCGTACCCCAACCAAGAACCGCCACCTGGGTATCGGTAATAGTGTCGGCGCGCACACTAGGTACAAAGTATAAAAACCCACCTAATAAAAATACCCCAACTAAGTTATTTAAAATCGGGGCCCACATTAGCGGGGCGAAAACACCCCTGGCATTAGCAACCTGCCCCAACATGGCGTAGAGCACTAAAAAGAAGATTTGTGGCAAGCAATAACGCATGAATGCCACGGTTACTGAGTACTCATTTTCAAAGCCAGCGGTGGTGAACTCGGGTGCATAAACCCGAACCAAGGCAGGCGCAAAAACCATTCCTAATACCGTTAGAGCTAAAAGACTCACACTAATTGTTGTAACTAGGCGAGAAGCAAAACCAACTCCACCATCTTCATCTGCAAAAGAGCGAATTAACTGGGGCACAAAGATTGCAGTTAGAGCTCCACCCACAACTAAGTTATAAATAATATTAGGCATCGTGTTTGCGACGTTATAACCATCAGCTAGTAATGCCGTACCAAGTGCTGCAACCAATAGAACTCCCCGAATAAAACCAGTAATTCGAGAAATTATGGTGCCTATAGCCATCGCGCTAGAGGCGCGATATAAATCTACAGATTTCATTTCTTATTTCGCCGGACACGACGAATGGTTTGTAAAGTTGCGGCGATAAATAGCAGCACGGCAGCGCCAGATGTAAACCAGGCAACTCGAGAATCGACTATTGAAAGATTTAAATTTAATTGTGAGTATTTAGTGACCGGAACACCTTCTGCATCAGTTAAACGAACTGCGACGGTGACAGTGCCAGGAGTTATTACATTTGCCGGCAGTGAAAGTTGGATTTTTGAAACTGGGTCAATAACTACATCAGAGATTCCTGCTATTTGAATTCTAGAATTACGAGGTAATAGTTCTAAGGAAACCTTAACTGGCGTACTAAAGTTATTAACTAAAGTGATTGGTAGTTTCACTTCAGTTGAGGTTAAACGATATCTGCCAGATACAACTTTTAATTTTCTAGTCGAGCGGATTACCTCCTTATCTGCGCTCTTTAGCAGGCGATCACGAAACTCTTTATTGACATTTGGATCTAATAATCGAGCCATTTGTAACCGTAAAGTTGTTAATTCTGGGGCATCGACCACGCGATCTAAAGTTGTTACTGCTCGTCGATTTTCAGCGTAGTTTTCGCGCAAATCGTTGGTACTTCGTAAGTAACCTTTGCTGTATTTGCCTGATTTATCACTAATCACAGGACGTGCCAGAAAGTCAGCCAATCGCTGATTCGAATTTGCGTAATAGAAATTCAACTCACCAGGGGCGTAATTCTCGATTAATTGATAAGCCGGATTTCCGTATGGCAAAACCACAACTTGGTCGTTAGTGCTTATGAAAGAAAATTGATTTAACCAATTTGTTGCGGCAGTAGAACCAACGCCTTGAGTTTTTTCACCGCTTGCCAAACCAATTGTATATTCATCTTTCATAGCAATTACGTCGTCAATAAATGCAGCATCAACAACCCAAGTGCGTGGGCGGCTGGGTGGATAGAAAACGGACTTACCTAAATCTCCAGTTGGTGATAAACGTGTAGCTAGATCATCGTTATAAAAATAGCCGCTAAAGTTACGATTTGGTTCAGTAACTAATCTAATAACCTTTATATCTGCTGCCTGGGCAGGCAGATAGGTAAATTGCAGACCGAGAATTACTGCCAGAACTAACCAAACCCGTTTCATAATGAGATCTCGCCGCTCTTTGCGATCAACTTCTTTTCGTCTGGATAAGCCAACCGTTCAACAATTTCAGAGAGTGGAAACCAAGAAACTTCGTCTACTTCAGTGATTTGTGGTGTGAGCTCACCAGAGACTTCTTTAAAAATGAAATGGTGAACTGTCTTATGAATTCTCTTGCCGCCGGCCATAAACCAGAAATCAATCACGCCAATTGATTTAGTTATCTCGGAAGTTATGCCAGTTTCTTCCTGCACCTCGCGAATAGCTGCCTGCTCTGGGGTTTCACCCGCCTCGATATGCCCTTTAGGTAACGACCAAAGCAAACGTTCACGCGAAGCATCTTTATGATCAATACGACCGATTAAAAGCCCACGCGTTCCAGAAAAATCGATTACCAAACCGCCAGCACTAACTTCATCAACCCTTTTTGCATAAGGGCGACGCTCAGGACTCTTTTTATTTGGCGTTTTATCTGGAGCTTTTGGAGCAGGCGTAGTTCCGTCGGTTGAGGTAGTAACTGCTTGTGGGGCGCGATTGCCGGGACGTCTACGTCGCCGTTTTTTCTTCGTACCTTCGCTGCCCGCACTAGGTGCCGGGGTCATGGAGCAAGGGTAGTCCTCTAGCCTTACCTATTGTGACGAGTCCATTAGGTGCCGCAGGCGAGATAGCTATCCGCTCGCT
>Ga0209107_10002568_pt1 | contig 10069 bp, 9 predicted proteins | sample LakErihyJuly2011_2_FD_187460 | JGI IMG/M metagenome (GOLD analysis project Ga0209107, IMG submission 187460) | Freshwater microbial communities from dead zone in Lake Erie, Canada - CCB hypolimnion July 2011 (SPAdes) (version 2) | ecosystem: Environmental > Aquatic > Freshwater > Lentic >... | reverse complement strand
AATATAGTTGTAACAAAATCTACAATATTTGGTATTCCAGAGTCTTCGCATAAAATAGCTTCCTTAATTGGATATGTATTAAACTTGACAAAACTCTCTAGTGTTCTTTTTAATAATTCAGGTCTACCGCACGAGGTTATAAATAATGTGACTTCCTTATCCATTTATAGTTATATTTTATACATCTTTTTATATATTAAAAGTATTAAATAATTATAATTACCACTATGATATTATTTTATCAAACTTTCTTGCCAAGCTTTCAATCATATAATGGTCATTCCAAAATTGTATATTTTCAGCAGTAAATATTGGCCGATTTATATATTCCAAGTATTTTTGGTCATCATTATCCAGTTCTATTATTTTTTCCAGCAATTTATGAACAGATTCTTCGGATTCATCTTCCAGAAATAACATAGAATCCGGATTAAATATATTTTTAATATTATGACTCCCCCAATAAATTGGAATTGTTCTTCCCAAATATGGATTGACTATTTTTTCGGTTGAATAAGTCTCCATTTTTGTATTTTCACAGCAAATCATAAACTTATGATTACTTAATAGATCAAAATACTGGGGCGACCAATAAGGATAGTGAATAATTTGTCCAATATTATTGGCAAAGCGCCCCATGGAATTAACTGGTTTATATTTATTCAGCAAATAAAATAAATTATTCCTCGTTTCACATTTAGGGTTTGACACAATAAATGAACAGAAATGCCCGGGGACACTTGTAATTATTGGCCGATTTATTAAATATGACAAAAAATGGTTACAGTGAATATACGCGACACTCAAAGGTAAATCCACTATATTTTCAACGCAGTTTATAGATGTTAGCACGACATCATATTTATCGGACTTGGGTAACACTGGTTCACCTACAAAATTAATTTTATATGCCCATTTCTTATAATTATGTATGGCTTCATCTGGATGTCCGCCTTCCAATAATACATTGGCTTTATTAATATCATATGTTATTTCAAATGACCGAAGTGTTGTGTTTGATAAGAGCGCTTCAAAAAATCCAATATGATTGGCATCCCTCTTTTCAATAAATCCTGGCCACCACTTATGTGGTGGGGCAAATACGTAATATTTTTCAATACTCATAATACAATTTACAAATAATACATTTAAATGTTATTATTCAATATAAATAATATGAAAATAATAGATAGTTTTATTTTTTATAACGAAATTGATTTGCTCTATTATCGCTTATCAATATTGGACGAATATGTAGACAAGTTTATATTGGTAGAAAGCACCCATACATTTACTGGTCATAGCAAGCCTCTCTTTTATTTAGAAAACAAAGACAAGTTTAAAAAGTTCAACGACAAAATAATTCACATTGTAGTTGATGATATGCCATACAAGCATCCAAATATCAACTATAATCTCCAGCAACAATGGATAAATGAATACTATCAACGCAATTGTATTAGACGCGGCATTGATACACTTATAACACAGCGAGTTTTGAGCGCCGATGACGACATTATATTAACATCCGACGTAGACGAAATACCAAATCCAAATATACTAATAAACGCAAAAAACAATACCCTGATATTTGACCGCAACATATTGAACCGCATGGCGCTGGATATGTATTATTACAACTTATACTATAGGATAGGCGAAGGAAGCAACTGGCATGGAATTAAATTGCTCACTTTTAATGCGTATAAAAAAATAAATCTCACATTCCAACAAATGCGGGTTTGGGAATATAATAACCACGTTCCAATAATTAAAAATGGTGGATGGCATTTGAGCTATTTTGGTAGCATTGATTTTATTATAAAAAAAATTGAAAGCTTTTCACACCAAGAATACAACAATCAATCGTATTTAAATAAAACCCAACTGATGGATAAAATAAAAAATGGTGTTAATCTTTTAAATAACACGTCACTGGTATATATCCCTATTGAAGAAAATCGTAATTTGCCCTATAAATATGATGAATATCTCACCAGTTTTTATATTATAACCCCATCATAAGACATTTGCTTCTTATATTTATTGAAAAATAAATATAATTCATTTATTTATCACTGGTCATATATTTATTCCCAAGGATAAACACTTCATTGTGACGATACTTTGTATCAAAACGATAACCATTTTTAACTAATATGTCACGACACATTTGTTCTTTTTCAATTTGTGAACCCCCAAGCGTTTCAATTAAAATAATATCGATTGGAACTGAAAAATCCCAAGATAATAATACTTCATATTCATGTCCCTCAACATCCAATGACAAAAGATCAATGTGTTTAATATCTGTACTTTTTACAATTTCTGTCAATGATTTGGGTTTAATTATCATTCGGCTTTGTGGCTCGGGAACCTGGCTAAAAAATCCACTCAGGTGTTCTTGCGGTAATGTATGCTCAACGCCAGAAACACCCGAATAGTTATCAATAAAAAAACGAAACACAACATCTTCAGTTAAACAACTAACCAGATTATTAAACAAATAATTATTTGGACGATTCACTGTCAAATTATTATATTTTAATGGGTGTGGTTCAATTAATATTCCTCGCCAATTTAATTTATCTTCAAAATATTTGGTATTGGAATATAAAACACCATCTAATGCTCCAAGTTCAATGTATGTGCCATTTGTCATACCCTTAAAATACTTTGTATTTAAAAACTCATCTTCTCCACACTGCGAATAATACATATTTATATGATTCAGTATATAACTCCGTATCCATTTTTTATTAAAATATTTAATATAGATAGACATCTGTTGAGTTAAGCATTTAATATATAATTCATCATTGTTATTCAATCTTGTAATTTTTTCAACAAAATCAACATCATCGATAAATATAGTTTCTTTTGAAAACTCCTCATCAAAAGGCCATTTCAAATCATTATATTCACTGATTCTAAGGGTTCCCTGGGATAATATTTCAAATGTCCTCTTATTCGGGTCTCCAACGCCATTTAAATCCAATGAATATTTGGATTGTCGTAATGTTTGTATAAAATCGGTATAATTTAAATTACCTGGGTTAAAAATATATTTGCCAATTTTATTATATATAGATTTTCGGTCTCTGCAATAATTAATCTGTGGGTCGTCATGAACAAATAATGTTCCAGAAAAAAATATAGTATTGTATTTTTGTTCAGAAAAAAATTGTTCTTCTATTTTTTCTATAATTGATGCTTGGCCAAACATAACAAAAGGAAATGGTATTACATTTGATTTATATGTTTTGGTTTTGTTATAATTTCTTTTAAAAAATGCCGTTATTTTATCATTTTGTAATATATCGTTTGGGTCATAATCATAATCATAATTATCAAATATAAACACATTTTTAAAATTATTTTCATTCACTATTTTCATTTCGCGCTGTAATATGTCATATATATTTTGTTTAAAAAAACGCGTTCCTGGCTTGGCATCATATAATGATATTATTATAAACAAGCAGTCGTAATTTTTGTCATTTATTTGAGACCAATCATATTTTGGAGTAATGTTATTTTTTTTCATGTTGTTTGATTTATCTAATTCAACATTATTAATAAAATAGTCAGCTTCTGGAAATAAAATATTTAAACCAATATCTTGGTTTACGCCATCAATTACTGATATCTTCATTATTTATAAAATTATACATACATATAATTTTATATTAATTTATCCATCATACAACTCATTTTTTGAAACTGAAACATATCCCATCAAACCGATTGGGTTTACTATTTTTTTGGGAACCGATTCCGTCTTAATAAAATCGGCAAACAACACTTCATACCCAACGCATGCAATCATTCGTTTAAAACTATTTTGTAGAAACACGAATAATGTATTGGTACAGCTTCTTGGAATCTTATAAAGTCCAGTGAATACATTATTGACATCGCCGTTAATATATTTAATAACAATATCATCATTCATAAAATTACTGAAGTTAAATCTTTCAGACAAATAGTACCTGCCCGATATTTTTATTAAACTATCATACACAATATTATTTTGTATTAAAAATTGTAATCCGCATATTGTCATGGTTCCTTCGCATAATGATTTGGAAGGACTATGCATATTATTTCGTAAATTGGTGTCATATAGATTCAAAAAATAGGTTGTATTTTGTAAGAAATAATCAGCTTCTTGTTCATTCAAATCGGAGCATTCTACCAGAAATATTTTAGAGTTTGGTATCTTTTCTTTGGCAGATTGGATGGTTATTTTTGTTTGTTCAAATCGTTCTTGGCTTGTATAAACAGACCGCGTCCCATAAGACAGCGGTGTATTTGGTGGTTTAATGATTGATGTTATAAAAACAAGTGTTTCCATTATAAATATTATTTATAAAACTATTTATGTTATAATCCACTGTCATAACTATTTCTCCAAACATTGGCATAAAGCTACCTCTACTGATACCCTATGTTCTCTTCCGACGAAATACACCAATTATATTATGATAAAGTGAAGCTGCCCGAGTCATATTTCCACAAATACGTGGACCTGCCAGCGTGTCCCGCCAAAGCATATGACTATAATTGGGGGAACCACGATTTCCCGCGAAACTGGTGTATACTAGACTTCATTGAATGGACCACGAAACACAAGATCAAGATAGAACATCTCGGTTATACGTGCGATTATGATCCCGAGTTGGAGTTCATTGAGCCGGCGCGAAAGACCAAGATGGAATACCCTCCATATGATTTACACACCATCGGCGAGCATTTCAAGAATGAGTTTGACTTCTTCTTATTTAACCAAACCATTGAGCATTTATACAATCCATTTGAGGCGGTGAAACAAATCTATGAGACCGTGAAGCCGGGTGGCTATGTCTTCACCTCGGTGCCGACCTTGAATATTCCGCATATGACGCCGATTCATTTCAACGGATTCACACCGATGGGGCTGGCAATGCTTTTCAAGACTGCTGGATTTGAGGTCGTAGAAATGGGGCAATGGGGCAACTATGATTACATTGAGCAGTTGTGGAAATGCCATGGGTGGCCGGGGTATGAGAGTTTGAATGATTGTAATTTCGTGGCGAACGAAGAGAGGAATGTATGTCAGTGCTGGATCCTGGCACAAAAACCGCTTGCGGCTGACTCATAAAAACCGCTTGCGGCTGACTCACAAAAACCGCTTGCGGCTGACTCATAAAAACCGCTTGCGGCTGACTCATAAAAACCGCTTGCGGCTGACTCGTAAAAGCCGACTTCAAACAAAGCAGAATACGATTATACACATTTGAACATTATAATATGCGCTTTGTGCGGATAGTATTACACCTTTGCTACCCGAACGGGTAAATCAATTAAGACGCGTGCGAACTTCATAACTTGTGAAGTTTCCATCAGTGTAAATAATTACACCCTACAATATCATGTGTATTATGTTTATCAAGATTCAGGAACCGCCGGCCATCCATGTCCAGCGAACAGGGCAAAACTTTTTAACTGTATGCTATTCGAGTTGTATTTATTACTTAACATACGCAATATTGCTTCCCAACTTATTTCAATATTGAAATAAATATATATAAATATATTCATGTATAAACAAATATAATGAATATTTGTTTTTACAATATTAAACATATTGGAGATGTTTATTTTAGTTCATTTTTTATTAACCTAATATGTAAACAAAATCCATCAATGCGTTTTTATTACTATATAATTCAAGGTGATGTGTTTTTAGAAAATATAGAAAATATAGAAAGAATAACACCAAATGAAAATCAATACAATAGCAAACTAACAAATGGAAGTCCACCAGAGGACTTATTAAATAACGATCTTTTAAATATGCTGCAACAAAATATTACAGAATCTGGTTTCGGAAAAGTATTACAATATAATAACACAAATTATTTATTTATAAATACATGGTGTAAAGCCCAATACTTAAACCATATTGATTACGATTTTATAACAGCAATCCCAGCGTACAATAATTGCATTAATATTATAAACAATATTTTTGGAATAAAAATAAACCTAGATGTGAATAAAAATAATATAATTGACACAAACTTGATAACATACAAAAAAATAAACCCAATCTGTACAAATATACCGGACCTAGAAAATACAATTTTTATTTTTAATTTTAAGCCACGGTCTTATCCATATGATATTAATAGATTGAATAATTTTATACAAAAAGCGAGTGAGACTACCAAAATTATTTTATCTACATATGACAGCAAGTTTGACAAAAATAATAATATTACATTTATAGATAGAGACTATCATATTTATCCAACTCCTCTATGCGACAATTTATTATCAATATGGGATATCGCAATAAAATGCAAGATAATATGTATAATACCTACTGGAAGTTCGTGGACATTTCTTCATCTACTCAATAACATCAAAAAATCCCAAATATATATGATAAATGATAATCATTACCACGCACAATTAAATAACAACATAAACTTTATGATTGATAAACCCGAAAATATAATTAATTGTGCGTGGGTGTAAATATTAAAGACAAATATATGTATATTTTATAAATGGAGTTTATTATAAAAACCGCACAAGAAAATGAGATATGTATTCATTCGCCAATCCGAACAAGACAAAACTCAAATCCGATAGATTATTTAAATAAAGTGAACGACAAGCCATGGGGCAAGGAATACCTTGCTTATCAGAACCAATATATTGGAATATGGATACTCCATGTAAATAAAAATCAAGAAACATCATTACATTGTCATTTTAAAAAAGATACAATACTTATGCCGATCTGTGGTACGTTCAAAATAAACTTATTTCAACAGTTTTCAATATTAAATATTTTTGAAAGTATTTATGTTCCAAGAAATACATTTCACGGCATTCATTCATATATTGATAATGGAATACTAATGGAAATTGAAATATACACGGAAAATATAAGCTATACTGATAAAAATGATTTATTGCGCATTAAGGATATGTATAATAGAGATAAAACCAGTTATGAAAAATCAGTAGTAGAGAGGGAACCATTTATGGATGAAATTATGTTATTTAACAAACGAGCCGAATATAATATTGATAATAATACAAATATTAAAATAATAAGTTTGAATCCAAATGATGTTATGAGTTTGGATGCGAATAAACATATATTACTGGAAGGCGCTATATTTATGAACGGAAACCGACTTGGTCCGGGTTCTTTTATTGAACCGACGCATAATATGTCTATTCTCACTAATAATATCAGTATATTATCGTTATCCAATATTAATACGAGTATTTATAGTAAAGTTATTTATTCAAAAGAACATCTTCGCGATTTTACACTAAAAAATAAGCATACAAATATTGGATTAACGAGTGGATGTTTTGATATATTACACGAAGGACACATTACAAATCTAAAAATGTGTAAAAAAACGTGTACCCAATTGTTTGTATGTTTGAGTTCCGATGTTCAAATCAAACGTCTCAAAGGAAGCAGCCGACCCGTTAATAATTTAATTGACCGATTAAAAATGTTGGCAAGTTTTGATTTTATAGACTACATAATATTATATGACGAAATTGACGATGAAACCGAAATTGAATTGGATAATATTATAAATATATTAGAACCTGCTACGTGGTTTAAAGGTGGAGACTATAACAAAACACAAATAATGGATAAACATCCAAGCATTAAAGACATAGTAATTATTCCATTGGTAAATGGAAAAAGCACCACAAATATCATTAATAAAATCGCGCCAAAATAACTCGCCTTACTGTTTATATAATAATACAAAAATTATTATATAAGAATATAACAAAACAAAACATATATGATTTTAATTTGCGGTATTTCAGGCCTCGTTGGATATGAACTTTCAAAGTATTTGGATATAAAAAACATTCAACACATTGGAACATATAAAACAAATAAAATTAATAAACTCAACGTTTACCCATTGGATTATTCAAATCCAACAGAAGTGGAAAGCTTTTTGATCAAGCATCAAATAACATGTTGTGTATTTTGTATCGTAGAGAGGCTAACCGATAAATGTGAAAATGCGTGGAATGAAATAAAAAACACCAATGTGGATTTAGTCCATAATATGTCATATTTGTGTAATCAATTAAATATACGATTCATCCATTTATCCACCGATTATGTATTTGATGGTTTTACCCAACCAAATTATCCCGAAAGTCCAATGAATCCGCTTCAAAACTATGGTATATCCAAGCTAATATCCGAGTTTCGCGTTCAAACCAATAGTAAAAATTATTGCATCGTTCGGATACCCGTTTTATATACAAATAATAGTAAAATACACAATAATGCGGTGTCATTAATCGGCAAAAATGTGATGGATTTGAGAAAAAATATTACCTACAAAGAGGACAATTATAATCTAAGACGACCATTGTATATTCGGGATATGTGTCCATTTTTATTAGATTGTATGAATAGTAAAGATAATGGCATATATCATTTCTTTAACCCCAATAATAAATACACCAAATACGAAATCGCGAGAATTATTGCGAATCATCTGGACATAGATGCGAGTAATATTATTCCAAATAATAATAAAAATGAAGGCATAGCACCGCGGCCTTATGACACGCAATTGGCAGATAGTAAATATGATATTCACAAGTACAGTTTCAGCGATTTTAATGAGACGATTATGGAATGTTTCGGTAAATATCGGTATCCAAAGATTGACATTTCTAACCGAGATAAAATATTTATCATGTTAGATTTGGATAATACTCTGATTAATTCAGATAACGCACATTACAATGCCTATAAACACGCATTTACACACAATAATATGGAGTTTATGTCAATCGCCGAATGGAAAAATATTATAAACATAAGTAATATTGATACATATTTATTGTCAAAGCTTAAAACGTCTGATTTTGTTGATAATATTAAAAAGAAAAAATTGGATTTTTTATTAAAAGAAGAGATAACTTATACTAGAAATAGTGATATATTTTTGAGATTCTTAATTGATAATGAGTTTAATTTTTGTGTAGTTACCAATACAAGTAGGAAAACTACAGAAATATTTAAAAACAAGCTCCCATTATTAAACGAAATCAAACAGTGGATTGTCAGAGAAGATTATAATTTGGCAAAACCGCATAGCGAATGCTATCAATTGGCAATTGACAAATATAGAAAAGAAGAAGAATATGTCATTGGAGTAGAAGATAGCATGGTTGGATATAATTCATTAAAATCCATTACCGATAAAGAGATGAATCCCGCCCCAAAAGGGCAGGTTCAAATCTTCACCGGTTTAAACCAACAAAGAATTGAATCCGTACCCGCGGATTCGCATTCTTCGGGGTCAATGACCGATAAAGAGATGAATCCTTCTCCAAAGGGGCAGGTTCAAATCTTCACCGGTTTAATATTTGTATTCAATAATATAGAGGTATTTAATAAAAATGACTGTTATTTATTTGATGATTATACTCAATTGTTAAAATAGATATTAAATAATATAATAATAATATTATAACTCATGATTTTTACATTAAAATATAGACCAGATAGAATAGGAACAGAAATATTGAGTATTTTATTTCAATTTTATTATTGTTTTATAAATAAATATTACGTCTATTATAAAAAAAATATAGTAAGATTTGGTGATAGTATTTTTATTAAATGTATTTTCATTATTATTGATGAATATAACAATAGCATAAATAAATTATTGATATGTGCGCCTGATAATATAAATATTCCTGGACCTGGCGAAACTGATATGTGTTATGGAATGGGCAAAATGGTACAAATGATTAAATCCGATTTTTTGTCATTTTTTAAAGAAAACTTTTATAAAAATATAGTCAACTATTATCAAGAAAATACACAATATAATATACCATTTGATGTAGAAAATAGTATAGTAATACATTTACGATTGGATGACCAATGGTGGGAAAGTGATTATGATGGTAGCGTGTGTAGTAATCATTACATAGAAAAAATTAATAATGGAAACGATTGTATCTTTACAAATGGTCCAAATAATGAATAATAAAC
>Ga0209107_10002567_pt1 | contig 10070 bp, 7 predicted proteins | sample LakErihyJuly2011_2_FD_187460 | JGI IMG/M metagenome (GOLD analysis project Ga0209107, IMG submission 187460) | Freshwater microbial communities from dead zone in Lake Erie, Canada - CCB hypolimnion July 2011 (SPAdes) (version 2) | ecosystem: Environmental > Aquatic > Freshwater > Lentic >... | reverse complement strand
CACTTAACAATGGCGATATTGTGGTTCACCGAGACTACGGAGTTTGCATTTTTAACGGCCTAAATTTGTTTGAGGCCCTAGGCAAACAATACGAAATGATTGAGCTTTCGTTTAGGGGGCAGGAACAACTTTTTATACCAATTGAAAGGGTTGGGCTAATTACCAAATACCACCAACAAGGCTTACCCCCCGAGGAGCTTGAAAACATTTTGGATAGCTTTACTAACAAAACATTCTCCCGCAAAAAGGCAAAAACCAAGGAGCAAGTGAGGATTTTAGCCGAAAAAATTGTTAAAAATGCCGCTCTTCGCAAGCTTAGTGAGGCAAAAATGTTTAGCCCAAATGCTACGGCTCGTAAATTTTACGACAATTTTAAATATCTACCAACTCCCGACCAGCAGGACGCCATTGAGGACATTGAAAACGACCTAACTACAGGCAATTACATGGAGCGCCTTGTATGCGGCGATGTAGGCTTTGGCAAAACCGAAGTTGCAATGCGCGCAGCCTGCCTTATTGTTAGCGGCAAAGCCGAGGGCGATTTTTACGGGCAAGTTGCAATTATTGTGCCAACAACAATTTTAGCCCGCCAGCATTACAAAAATTTTGTTGAAAGGTTTAGCTGCATTAAAGGCATTAACATTGCGGAGCTTTCTAGAAATGTAGCCCCCGCGGAGCAAAAAAAGATTTTGCAAAACTTGGCCGATGGCAAAATTGATATTATTATTGGCACCCACGGTTTATTGAGCAAAAAAACCACTTTTAAAAACCTGCAACTTGTAATTATTGATGAGGAACAACATTTTGGTGTTGCTCAAAAGGAAAAACTAAAAGAAGGCCGAGATGGCGTGCATTTTTTGTATCTATCTGCCACGCCAATTCCGCGTAGCTTAAATATGGCGCTATCGGGGCTGAGGGATATTTCAGTTATTTCAACGCCTCCTGTTAACAGGGTAAATGTAAAAACAATAATTATGGACTATGAGGATTTAACCTTGCGAAACGCCATAATGCGCGAAAAGGCTCGCGGTGGGCGAGTTTTTTTTGTTTGCGCAAGAGTTGCTGAAATTGAAAGCAGGGAGGAATACCTACAAAAAATTGTGCCCGAGCTAAAAGTTTGCGTGGCACACGGGCAAATGAGCGGAGAGACTATTGACAAAACAATGGTTGCATTTTACGAAGGCAAATACGATATTTTACTTACTACTACCATTATAGAATCTGGGGTGGATATATCCTTTGCAAATACAATGATAATTCACAATGCAAATTTGTTTGGGCTGGCGGCACTTTATCAGCTTCGTGGGCGCGTGGGGCGTAGCGGCACGCAGGCTTATTGTTATTTAATAGTAAATGCAAAACAAGTTAGTAAAAACGAGGACGCAATGCGAAGGTTAAAAACAATTGCCTCAATAACATCCCTTGGGGCTGGGTTTGGGGTTGCAACCAGCGATATGGATATTCGCGGAGCAGGCAACATAGTTGGCGACGAGCAAAGCGGAAACATTAGCTGCGTAGGCACCGAGCTATACATTGAAATGATAAACGAGGAAATTGAAAAAATTAAAAATCAGGGGCGGGAAGGCAGCGAAATTTCCTTTGTGCCAGAAGTTAAGGTTAATCTTTCGGTTTTAATACCAAAAAATTACATAGCCGATTACAATTTGCGTGTGGAATTTTACAAAAAAATTTCAATGTGCGTTTCCGCCGAGGAGCTGTTAATTATACAAAGCCAAATGCAGGACAGATTTGGCCCCCTACCCGATGAAGTAAAAAATCTCATCCACATCATTGAAATTCGCGAGCTATGCCACAAATATTTTATTGATAAGCTAGACTGCGGCTCCAGCGGACTTGTATTTTCCCTTCACGAAAAAGCCCCGCAAGGCATTGTTGCAAAAGTTATTAAGGCGGTTTCCACCCCCAACTCGGGCTTTGTGTTAAAATCTAACAAGGAAGTTGCCTTTTTGCACAAAAACAACGAAACCCACCGCTTTGCCTTCATCAAAAAAATTGTGGATAATGTGTTTGCTGCTTTTTAACCAACATCGCTTGGGGTGAAGATGGGGGTGGCGAGTTTTTTAGAAACAAGAGTGTTGCACCCAAGGGCGGAAGGGTCGGTTGGGCTGCCTGTTATGGCAAAAAGTTTTCGTCCACCGCCTTGTGTTAATGTGTGATATGCGGTGTTTAAGCTGCCCGATTTGGACCCAACCAAGAAATCAATCCCGTTTTTGTCAAGCTGCTCCTCATTTTTAATATTTGCCTGAGCAACTATCACCGCTTGCGAAATACCCGCAATTATGCGGTTTCGTTCAGGAAAGTTAGTAAAATTTGCCCTATTAACTCCCTCGCCCTTTTTAACATTTATCCACTTAGAGCAATTTGCCCCAATTTGATACTCGCTTAAAAATAGCCCTCCATTTGCCAAAACCTCATCAAATAATTTTGTATTTTCCTCGGGATAAATGCTATCCAGCCCCGTTGCCACAACCTGTATTGTGCCAAACCCCATTGCCGATTTGCAGGCCTGAGTATCTACACCCCTTGCAAAACCCGAAACTACACAATACCCCTTGTTGCACAGCCCCTTGGCAAAAAAATCAACATTTTTTAAATTTGCAATACTTACAACCCTTGAGCCCACTATTGCAATTTTGTTTTTTTCTAGCAATTGCAAATTGCCTTTTGCAAACAAAATTAATGGCGGATTGTTAATTTGCCGCAACATTTGCGGATATTGCGGGCTTGTATAACATAAAATTTCAATGCCCCAATCTTTTGCTTTGCTAATTTGCTCCTCAATAAATCCATTGCTGGCAAAAACTTCGCCAAGCAGGGAATACTTTTCATTGAAGTATTCTATAACCATTTCAATATTGTAATTTTTTAGCTTTAAAACCTCAAAAAATTCTTTTGTGCCAAAGCTCTGCGGCGATTTTAGGTTTAAATACGCCTTATACCACAAATTAATTTGCATAATAAATTATTTATTAATAAGCGAGTCATCAAGCGGGCTAGATGCAATGGCAAAATTGTTTTGGCTCATTGCCCCTGCCTCAAAGCACAGGCGGCCGCTTTCAATGGCAAGTTTCATTGCCTTTGCCATTTTTATGGGGTCACTTGCCTTTGCAATTGCGCTATTCATAAGCACTCCATCGCACCCAAGCTCCATAGCCTGGGTTGCATGGCTTGCCAGCCCAACGCCAGCATCAACAATTACAGGCACGCGAGATTGTTCTATAATAAGGCGAACATTAAGCTTATTTTGTAGCCCAAGGCCCGAGCCAATTGGCGAGCCAAGCGGCATAATTGCAACGCAGCCAATGTCCTCAAGCTTTTGAGCCACAATTGGATCATCGCTTGTATAAACCATAATTTCAAAACCATCGGCAATTAGTGCCTTTGCCGCCTCAATTGTTGCAACAACATCGGGATAAAGAGTTTTTGTATTGCTTAAAACTTCAAGCTTAACTAAATTCCAGCCCCCAATATCGCGTGCAAGGCGAAGGGTTCGCACGGCATCGTTTGCCGTGTAGCATCCGGCTGTGTTTGGTAGATAGGTGATTTTTGTAGGGTCTAAAAAATCCTGAAGCATTGGCTCACCGTTTTTTTCAATATTAACACGACGAACCGCAACGGTTACAATTTCCGCCCCACTTGCCTCTATTGCATTTTTTGTTTCCTCAAGATTTTTATATTTGCCCGTGCCAACAATAAGGCGAGAGTTAAACGAGTAATTTGCAATTTTTAAACTCATAAATTCAAAACACTAATTTACACTATTTTTAATTTGATTAATATCAAGATCCATTTTCTCCAAAAAGTCGGTTTTGTAAAAAAAGTAGCATTTTTTTGAAAAAAGCTTATCAATTTGAATGGGAATCCCCAGTAAAAACCACCCAAAATAATGATCAAACTTACAAAATGGCGACATAGAAACATCCTGCCCCTTGCTGTAAATTACAAATCTGTGTGGTTTATAGTCCAGTTTTATTAAATCAACAATTACACTTTTAGACCCCTTTCGCACCTGAGTAATAAGGGGGGTTGCCCCTGCATATCGCCCCATAATATAAACATCAGCCCCAGCAGGGAGGGAGTTTATTGTTATGTTTTCGTATTTTCGCTCAAAAAATGCCGCGCACCCTTGCATAGCAAGGCACAAAGTAATTATAAATATTTTAAACACCTGCGGTTTGTAAAAAATATATCACATTTTCGGGCTTTAAGCTTGCCCCGCCCACTAAAACCCCGTCCACTTCGTTAATTTTAATTATTTCTGCAAAGTTTTTCTCATTCACCGAGCCACCATACAAAACCTGCCCTGCAAAATGTTGTTTTATAAACAAATACTTTTGTTTTATTTCCTCAATGCTAGGCGTTTTGCCCGTGCCAATTGCCCACACTGGCTCGTAGGCTAAAATTACATTTTCGCCCGCCAAATTCTTCAAAACTTGTATTTGATTTAAAATCACTTCCTCAAACCTACCTTCGTCAAGCTGCTCAAGAGTTTCGCCAATGCAAAGTATTGTTTTTATGCCATTTTGGTGGCACTGCATAAGTTTTTGTTTTACTGTATCGTTTGTTTCGCCAAATATTTGCCTTCTTTCGCTATGCCCCACAAGACAATATTTCACCCCAGCATCGGCAAGCATAAGGGCAGATACATCCCCCGTAAATGCGCCATTTTCAAAGGCCGATACATTTTGTGAGGCAATTTGCAAGCCCTCAATTTGTTTGTCAATGCAGTATTTTATGTGTAAAAATGAAGGAGCAATAAGCAAGTTGTTGAAATAATTATTGAAATTTTTAATATTGCTTGCTTGTAAAACATCAAAAAAATTGTCAATTTCGTTGTGGTTTTTACACATTTTCCAGTTGCAGGCAATAAGCTTGTTTATCATATATTTTTTATATTAAAAACACTTTTTGTTAATTAGTTTTACGGCCTCAAAGGCGGCCTCAAAGCTGTCAATTTCAAAGGTTTCGTTTGAAAGCTTCATAAGATTTCTATCCGTTTCAACCGCAATTTGCATAAAGGCAAGATTGCCAGCAATAAATTTTTCAACCAATATTTCGTTGATATGGTTATAAGCAAGGCTTAAAAAGTTGCTATGGCACACATGCCTTGCAATTTGCAGCATTGGGTATTTTTGCAAATCTACTGGGTGTAAGGCAAAATTGTTTGCATTGTAAATATCTACCTTTTCAAAAAAGCTTTCGCATAAATTTTGCGGTATATTTGCTGGGTAAAACATTGCATGTGCAATATGCAAAGCCATGTTAGGCACGGATGAAAAACTTACAAGGCTCAAATTGCTAAAACGCACAATTGCATGCACAACCGATTTTGTATTAATTGCAACTTCAATTTGTTGCTGATTTAAATTAAACAAACGGCAGGCTTCAATAAGCTCAAGCCCTTTGTTTGCCATAGTGGAGGAGTCTATGGTAATTTTGCCGCCCATTTGCCAGTTGGGATGCTTTAAAACATCGGCGGGGGTAATATTTGTAAGCTCCTGATAGGTTTTGTTAAAAACCGCCCCGCCCGAGGCGGTTAAAATTAGTTGGTTAATATCTCTGTTATTAATACAATGTTGCATAATTTGAAAGGCGGAGTTATGCTCCGAATCCACAGGAACAACCTCTACTCCCCTGTTTTTAAAGTCGTCCAGCAAAATGGAGCCTAAACACACAATGCTTTCCTTGTTTGCAAGGCAAACTTTTTTTACGGAGGCATTTTTTGCAATTTGTTTTATGCTATGTATTGCGTTAAATCCGCTGAGGGCAATTACCACGCATTCAATATTTATTTGCGATAAAATTGTAAGCTCATCTAGCCCAAAATATGCCTTTACGCCGATGGACTCAAACTTTTTTATCCAGTGATACTCCTGCGTAACGCTATTAATAATAACAATTTTGGGGCGAACAATAAGGCATTGATTGTAAATATCCTGTGCATTTGTGTTGCAAGTTAGGGCAATTAAATTAAAGTGCTGCTGGCTAGATGCCAGTATTTTAAAGGCATTTTTGCCAATGCTGCCGGTAGAGCCCAAAATTGCCAAATTTGTTGCCGTATTAGATGAGTGCATCATTTTTTAGTAAAACATTTAGATATTACATTACTTAGTTGCAAATAATTTTGCAACGAAAAATTGCTATAAATATTATAACGATAATATTTTACAGAGTGCATTTTAAGAATTTTGTAAATTTCGGGAGAGCTGTTAAAATCAACATCAATAACACAATTAACACTACCAGATTTTACAATATTTGTTAAATTGTTAATTTTAGCGGCGGTGATGGGGCTTGAAATATCAACAACGCCCCAAAAATTAACATCTTGCAAAAATTTTGTGGCCTGCGAGCCAATAATTACAATATTAATTGCCCTTTCGGTGAAGCGAGAGATATTTTCGGTAGAAGTTGCAAATACATTGGAAATTTGCTTGCTAAGCTCAAAAAAATTGGCTTCGTATTGGTTTTTGTGCTGAGGGTCCAAATTTTTTAGTGTGGCGGTTAGGTAGGTCAGCAAGGCCTTTAAATTTGCTGAGGAATTTAAAAAGCCGTAGCCCATAAGCTCGTTGATGTTTTTTGCTTTGGTAAAATCGTCGTAATAGATAATTTGGGCGGAAAAATCAAACAATTTGCTGGGCTCAATGTTAAATAGTTTTTGTATTTCTGCGGAGGGGTCAAAGGCTATAACTGCATTGGAGGTGCGAATTTTGTTTTGCTCGTAAAACGACAGCTTTTGGGTTTTGTTTAAATAGCTAAAAACATTGCTAATTTCAAGGGAATTTGTATTGGCAGATAGCCCAGAGACAAAAAATTCGCTCACTGGGTCAAACACAACAATACTTATTTTGCCAGATTGCTTGATGTTGTTTTTTGCTATTTTTACAAAAATAACAAACAAAATTAAATTTGTTATTATAAGTATTGGAAAAATCAGGAGGTTTTTTTTCATAAAATTACAAAATTTTTGCAAAAGCGGCGTTATACATTGCCTCAATTTGTTTTTCGTTGTAAAAGGCGTAGTTTTGATACTCGTTTTTTATTGATAAAACACGCTTAAATGCCGCCAAGTTGCGATTGGTTTTAAAGTAAAAATTTGCAATGAAGAGGTCATTGTTATATTTTAATTTTTTAATTTCAATAATTTTTGTTTGCATCGTTTTTTTGTAAGGCGAGTATTGATAGTTGTTGAGTAAAAACAGCATGGCGGTCTCGGCATTTTCAATCATTTTGATGTCTCGGCGATGGTTTTTAATGAGGTTAAACAAGGCAAGAGATTTTATATAGGCAGGATAATCGCCAAGCTCGTCGTAGGGGTAGAACTTTTCGTGCAAATCGGCAAGCGAGGCCGCGGACTCGTAATTTTTTTGTATATATTCGCAGTAAATTTGCATAATGGAGGAGCGTTTTGCAAGGTCGGAGTAGGGGTATATCTCGCTTACTTTTTCAAATTTTTCGGTGGCAGTAATGCACGAGCCCTTGTGAACATCGTGCATGGCTTTGTCGTAATATTTTTGGGCTTCTTGCTTATAGTCCTGCTCGGTGGGGGTTTTGTTTTTTTTGGAGCTGCAGCCCGAAAGCAAAATTGTAAAACCAATTACTAAGGCAATTATTGTCATAGAAACGCTTATAACCGAAAAATCATTCTCATCGCCCGAAGGCAAAGTAGTTATAAACACAATGGCAAATAAAATTAAGCAAACCTTTACAAAAAAAACCGATAAATCCATTAAATTGTCAAAAAATATTTTGTTTATTTAGCGATGCATTGTTTAACTAGATTCCCGCCTGTGCGGGAATGACACAAAAGGGTGCGGAAACAAATCCAAAACATTGTCATCCTGACGAAAGTCAGGATCTAATAAAAAAATGCAATGTTAACAAGATCCTGAAGCAAGTTCAGGATGACATGCACCCTCGCACCAGCCCTCACCTATCCGCAGGGGGCGAGGGACAAGTCTTCGGGGGAATGACAACCGCACCCGCAAACTAAAAACCACACAACTAAGGCAGCCCAAGCCCTACACCCCAGCAAAAATAAACACATTACCAGCAAAAAGGGTTGGTTGCATGTTGTTATGGGCGTCGTCGCTGCCTTTAACACCAGTTGTTTTATCTACAATGGTAGATCTCTCCCAAACAGTTCTCGGATTAGCAAGATCACCATAAGGTGCATATCCGGCTAAGGTAGCGTAAGAGTAGGAATGGGTATGTGATGGCATTTCAGATTCTGTAAGTGTATGTTTTTCGACGCCAGTGTTTGCTCCAATTACTCTATTAGTTAACCCACTGCCTTGACCAACGGCACCAAACACTTTGCCTCTAAAATCGGGTAGTTGAAACCCAGTTGAGCTTAAGGATCCACCAAATTTGTTTCCAATTACTGCGTATAGGGCGGCTTTTTGAGTGGTGGTCATTGTTGTTGCAGAAACTAAGTCGCCGTCGCATAATATCCAGCCGTTGTGGTTGGCGGTTAGGGCGCTATATTTATAATCGCCAACGCTAAATGGTGTAACATTTACAACAGCATTTGTAGGCGTTATTGTTGTACCATTAAGTTGAACTCCAGTAATTGCCTGCACATTTACCACACCCCCTGTTGCCGTTAGTGAAGTGCCGTTTTGTTTTATTGTAATGTCAGAAACCCCATTTGTATTAGTAAGCGTTACTCCGTTTAGTGAGATGCTTTTTATGGTGTTTAGGGTGGTGGGGTTGCCGGAGGAATCGGTTGTTGTAATGGTGCCGGTTGTGTTGCTAACTGAAACCGTTGGAGAGTTTATCGTTAAAACTCCGTTGTCATCAACTAAAAGTGTGGTTCCACCCGAGCCTTGGAGCGAGATTATTCCTTGGTTATCGGGAGTTAGGGAGGCTAATGTCCCGCTTGGGTTGATGGAAAGCTGACGCATAACATTTGGAATGTTGACAATGCTATCTACCCCAGAGGCTACAAAGGTTGTCGAGGTGTTGCCATTTAGACGCACGCCCCCAACTTGGCTAGAAGCCGAGCAAATTTGGGGTTTGAAGCCGACCCAATCGCCAGATTTGGAGCAATAGGCCGAGGCCTTGTCGACGGTGTTGGGTTTATCGGTGGGGCAGGTGATGGATGTAGGAAACACAAGGTTTCCCCCGTAGGTTCGCGGGAAGGTGTAATTTGTGTTTGTGACCGGAAAACTTGAGGAGAAGGATGTCGCGGGGCATTCCACCGAGGAATACTCTACCAACTTTGGCACAAATGAGCCAAATGTTGAGTAAAATACTATGTCGTCGCCGCCGCTCTCCCCGTTAAGCAAGCTATTAAAAGCGGTGGAGGTAGTTTGGGCGTTTGCAAAATCGGTGCTGGAAACTTGCGGGGCGGAGAGCACGGAGCCATCTGGCTGGGCGGCGCCGAGGCCGTCTTTGCCGTGAGATATCAGCACAAATGCGCCATCAGTGGTGATATTTGCACCAGAACCCGATTTTATCGTTATTTTTTGTGCCGTGGTGAGCTCTGTGCCGCCGCCGTTATCGGCAATTATTGTGCTGCCGCTTTTTACAAAACGAACTCCCCCGCTGCCATTTGGCAAAGTTGCCATTGAGGCCACCGCGTAGCTGAATTTTCGGCCGTATCCATCAAACATAAAATCTCGCGAGAGGCCAATTGTTTCGGCCGGCACCACCCCAAATACTACGCCAGTTGTGCCACAGCTGGTTGCCGCAGAACCATAATTGCTCTCGGCCGTAGTTTTTGCACGCAGCGCGGGGCATGGCAGCTTGCGATTGATGTAAAAATAAGAGTCCATCGCCGCCCCAATCCTCTCCATCTTGGCGCGCGTCCGTTCCTGCTTGCCCTTTTCCACCGCCACCATCGTCAAATTCATCGCTGGCACCATCACAATTCCCAAAATCACCAGCCCAATTGCCAGCTCCACAAGCGATATCGCCGCAAGTTTTTTGGGTTTGAGGGTTTTTGTGAGCTTGTCGATTTTTACCTCTCCAAGTTTGTTAATTTTTATAGATTTTTTGATTTGAAGCTCCCCAACTTGCCTTATTTTTATTAACATAACCACTGC
>Ga0209107_10002566_pt1 | contig 10071 bp, 13 predicted proteins | sample LakErihyJuly2011_2_FD_187460 | JGI IMG/M metagenome (GOLD analysis project Ga0209107, IMG submission 187460) | Freshwater microbial communities from dead zone in Lake Erie, Canada - CCB hypolimnion July 2011 (SPAdes) (version 2) | ecosystem: Environmental > Aquatic > Freshwater > Lentic >... | reverse complement strand
ATGGAATGAAACATTAAAAAATTTGAAAGAGCGACTAGGATGTACGTCATCCGAATTAGCGCATGTTTTAGAAATTTCAGTTCCTGTAATGACTTCTTGGATCAAGGGTTATGACTCTAAAGGTAATGTTACAACTCCGACATACGCATACGCCGCGCTTATCAGACAAGCATCAAAGATTGACGATGCTCAACTTAAAAATGCTTTTAAGAAAGCTTTAAAACAACCGCGCATGAATGCAAAAAAATTAACAAACAATGGAGATTCAAAGGTTAATGCGACTAGGAACATAAGTTATAATGATCTTATTGATAACGAACCCAGTTCTTTACAAATTTTTATTGAAAGTATATATTTAAATTAATGTAATAAACTATTATTAGGAGTTAACTATGAAAAAGAAAAAAGAAACTAAAAAATCCGTCGCTAAGAAAAAAACCGCCGAAGAAACTAAAAAAGTATCTAAGTCTGTCAAAGAAACTGTAATTACCTCTAAGAGAGCAGAGTCTAAGGGACCCGAGGGTTCTTTTATCTGTCCTCATACAGGAGAAAGAATTCTAAAAAAGGATTGTATTGTTGATAAACAAAAAGCCAAAACAATTTATTTTTATGGAACGGCCAACGATTCCGGCTACAACAAGGTGTACATTGAAAAAAATAACGACGACAAATAACTCGGTCTTTCTGGATATTGTTCGAATTGATCCTTGGTTATTCCAAGACGTTCCTTTTGACGTCAGTATGCAGGTATTGGTTAAAGCATTAGAAGGTAAATTCCCTAGAGCAGGATCACACAGTCCATTTGGTCTTTGGTTTGAACACGATAATAAAGAAATTTCAATCGGTCCCTGGGGTAACAAAATAAAAGAAAATCTTTATGGTATTTATGTTTTGGCTCTGAATAACAAAAAATTTACTAAACGAAAGATTAGCGCTTTCAAAAAAGATATCCTATCTGCTTTTCCAAAAGACACAAAAATTTATACTAAGCTGGGAAGTTTTGAAGATAACTCTTTAAGTTTTGGTTTGGTTTTAGATATTCCGTGTTCAAAAGAAGTTTTCAAAGCATCTCAAAACGCCAAAAAATTAAAACAAACTTTTATAACCACGGGACTAAGTGAAGAAGATACTAAAAATGTTATTAATTGGTATAAAGCACTTTATAAGAATATGGGTATCGTCATATTCGGAAAGCCGGTGATCAAATAATGCCAGTAGCCAGAAATAAAAGTGAGGCTCAAGAACCCTCTCAGCCCAAAGTCTCTTTAGAAATGTTGAGAAACGCCCAAATTGTTGATGAAACGGCCGCTTCAAATTCAGAAGCACCGTCTAATATTGAGGATTCCAGACCTTCAATGGAAACCTTAAATAATGCAGAGATGGTTGATGAAACACCTTTAATGGACTCTTCTATAAGTGAAGAGCCCAATAATAAAATTGAACCGGATATAAAGATTGTCGATGGACTACCAGAAAATGATGTAGTAGAAAAATTTAAAAAGGTTCAAGGTGGAAACGGAGATAAAAAGTTAGATGAGGCTTCTTCTCTCTTAGATGCTGCAACCAATCGTTTGAATGAGTTGATGGCCCGAAATCAAGAAATTCTTAGTGAAAATTCAAAATTAAAGGCCGAAATAGCGTCTCTCGAAAGAGCTCATGCTGACTCTCTGGAGTCTCTAATCTCGCAAAAAAATAGTGGGTTAGAACACACAAATCAAATTACAGAACTAAAAAATAGGGTTTCCAGCCTTCAAAAGGACTATCAAGCTTTGACAGAACTTCACAAAGAGGCTATAATTAATACTTCGGAGAAACTAACTATTCCTAAGCCTATTATTGAGGAACAACCCATTAGATTAAAAAAATCAAAATCTTGGGAACCTCCCACCCACAACCCTTACAAATCATTTTCAAAAAAATATAGGACATAAATGTACAATAACGAAGATATCGTTAGACTTACAAATGGAACGATCAGAGAATTTGGTGATCCCATCACCGAAGAGTTACTTAAAAAAGGTGTGACTGTGATAGATAAAATTGATATTTCAAAATCTACAAATAAATTTATACCCACTCATCCACCTGTTCCATTCTTAATCTTTTTTGATTTTGATGGGGTTTTAACTGATTATGATAATGAAGCTGCAAGACGAAATCTAAGCGTAAAAGAATTAAAATTTAAAAAGGATGTGTTCTCTAACTTACCTCCCTTGGGTGAAGCTATTGAAAAAATCAATGAATTAAATACGATTTACCCTGATCAAATCCGTTTTCTAACAGCCGCAAGCTTCTTGAGACCTGAATCTTGGTCAGAAAAAGTGTATTGGTACAAAAAGCATTTCCCTAATTTTCATAAAAAGCTCATTATCACGAGTGATAAAGGGGCTTGTGGAACCGAGAGTGATATCTTGGTAGATGATAACCCTACTTGGAATGGCGCAGACCGCTTTAAAGGCCCCAAATTTAAGTTTAAATACACCGATACGGTGTGGGATGAAGTGTTCACGTTCATTGCTGATCACCAAAAAAACCTTGATAATCAATACGTTTCTAAGGCTCCCGGTTTTCATAGAATCGGATAGTCAAAAGTTCAGGGATAAGAATTCCATTGGAACCCGAAACGGGGTTAAAGTAGGGGTTGAGGTTAAATCTGCATGTACAGACTCCCCATAAGAGAACAGTCTTGGCTACAAGTAGCTAGAATGCTCTATGAAAGAATGCCCTCCGCTGATCAACAAGATATGCTAGAACAGATTCCTGGACTAGGCGAGCTCGATAAACAGTCTCAAATTACAGAAGCAATTCTAAAACTGGTTGAAATCGAAGCTTTTCGCTTAGAGAGGATCGGTAAAGGCTTACCTGATATTTCAGAAGAGCAAATTAGCCGGCTTTATGGGGGTCCTCTTCTTTACGCTAGTTTAATCAGTTCTTTGGTTAACTTAAAAGATCAACCCTTTAGTGTTGACAAACACTCTGCTTTCCAGTATATTTATAGAAGGATACAAGAGGAAGTTCGCGTTAAACGAGAAAAACCTTTAGAAGTACACGTATCGGAACAGATGTTTGAAAAATTATTAAAAGAGCTAAAAGAAACAAAAATTAATACAATACCTGAAGAAATACAAGAAAATCTTGACGAAGTACTAGGAACAAAAGATTATGAAGGATTCATGGTTCTGATTATGGGTTGCTCAGTAACATGCGACGCTGATATTAAAGATCAGAAGGTATCTTTCATATACTAGGAGAAAAATTGAAACTAACAAAAAAAGCACGGTTCTTCCTCAAGGAAGCTGATAAAGTTGCACCTTTACTATCAAAAGAGTGCCTCATTTGTAAACATCATAACCCAAACCACCTCATTTTAATTAGTGAGGAAGCGGGCTTTAAAATTTTATGTAAGAAATGTAATGCTCCAGAGACAGAGAGCGCAAACTCTGCAACAGATTCTGTAGTTGAAGAACTCATTGTTGTTCGAGAGCAAGAAACTCCCAATGAAACCCCGGGTGAAATTGAACTTAAACCTGGTATGGGTAAGACCAAAATTGAAAAAGCCACAAAGACTAGGAAACCAACAAAGCCCAAGAAAGAAAAAATTATAAAGCCCAAGAAAACTAAAAAAGGAAAAGAGTGGCCTGATAAGCACGCCTATATGGAAACTAAGGAATGGAACGAGTCTTGGGAAAAGGAAGAAACCCTCTATCCAACGGATAACTCTACTTCTTCTCATACGGCAGTTACTCAGTGGAATCTAGCCTACGGGCCAGCCCCAAAAGGTTTCAGAGGAAAAGTATGGTTGGCCGAATCCCCGGACCCTATTCCAGTTCGTGTTTATACCGATGAAAAGGGTATCGTTCATGAAATTTACCATATTAAATTAGGTACCTAATTGACAAACATATCAATTTATGAGATGATTTGAATAGGAGTATTTATGTATAAACCTAATTTTATGTATCTTCATATCTGCGATGATGTTCGTAATGAAGTGGGTGGAAAGATATCTATGATGGGCATTTATGAAAAAACATTAATTGTGCCTAGCGTTCCTTTTATCTTTCCAAAACTGTGTTTTTATTCTCGTTTTTCAGGTATTACGGAAAACCATCAATTTAATTTTAGTATCACAAATCCTTCGGGGACTACCCTGGAAATTATTGAAGATTCTCAATGCCGCCCTGAAGAAGGTGAGGATCAGGGTATTTTTAATGTTGTGGCTACTCCTTTTGAAGTTTCAGAAGAGGGTAGGTATGTAGCAACTATAAAAATTGAAGAGCCTGAGAATACTCATACCTATACAAAAGAATTCTATGTGTATGATGGAAATAAGTTAAATAAAAATGAAACTGAATAGTTAACCCGTTTAAAATATAGGAATCAAATGAGAGAAATAATCGGTCTAAAATGTGATAGTTGTAAGCGGATCAATTATACAACTGAAAAGAATCGACGTATCACAACTGAAAAAATTGAATTAAATAAATATTGCAGGGCGGAAAAAAGAATTACGCTCCACAGAGAAACAAAAGTATGACCCGTAAATGCGGCGATTGTACGGCTTGTTGTGAAGGCTGGCTTCGGGCTGTTATTGGGGGTAAAGAAATGAGTCCCGGGCAGCCCTGCCAGTTTTTAGATAAAACTTGTACAATTTATGATAAAAGACCTAAAAATCCTTGTCAAGACTATGTTTGTGCTTGGTTATCAGGGGAGCTTCCCATGTCTCTCAAGCCAAATTTTGTTAAATTGATTGTGTCTAAAAAAGGTTACAAAAACATAGAGTATTACGACGCTACAGAAGCAGGTAAAAGGATTACCGCTCCCGTTTTAAACGAGTTAATCCAATGGGCGCATAAAAATAAAAAGAACTTGCTTTACAGAATGCAAGATCAAGCCTATACTATAGGAACGGAAGAATTTAGGGTTCTTCAAAATGAAATTTTAAAAAGTTATGAAAAATTATGAATAGTGAGAGGTAGTATGGGAAAGCGTATACTTGTAACAGGTGCGGGAGGTTTTATTGGGGGACGTCTAACTCGTAGACTCTTACAAGATCCCGAAATAGAACATATAACAACAATTGATAAAAAATCTTTTGAAGATTGGTATACTTTTTTCCCGGATAACCCCGCGGTTAAAAATATTGTGGGGGACTTAACTAGCGGTAAGGTTGCTGATTTGGCAACTAAGGAGATCGATGAAATTTATCATCTGGCTTGCGATATGGGTGGAATGGGCTTTATTGAAGAAAATAAAACTTTGTGCATGCTATCAGTTGTTCCAGATACCAATACAATCAGGGCAGCTCATAAAAACGGCGTAAAGAAATTCTTATTTGCTTCTACAGCATGCGTGTATAGTTCAATCTATCAAAATGAAGCCGCAACCAAGGGTTTATCTGAATCTATGGTTCATCCCTTTGATCCAGAAGACGGATACGGGTGGGAAAAATTGTTTATGGAGCGCACCTGTCGTCATTTTAATGAAGACTTTGGCATGGAAACTCGTGTAGTTCGCTATCATAATATTTACGGGCCCGTAGGTACATGGAATGGCGGTCGTGAAAAGGCTCCCGCAGCTATGTGTCGTAAAGTTATCGAGGCTATTGAAAATAAAACGGGTGAAATAGAGATTTGGGGAGACGGAGAACAAACTCGTTCATTCTTATTTGTTGAGGATGCTTTAGATGGAACCCTCAAGGTTATGAATAGTGATTATACCCGTCCCTTCAATGTAGGCTCTGATTATGGCGTATCTATAAATCAGTTAGTCGATATAATTGAAGAAATAGCAGGTGTAAAACTCGAAAGAAAATATATTAAGGGTCCCTTGGGCGTTCGAGGTAGAAATTCAGACAATACCGATGTTAAAAAGCTTTTAAACTGGGAACCAAAAATTAGTCTTAAAGAAGGGCTAACAAAAACATATGAGTGGATCTATGACCAATACCGTTCTAAATAGTAATTTTCTATATTGGAAAAGACCTGAAATTGATTCCTTTAGATTTCAAAATAATCAAGAATCTGTTGTAAAACAAATAGAAATTCTGGCCGGTGATCATTCAAGCGTGGGTAATAGGAGCCTAGAGCTAAGCTCGGAGCAATATATAGTTTATAAGCCCTATCCCGGCGGTTGGAATAACATTAGAATGAACTTTGAGATTGTATGTGCCCTGGCCTATCTAACTAATCGAACTTTGGTATTAGAACAAGACTTACAACACTATCTTTTGTATAGGGTTAGTAACGTTCTTGACTTTTTTGATCTTCCTTACGGAATAAAAACTATTCCTTTTGAAGACTTTCTAAAAAAATTTGATTTAAAAGATTATTCACAAATTCCTAGTGTTGCGCTAAATGTCGGAGACCCTGCTCTTCCTTACTGGTCTTTTACGCATCTCAATACTTTATCTTTAGAAGGAAAAGAAATTCCAAAAGAAGATCTATCTCGTTTTGGTTTTGATAAAGAAGAAAATAAACAAGTTTATAATTTATTAGATCGTTTAGATATTAGAGTTTTATTTTTTGATAGGATTCTACTGGGAAATTTTTATTCAGTTATATACACTAAAAGATTTAAAGAAATGATTAGATATATAGCAAAAGATATTCATTATCGTGAAAGCGTTTACAGAGAGACAGCAAAAGCAATTGATTTTTTAGGCGATCAAAACTATTACGCACTCCACGTCCGAAGAAATGATTTCAATTATGACTATATGTGGACTAAAGATAGAGTTTGTATTCCTGTGGCTAAAATGATAGAAAACATAGGAGAACTGATTCCGGAAGGGGCCAAACTATACATTTCTACCGATGAAAAAGACTTGAGTTTTTTTGAGGAGTTCAAAAAAAGAAATGAGACTTACTTCTTTAAAGATGTGGAACACTTGCTAAACACGGAAAATCCAAACCTTACGGTTTTGTATGAACAGCTAATATGTTCTAGAGCTAAAAGATTTATTGGGTCAGAATTATCCACATACTCTACTTATTTATATAGACTAAGAAGATATATGGGAGATTTGGAAGATACAAATTACTATGTGACAAATCAAAAGGGCGGGTTATTAAACTTAGATTGGACGGGAGTTTGGCCCAAAGAATATCCTGAAGGCAGCGACTTGGGGGAATAATGAAAAAAGTAAGCGTTGTAATGGCGTTTTTAAATGAAAAAGCAGAACCTTTGAACACTGTAATAAGTATGAATAGGTCTGCCGACCCATCTACTTTTGAAATCGTTGTAGTTTGCGACGCTCCAGAATATGAATTTGAAAATGAAATTACTAAGTACCCTAACGTTAAACTAATAAAAAATAAAAATCGTCTTGGGCCTCACGCTGCTACTAATGTTGGAATTTATGAAGCAGAGGCCCCCAGCATATTGGTTATTGACGGACACATGAGATTTTGTAAAGATGAGTGGGTAGAAAAGATTCACGATGCTTGCATGTCTGACCCAACCTCTCTTTTTTGTGCCCGCAGCTATGTTTTAAGGGATGAGTGGGAGCCCGAACTTTTAGATCCTACACGTGATTTTAGAGAGATTACCGATAGATATTCAGTTGGTGCGCGGTTTAAATTTTTTGAAAAGCGCATTCATGAATTAAGACCTTTGCAGCCAGAATGGATTGAAAAAAGTAACTTCTTAACAGAGTATGCTGGCCGCGTTCCTTGCATATTAGGAGCAAATTATGCTATGAATACTGAACATATAAAGCGTATCCGATGTTTTGAAGGTATGAAGATGTATGGCTTTTCAGAACAATTTGTTAGTATTAAAAACTGGATGTTTGGATGGGAATGCAAAGGCTTAGATACCGTAAGCATAGCCCACATGTTCAGGTCAGCACCTCCTTTTGTGTCTCACTCTAAATACTTTATATGGAACGTTCTTTTTACCCTCCACGTCCTTTTCTATGACAACCCCAAATTTATTGACAAATGTTATGAAATATTGAATGAAGACGTATCTATGCCCGGGGCTTTGCAAATATTAAGCGATAACTGGGATATAATAGAATCTTATAAAGGGTATTTTAAACCTATGAGAAAAATGACTTCTCAAGAATTTCTTGACAAATTTAACATAGTATACTAAACTAAGCGAATAGGAGATATCTATGGCTAAAAGCAAAAAAACAACTAAAAAAGTTAAAAAAGTTAAAAAAGAACTCGTAACTGAGTACTTGGATATGGGCGTAATTATGACTCCCGAAGAGTGCAAAGCTGTTTCCGATGAGATTCTAGAATATCGAGATCTAGGAATTATTAATATGGAAAGTGATGCTAGATATTACAAAGGATCCCACGGAGGGATAGCTCCGATTTCTTATGATTTTATGGGAAGGTTCTTGCCCCTAGTCAGAGAGTTAGTAGGAAAAAAGGTGGTTTTTGCTAACCCGTTTTGTAGAATTTATAATAATGGTTCTACATTAAACCCGCATACCGATCGAGATGTATTAGATTGGACGATTTCAGTCTGTGTAAAAACAGACCTTAATTGGGATTGGCCTCTAAAGATGAAGACTTCGGATAAAAAAGTTGTAAGCGTTCCAACTCGTTTAGGACACGCATCCTTGGTGAGAGGAAATGTTTACACTCATTGGAGAGAACCGCTTGTTTGTGAAGACCACGAAAATGTAATTTGCATGTTTCTTCACTACACTAATCCAGATAATCCGGCTCTTACACAGGAAATTACGGCTACCACTGAGGAATAATGTTTAATCTTGGGATATACGGCTCACATAATTGTGCGTTTGCCTTAGGTAAAGATGATGAAGTTCTAGAGGTTGTAGAATTAGAGCGTTTTATTAATATCAAAAATGCAGGGATGTGGTTTTGGGGACATCACGATAATGACATTGAACTACTTATGGAAGTTCATAACTATTTCAAAAATAAATATGGGGTTGTCAAGTACGCCAACGTTATCTACAATGCAGTTGAGCAATATAACGATAAAGGTTGGTGGCCACTGCGCCAAGAGATATTCCCATCTCTAAATTATGAGCACTGTCATCATCATCAGTCTCACGGATATTGCGCTCTTTATCAATCGCCCTATGAAAAAGCTTTAATCGTTTCTTTCGATGGGGGAAGCGACGAAGGATACTTTAATGTTTATTTTGGAGACAAAAAATCAGAAACTCCTATAGCAAAAGTATATCAGGGTGGTAAAGATTACGCCGTATCGTATATGTTGCCAGCTCATTTTATTAGTGATATTAAAATAGAAGATATTTTTCAGGGCAATCTTGTATATGCAGGAAAAATAATGGGCTTAGCTGCTTACGGCAATGTTAGAGAAGAGTATGTTCAACCCCTAATTGATTTCTATAATCATAATCAAACTGATAACATTGCAGTAGCAGCATCAAAATTTATTAAGCTATTTGAACACTTAGGAATTAAAGTTTTATCAACCGAAAATCCATCTGATAGCTTTGAACTTCAGTGTGCTCGACTCGGATCCGGAACAGTTGCTACTCGATTAACCGGAAGAGAAGGATGGGATTTAGCTACGACAAATCAGTATGTTTTTGAAAAACTTTTCTTTGAGGAAATGCAACCTTTTTTAGATCAGTATAAAGATTATCCGGTTATTTTAGTTGGTGGGTGTGGACTTAATATTTTGAATAGTACTAAGTTGGCTCAAACCAGGGAAGTGTTCGTTCCACCCAATCCCAATGATTGTGGACAGGCTGTGGGCTTACTTTGCAGTAAAATCAGGCCCAGCAAACCTGTAGATTGCACTTATATCGGTCCTGAAGTATGGGATCGCAATCAATTGGGTGAAATCCTAGAACAAAGAAGAGGTTTTTTATGGGAAATTCCTTCTTTGGTTGATGACATTACAGGCGGAAAAATCATCGGTGTAGTGCGAGATCGTTGCGAACACGGGCCTAGAGCTTTAGGAAATCGAAGTATTATATGTGATCCCGCAATCAAAGATATGAAAGATACACTAAATCAAAAAGTAAAAGGTCGAGAATATTACCGCCCCTTTGCTCCCGTAGTTAGACTAGAAGATGTAAATAAATTTTTTGAATGGGATAAAGAGTCGAGA
>Ga0209107_10002563_pt1 | contig 10079 bp, 4 predicted proteins | sample LakErihyJuly2011_2_FD_187460 | JGI IMG/M metagenome (GOLD analysis project Ga0209107, IMG submission 187460) | Freshwater microbial communities from dead zone in Lake Erie, Canada - CCB hypolimnion July 2011 (SPAdes) (version 2) | ecosystem: Environmental > Aquatic > Freshwater > Lentic >... | reverse complement strand
AATTTAAAAACTGATGCTTTCTCATTGTTTGCAGGCATTATGGCTGGTGAGCAAGCTGAGGTTTTGGTCAACATCAGTACTTGCCGTGCAACAGGACACGATTTCTTGGATATTGGCAGTGGTGGCTACAATGCTACAAATTATCCAAGTAAGATTTTTGGCCGAGGTGGTACTCCGGGTGGCACTGCTGTTGAATGTGTGGAACGCACACAGGGCAGAGTATTCTTTGTCAGCACTGATCAAAACGGATTTTTCCGAGTGGGTAGATTTTTCACAGTTGATCAAGGCACAGGCAGTGTTAGTATCAATGCCAGTATTGGACTAACTGGTATCAGCAGTTTGGGTCTTGCAACTGGTAGAGAAATTAGAGAATTTTCAGCAGATCCAGAATTTGTTGACATGGCCGATGATGCTGTGCCAACAGAAAATGCAGTTGGCGGATACATTGATAGACGGTTGGGATTGAATAGAGATGGTGTTCCATTAAACAGTCTAGCCATCACAGCCATAGGACCAGGATTTTTAGATCGTGCTGGCACATTGGACGCCACAGCAGATCTCAAGTTGGGCGGATTTAAACTGACCAACGTGGGAGCACCGTTAAGCGGCACTGATGCTACAACAAAAACATATGTTGATACTCAGATATTAACTGTTGATACTTTGGATGATTGTAAAGACGTTGAGTTGTTTACACCGGCTAAAGCAGATATATTGGCATTTACTGGCACTGGTACAACCAGTGTAAGTGCCAGCATTACTGGCGACATCAGCGCCACATTAACCAGCACAAACGCAACAACACTGTCAACAGCTATCACTGGCACATTACAATCCAATGTTAACAGTGGCATTGTGGTTGGCAGTGCTGTGGGTTTTCCAATTACTGGTTACATTCAGATCAACAGCGAAATTTTCTACTACGGTGCAGTAACTACTGGTGGTGGTGTTGAAAGATTTGATACTGTAACTAGAATTTCAACGCTAACTGGTAGCACCAACAATGGTTTAATGTTTGGTGGTACTGCCACAACACACAACGTTGGTGCGGCAGTTGTTGGACTAAGTGAAGCACAAGTTAACTATCAAATTGTTGCTGGCACAATTATCAACGCTGACGTAAACAGTTCAGCGGCCATTGATCAAAGCAAGTTAGCTTTGAATTTTGCTACAACAAGTGCAACAACACCCACAGCAACTACAGTGACAGCTGGATCGTTTGTGACTGGCAAGCGATATAGAATATTATCGCAAGGTACAACTACGTCTGGACAATGGGCTACGGCTGGATCAACAGTATCATCCAACAATGGCACAGTATTCCAAGCTATTGGTCCTGGAGTAGGTACTGGTACTGCCACACTACTTGACACTATTCAAGATGCTAGCGGAGTGGCAAGTTTTGACAGTGCTAATTTTGAAATTACCAACGGTTGGGTTGGCATTAAAAACGGCGGGGTCGCTAGAATTGAAATGGCCAACCTTGACGATGGTGTTCTACTTGGTAATTTAAGTGGTGGTGCAACTTTCCCACAACAAGTTACACCAAGTGCGGCATTGTTAAAAGGTCTTGACACAACATTTTCAAGTGCTGGTTTATTAACAGTTGCCACAGCAAATCAAACCATTGCCACAGGCACTGCGGCAAGTTGGAGTGGGGGTGCTGGATTAACAACGTTAAACATTACACTACTGCCAGCAAACATTATTGGCATTGGCAATTTATCTGCTGGGCAAGGTGTTACTGGAACAAATATTCCAGCAGGTGCAACTGTAACTTCTTATACTAGTGGCACCAATACATTGGTTATTGGATTTGCAAGCAGTACTGTTACTGCTGGATCAAATGTGACACTATCATTTACTGCACCAGCAACACAAAGTTATAATATTACTCCAATAACAACTAATGGTAGTGGTAGTAGCGTTATTAAATCTGCAGGTGATGGATCAGTTGACGTACAACAGTTAAAAGTTGATGGCTATAAAATCATCGACACCAACTCAACACATGTAGAATTCTACAGTCCAAGAGCTAGTGGTACACCATTTAACTTTTTAAGTTCAAACGGTACTGATGCTAACGGTATTACAAATATTAAAAATCTACTTGAGATTGCTGGTAATACAAAAATTGGTGTTACTGCGACTCCTGCAACATTGGAAGTAACTGGTGCAAGTACACTAACTGGCACAGTTACATTAACAAATTTAACAACAGGTGCCGCAGGTACTGCTGGTAACTTGACAGGTGATTGGGCAGTAAAAGGTGCTAGTAAGATAACTTTAGAATCAGGATCAATAAACACCATAAGTGGTACACTGTTTAGTGATTCGTTACATACTGGCTCTAGTCCAACTGTGAATGCTGGCAGTTTTATTAGTGGTAAACGATACAAAATTGTTTCTCCTGGTACAACTGACTTTACGCTAATTGGTTCAGCTAACAGTACTGCTGGAACTGTGTTTACAGCAACGGGGGTTGGTGCTGGAACAGGTACTGCTTCAAGAGTTGGATTATTTACTGGTGATTGGGAATTTGCTTCAACAGTTACTTCAAATATCACTGGTAATGTTACTGGCAATTTAAAAGGTGATATACTTGCAACTAACGGCAACGTGGTTCTTGATAATGGCAGTAATGGCACTGATGCCACATTCACTGGATCAGTAACTGGACCAGTTACTGGAGCTATCACAACTACCAGTATAACAACTGGTGGAGCAGGTACTGCTGGTAGCATAACTGGTGCTTGGACTTTGACTGGTACATTCCAAGCAACCTACGCTGACTTGGCAGAATACTACAGCGCCGATGCAGAATACGAACCAGGTACTGTGCTAATATTTGGAGGTAGTGCTGAAGTTACAACAACTGCCATTGGCAGTGATAGCCGTGTTGCTGGTGTAGTAACAACTAATCCAGCATATGTTATGAACAGTGAACTACTGGGCGTAAGAGCATGTGTTGCGCTACAAGGTCGTGTGCCAGTTAAGGTACTGGGAATTATTAAGAAGGGTGATTTAATTACAACATCATCTATTCCAGGATACGCTTGCAAGGCAATGAATCCGCAAGTTGGAACAATTATTGGCAAGGCTGTTGGTGATAAGACGGATCCCAATAAAGGCATAATTGAAGTAGCAGTAGGGAGACTATAATGGCTAGAAAAATTATAAATGTTGGTGTAGCGGACAAGGGCAACGGAGATCCAATACGTGTAGCGTTCAGCAAGGCCAATGACAACTTTGCTGAACTGTACAACATACTGAGCAACAACACGGGTGGTAGTATTATTACTACTGATGTTATTGGCAGTGTGTTTGCAGATGACAGTACGCTGTTAGTTGATGGTATCAACGGCAGCATTCCATATTCAGTATTGAGTGGTGCACCAACTATACCAGCGGCGCAAGTACAAAGCAATTGGACTGCGGCAAGTGGCATGGGAGTTATATTAAACAAGCCCACATTTGCTACAGTGGCTACTACCGGTGCCTATGCTGACCTAACTGGCAAGCCAACTATTCCAACTAGCTTTAGTAGTTTGGTCAACGGTGCTCATCAGGTAGCATTAGTTGTAGGTGGTGCAGGACCATATGTAACTTTCCCAGCAGATGACGGAGTGTCTATTGGCTTTCAAGGCGGTGATATCGGCATCATAGGTGGCGAGGCGCTTTTGTCTTCAACCGAATACGGTGTGAGATTAACTGCCAATAGTACCGGTACTCGAAAGGATTGGGAGTTTGCCACAGATGGCAGTTTAACATTGCCTGGTGATTTGAAATGGCCGAGTGGTGGAGGTAATATACGCAGTGACGGCAACATTGACATTGAAATCAACCTTGCAGACTCAACACTGCGTAGATGGCAGTTCGGTGAAGATGGTATATTGACTTTGCCGTCGACAGGTAAAATCAGCAACAGCGGCTATGACTGGACCTTCGGCAGCAATGGCAGTTTGACATTCCCAGACAATACCATCTCAACTGGCAAGGGCATTACTATACCCGTAGATCAATCACTGACTGTTAACCTTTCTACTAGCGGGCCTGGACCTGAACTCGATAACACTTTTAAGATTAATCCAGAATCTATCAAGTTGCTATCTGGCAATGGCACTATTTACGCAGGCGATGAAACAGCCGCAAACAGATGGGACTTAGATTCGACTAACAAGACACTTTATTTCCCAGATGCTGGTGACGGAGTTTTGCCCCAGATTAGATACAGCACAGTTGGCAATGACGGTATGCAGTTGTTTACAGCCGCTAAACCTATAAAAATAACAACAGCTTCTAACACAAATTGGAACTTTGGCACAGATGGTAGCCTAACCATTCCAGGTGATATCCGCAGTGAAGGCGATATCAACATTGACATCAACCTTGCAGATTCAACTCTGCGTAGATGGAGATTTGGTGAAGATGGGGTATTGACATTCCCAGATGGCACTAATCAAACTACAGCCTACACCGGTGGCGGTGGTACTAGTATACCCACTGTGGTCACAACAGGAGCTGTTGGAGAAGGCGGTGCGGCCCATGTCAAGGTGCAATTCACAGTGGCCAGTGCTACCACAGTGACCGCTGTTGGTGTTACTGTGATAGGCATATCAAATGCAACCTCAGGACGAATTACTCTGTCTGGATCCCCAGGCACAGGATCATTTGATATAGTTGCGGCCACTAATGTTCAAAGCCAAACTTTTGTATTAATGCCCTTTGCCACAAATGCGTCAGGAACTGGCTATGGTGCTCCAATAGCAGGCACAGGAACAAATCCTTGTTTGGTAAGAGGCACCATGATCACCATGGCGGATATGTCAAGAGTGGCTGTGGAAAATATCACATACAATGACGACATTCTGGTCTGGGACTTTGATCTTGGAGAGTTTGCATCAGCCAAACCTATATGGATCAAGAAAACACAAACCGCAGTGGTGTCTTGTTTGTTGACATTCAGTGATCATAGTGAATTGCGAATTGTTGGTGAGTCACCAAAAGCACATAGAATTTTCAACAAAGAAGCTGGCAAGTTCACATACGGATCAATGCCAGAGACTCCAATCGGAACAACCACATTCAATGACCAAGGTGAAGAAATCACGCTGATCAGCAAAGAGTGGATTGTGGGTGAGGTTGAGTTCTATAATGTTATGACAGACTATCATATGAATCTATTTGCCAACTCAATTCTAACCAGTATGCGTTATAACAATGTATATCCTATCACAGATATGAAATTTGTCAAGGACAGCAGAACACTACGCACCGCAGATGATTATCCAAATGTTGAAGAAAGATTGTATAAAGGATTTAGATTGGCGGAACAAACACAAAGCGTTGAGGAAATTGAAACACATATCCAATGGTTGATGTCATTGGAAGTTGAGAGAGAAACTGAGTGCGTATGAAAGTCTTGTTCTTAGATCACTACGGAGTGCTGTGTTTGAGTACAAAGCCTGTTACAAGAACAGAATTCAGTATGCCCACATCAGATGAATTCGCTGACACGGGCATAACTTTTTTTAGTGACTTTGATCCCGATGCGGTGGCAGTGTTGAATGATATCATACAGCAAACAGGTGCTGAAATAGTGATTTCTAGTGATTGGAAGCGAGAAACTACACTAAGTGGAATGTGTGAATTTTATCAACAACAAGGTATTAAAAAAATGCCCTTGGCCTATACAGACTGGTTGCCCGGAGCATCCACATACCACGAACAGCGGGCTGGTGAAATACGCACTTGGCTGGATCAGCATCCTGAAACTACCCATTGGGCCGCAGTAGATGATTTATATATGGGCACTTGGTTAACCAACTTTGCCTGGGCTAAAAACGTGCATCATGGTATCAAAGACCCAACAGTACAAAAACAAATACTGGAATTGATAACCACACAGGATTTGGATATTAACAAAACGGTAAATATACTAGAGAGATAAAATATGCCCATACAAACAATAAACATAGGAAATTACGCAAATGACGGCTTAGGCGATGATCTACGCACGGCTTTTGAAAAAGTAAATGCCAATTTTGACCTATTAAACACCACTGATACAACTGCCGCGGCCAACTTGGGCACAGGCACAGGCGTTTTTGCACAAAAATCTGGCACCAGTTTACAGTTTAAATCATTAATTGGTGGTTCAAATATTACATTGAGTTCCAATGGAACATCCGTCACCATTAACGGATCAGGAAATTTATCCAGTGAAACAAGTCCAAGTTTAGGTGGCAATTTAAATATGAATGGCAATAATATCATTGGTGGTGGGAACATCCAAGCCACAATATATGGCATTGACATTAGAACATTGAGTGTCAATAACAGTGTTGATTACGGCACCTTTACTGAGCCAAATACGTTTACAGGAATGATTGACCTTGGGTCATTTTAAGGATTAGGGGAAAAAAATGGCATTACAAATTAGACGCGGTACTGATACACAGCGACAAGCACTTAGTGGTGTCAACACCCCTATTGCTGGTGAATTGTTGTACACTACAGACAATAAAAAATTACACATTGGAGACGGAACCACAGCTGGTGGAACCAGCATTGGCTATTTTGGTTCAATTGCTGTTAGCGGTCAAAGCACAATTAAATCAACTGGCGTCAATGAGGCTCTTACCATTGTTGCTGGCGCAAATATTAGTTTAGTAACTGATGCCAACACTGGCACACTGACCATTGCGGCTGCTGCACAGGAACTCAACACTGGCAGTTTGCGTTTGTTCCAAAACAACATAAGCAGTGTCAACAGTAACGAAGATATTAACATTGACCCATCTGGCACTGGTAAAGTCAATGTTGTTGGTACCTTGACTGCCACAAGTTTAAGTGGCAATCCAGTTACTGGTGAATTAAATATTAGCCCCACACAGCTTACTAGTTTTGGCAATAATGTTAATTTAACAGATGGAAATGTATATATTAGTAGGAATACACACTCTAATACATTTGCTCAAGGATTTACATTTGCTCAACATCACTCTACTGCAGATGCAGTTAATTTTAGATTTTATAGAACTCGAGGCACAGGATTAACTCCTACTACGGTGTTGGATAATGACGATCTAGCTGATATTGTATTTACCGGGCACGACGGTATTGGAAGAGTAGCAGGCGCAACTATTAGTGTTGTAGTTGAAGGTACTCCCACTGTAGGAAATATTCCCACAAAATTTCAATTTAAAACAAACAATGGTTCTACCGATGACACAAGAGCAGAATTATCAGCTGCAGGTGTTTGGAAGGTTGATTCAATCGCTGGATTAACAACAACATTAAACATTACCGGTAACTTGACTGGCAGTACTGTTAGCGTTGGTGGGTTAAGACTATTCCAAAATAATATAACTGGTCTTAACAGTAACGAAGATATTGTAATTGCACCAAGTGGGACTGGTGGAGTTAGGGTTGGTGGGTTAAGATTATTCCAAAATAACTTAACAGGTGTTAATAGCAATGAAGATATTGTTATTGATCCAAGTGGAACTGGTAAACTACAAGTACTTGGTAATTTAACCATAACTGGTGCATTAAACCTAGCTGTTTACGCTGATGCAACCGCAAGAAATGCCGCAATTACTAGCCCAACAGCTGGTATGATTGTGTTTAATACCACAGGAACTAAATTTCAAGGTTACACCGGAGCCGCTTGGGTTGACCTAAATTAATACACTAGCCCTTGATAAATATTATATCGAGGACAATGCATGTTAAACATTTGGACTGAAAAATCAGGGTATACATTTGGTACTATACAAGAAGGTGCTATTGTTAACATACCGCTGCCTACAAATAATAACTCTCCACAATTTAAAGTAATATCAGGGCAATTACCCACGGGATTACGCATTGTTAATAGCAATATTGTGGGAACAGCATTTGAAGTTCCAAGAACCACTGAATTTAACTTTTGCATTAGGGCAACACTGAACAGCCAAATATCTGACAGAACATTTAAGATCGTTGTAGAAGGTGCAGATGTTCCAGTATTCAATACCAATGAGGGTTCATTGCCTGTAGGAACAAATAATTTATATTTTGTTTTAGATTCAAGTTTTGTTAATTTTCAAATAAGCGTTACGGATACTGATACCACTGCTGGTCAAGTTTTAAAATACTTTATTTCCAGTGCGGATGGAGATTTGCCACCAGGACTAACACTAACTGAAGATGGTAAAATTGTTGGCATTGTTAAACCACTATTTGCCATATCAGAGTCCATTGTTGGTAATGGAAATTACGGCAATGACTTGTTTGACGTTGCTGGATATGACTTTGGTGTTAGACCAGACAACGGTTATGAAAGTTTTGGATACGACAGTGTGTTTTATGATTATTTTATACCAGCCAACGCACCTAAAAAATTAAACAGAAATTATGAATTTATTGTGTCAGTGAGCGACGGTGACACTGTAAGCAAAAGAAAATTTAAAATATATGTTGTAGGTGAGGATTACTTACGTGCAGACAATTCCATAGCATTTGCATCCAACGGTGTGTTCACTGTTGACGGCTCTTACCTACGTAATCCAGTATGGCTAACTCCTGAAAATTTAGGACTGTATAGAGCCAACAACTATGTGACCATTGTATTAGACTGCTATGATGCAGTTGAACTGGGGCCAATTGTGTACTCATTGGACACAACAAATCCTGATGCCACAGCCAGCGCATTGCCTCCAGGTTTAACATTGGACCTGGTCACATCAGAATTATTTGGTGTCATTCCCTATCAACCCACAGTGACTGAAACTTATAAATTTACTGTAACTGCCACACGTTATGGTCTGAACAATGAAATAGCCTTTGCCAAACGCACCTTTATACTTAGAACATTGGGTGCTGTTGACAGCGTACTCACTTGGGACAGTGCCGAATATCTTGGCGTGATTGATGCAAACTTTATTAGCAATTTAAAAGTAAGTGCCACAAGCGTTATTGATGGGGCAACTGTGGTGTATTTGTTACTGAGCGGCAGTTTGCCTCCGGGATTGGATTTACAATTGGATGGTGAAATTACTGGAAAAGTAAATCAATACGGAACTTTAAATAATCCTGGTATTGTTACGTTCTCAGATGGTCCGTACACCAATCAAACATTTGATGGCGGCACAACCACTGTTGATAAAAAATACACATTCACAATTAAGGCGCAAGATCAGTTTGGCTACAGTAGCATTACTAGGACGTTTATTTTAGATGTTGATACACCCAATGATAGATTGTACAGCAACATTGTAGCACGAACATTCATGACCAGAGAAAAACGCAACAAGTTGAACACTTTCTTAAACAACAGCAATACCTTTCCAGCAAGCAGCATTTACAGACCCAACGATCTTAACTTTGGTATACAACGTGATTTGACCATGACTGTGTACAGCGGCATTGAAACAAAAACTGCCGGACAGTATGTTTCAGCAATGGGATTGAATCATAAAAAGAAACGATTTGCATTTGGTGACATCAAAGTTGCCAAGGCAAAAATCACTGGTACCAATGATGTGGTTTATGAAGTGATTTATGTTGAAATGATAGATCCTTTAGAAAAAGGTAAAACATATCTAAGTGCAAGTTTAAAAGGATTGGCACGGGATCCAAAGACAATTTCAGTTGATTCCAGTAACTCTTTCTGGGCGGGCCGTGAAACTCCAACACTATTAGAACGAACTGAACCGTTTGCGCCCAGACCAGATAACAGAATAACCATTGACCAAACCAACTTGTTGGTCAGTGATAGCAATCCAACCAAGCGTTTTCCCAGCTCAATCAGTTTATGGAGAAAACAGTTGGCCACCGTGGGCACAACTGAACGTAACTATTTGCCACTTTGGATGCGTAGTATTCAAGACGAATCCAAACAAGAACTTGGATTTGTACTGGCAGTGCCAATTTGCTACTGCAAACCAGGAACCAGTGCAGATGTTGTATTAAACATCAAGTATAGCAAGTTTGACTTCAAAGATTTAGACTATACTGTGGATAGATATATAATAGATTCCGTGACCGGTTCGGGTGACGATAAATATCTAGTATTTAAAGATGACAGGGTAACC
>Ga0209107_10002561_pt1 | contig 10092 bp, 5 predicted proteins | sample LakErihyJuly2011_2_FD_187460 | JGI IMG/M metagenome (GOLD analysis project Ga0209107, IMG submission 187460) | Freshwater microbial communities from dead zone in Lake Erie, Canada - CCB hypolimnion July 2011 (SPAdes) (version 2) | ecosystem: Environmental > Aquatic > Freshwater > Lentic >... | reverse complement strand
GCTCAGCACCTGGCCAAGCGCGCGGATGGCCTCATCGAGCTGGTTGCGGCTTCGGTACTCCATCGCCAGTTGCAGGCGGGCGCGCTGCGAGGTGGGAAAGGCTTCGAGAACGCGGGCAGCGAAGGCGACAGGGTCTGCAAAATCCTTGTTGCGGGCCTGCACGCGGGCGCCGTATCCACCCGCCACGAGCGCCGAGATGGTCAGGGCGATGAGGGCGCGCCGAGGTGTGGCCGCAAAGGCGAGTTCGAGGCCTCGAGCTACGATGAAGGCGAGCCCGATCAGTGGCAGATAGAGGTAGTGCTCGGCGAGCAGTTCGTGGTGGGGAATGATGTGGCTGACCGGGAGCATGGTCACGCCGAAGAAGAGCAGTCCAAAGGCGACGATGGGCGCGCGCGAGACAGCGAGGAGTCCGCCCAGCCAGACAAGCCCGACGAAGGCGAGGCCGACAATTGCGCGTGGGTCTGAGAAGCCGGTCGCGTTGGGGAAGGCGCTATAATCACCGACGAGTCGCGCCGGGTAGACGATGAGCTCCGCATAGCGACCGTAGGCAGCCATCACGGTCGCAACATGGGTGTGAAGGCTATTGCCTCGGATGTTCTGGGAGATCTGGGTGACGTGGCCAACCTTCACGGCCCAGAGGACAAAGATGATGCTTGCGCCGGTGACGATGACGATGGGGATGAAGAAGCGGTAGACCGCGGAGAGGATGGGCCGCCAAGGGCTTGGAAAGTCGATTCCGTTGCTGGCTGCGGTCATCATCGGGGCGAGCGCGACCATGAGCAGGAGGGTCGCTGGTACGGTCGCTGCCATCTCCTTGCTGAACATGCCGAGCAGGAAACAGCAGGCTGCGACGAGCCCACCGAACCACTTCCGCGCGGTGCCCTGCGAGGGCTGCGGTGCCGCGAGCAACGCTGCGACGTAGAAGAGGGTAACGAGGAGATCGCGCCGCCCGGACATGTAGGTGACGGTGTCGGTGTGGACGGGGTGAATGGCCCAGAGGATGGTGCCGATGGCGGCGGCTCGCGGGTCGCGGATGACACGGCGGATGAGGTTGTAGACGAGGAAGGTGGTGAGGCCGTGGAGGAGCAGGTTGGTGAGGTGGTATCCGTAGATCTCGCGTCCCCAGATGCGGTAGTCGACGGCGAGGGACATGTAGCGGACGGGCCGATAGGAGCAGGCGTTGATGTTTGGGAGCGAGAGGATTTCGCCCCAGGTGTCGACACGCCAGCAGGAGGTATCTCGCCAGAAGATGAGGTCGTCGAAGGCAAGTCCGGCATCGAGCGCTGACTGGAAGGTCAGCACCGCGAGGAAGGCGGCGAGAATGCCGGCCAGTAGCGGAATGCGTGAAGACTGCATGGAACCGGCGCGGACGAGACGAGTGACGAGCCGACAGGGCAGCTACGGTGTTGCGTGTCGTAGCGGAAAGGCAGCGAAAGGGATAAGAGAAAGCGGAGGCTTGGCGGTCGTGACAGTGCGCCCGATTGCCCGCCGCACCACCCAGGATGTCTGCTTGTACGCCTTTCGATTCGATATGGCCCGTCGCGCTTTGGCATCTGCAGCGTGGGTGAGCTTCGACCTCTTCGACACGCTACTTCGGCGGGAGAAGGGGCCGGACGAAGTGGCGGCAGAGGCTGCGGAAAGCTTCGCCGCGTTGGGACTATCACATTGGACGAGCGACGAGATCCTCCGCCATCGGCGAGCATGGACAATTTCGCGCGGGGCTGGCTACCCGCAGTCGGAGGCGGAGTGGAGCATCGCCGACTGGTATGAGGCGCTGGCGATCGCTATGGGCATCGAGCAGGCGATGGTGCGCGAGGCGGGCTGCCGGTGCGAGCTGGCTGCGGAGATCGCGGGGACGGTGGTGCGCCCGACGGGGCTGGCGCTGCTGCTTGAAGCGCGACGACTCGGCAGACGTCACTTCGTTCTGAGCGATACGACCCTGACCGCAGCACTGATCGGGGCGCTGCTCGAAGCGCACGGAATCTTCGGGCTTGAGGTGGTGGCCTCGTCGGATTGGCAGCGGTCGAAGCGGCGCGGGACCATCTTCTCCGAGGTCGAGGCGCGAATGGGACTCGACGGGCTGCGCGGCCTGCACATCGGTGACAACCTGAAGTCGGACTTCGTACGGCCGCTCCAAGCCGGCTGGCGTGCAGCACACCTACCGCTGACCGACCCGGACGGAGAGTTTGATGCGGCGGCCCGGACGATGCTCCGGCATCTCGCGCCAACAACCGGTCGCCCGCAGGAGCCGCTGGCCGGAGATGCAGCCCATTTCGTGCTCGCGACCGCCGCCTGGGTCTGCCAGCAGGAGCGGCAGCTAGGGTCCGAGGCGACGCTCTTTCTCGCGCGAGACGCGGAGCCTCTGCTGGCCGCCTGCGACGCGCTGCACCCCGCGCCTGGGCAGCGGCACTACCTGCGGCTGTCTCGGCGGTCGGTCCTGCTGGCCCATCCCGGCGACCTGCTCTTCCGTGTGACGCTCTCAGGCAAAATCGGGAAGCGGTCGCTGCGGGCCTTCGTCGCGGGGTTTGAGCTTCCCAACGGCGTTGCCGAACGCTGGCTGTCGGAGCTTGGCAGCGATGCAGATGCGCCGCTGAGCGATGCGGCCGTCGTAGCATGGCAAGAGGTGCTCCGGCGCAACAGCGCGGAATATGAGGCCTTGAGGCAAGAGCAGCGAGCGCTTCTCCAAGATTACATTGGGCCCTTGCTCGGCGAGCGCCGCAAGCTGCTGGTGGTCGATCTGGGCTGGGCTGGGACCATCCAGGACGCAATCGCGGCGGTACTGCCTGATTGCGAGGTGCACGGCCGCTACGCTGGTGTCACGCGGGGCGGCGAGCCCTCCTCTGCGCGGGCGACCAAGCTGGGGTTGGTGTTTGACATCCCCGCGGGCAGAGGGGCGCCGCTGCTCGGCACGAGTGCCGGCGTGATGCGGCTGTGGGAGCTGTTGCTGCGCGAGCCGACCGGCTCTGTACGGCGGCTGGTTCGGGATGCCGCTGGTGTGGTGAAGGCGGAGCTCGATGCACCTCCTCCTCTGACCGAAGCAGCGCTCGAGCTAGCTGAGGAGGCGCGGAGGCTGTTGCTGGCAACGGCGGACTGCGCCGGACCGTCCTACAGGCAGGTGCTCGCCCTGCAGGACAAGGTGTGCAGCCAGCTGCTGGAGCGCATCGCAAGGCGCGCATGGGAAGGTCTCACGCTGATGCCTGACGGGGCGTTTGCGCGCCGCATCCTCGACCTCGAGATGGACGAAGGCGCAAGCCGTGGCGTGATGACGACGCTGGGCATCGGCGGGCTGCGCTCCGGTGTGAGTTGGTGGCCGGGGCTGGTGGCGGGCTCGCTCGCTCGGCGGGGTGTGGGCCGCTCATGAAGATTGCGATCCTCTCACGCAGCGACGCCTCCGGCGGCGGTGCGGGCCGCGTCGCCGACGAGCTGACGGCGGGGCTCCGAACGGCGGGTCACAGCGTCCTTCGCGTCTACCGCAAGGGCGAGCCGGCGAGTGGGCGCGACACCGTGCTCATGCCCGCACTGCGAGGTGAACAGGGACTGCGCCAGACGCTCGGCCTGGATCTCTCGTCTGCGCCGCTGCTCCTTCTTCTAGCGCATCGCGGGGTTGAGCTGGTCCACTTTCACGATCATCACATGGCCTTCGGGTTGCGCACCGCGCAGGCTGTCGCGGAGCGGCTTCCGACCTGCTTCACCTTCCACGATTACACGGGCTTCACGGGCGGCTGCCTCTACCCCGGAGCCTGTTCGCGGTATGAGCTCGGCTGCGGGCGTTGCCCCGAGACGGGGCGCGGCGCACAGCCCGCAGGGCTCGATCGGTCGGCCTCCACCTGGGATGCGAACCGCAGGTTTGCTGCGACCGCCGGCGTCGTCGGTATCTCGCCGTCGGCCCACTTCGCTGCGCTTGCAGAGCGGGGCGCCTGGTCTGGACGAGGGGTCGAGGTCATCCCAAACGGCGTCGATACCGTGACCTTCGCGCCCGAACTCCGAGCTGCTTCACGGGCGGCGGAAGGGGTAGGCCCATCGGAACGGATTCTGCTCTTTGTTGCGGCGCAGTTGAGCGACCCTCGCAAAGGGCTCGCAGACCTATGCAAGGCGCTGCAGCCCAGGTTCGACAACGACCCGACGCTCACGCTCTGGCTTGTCGGCGGAGAGGAAAAGCTCCCGCCGGAGCTCTCGTTGTTGGGCGGCCGAACGCGCCGTTTTGGGCGCATCGGGACGAAGTCGCGGCTCGCTCAGATCTATGCCGCGGCCGACCTGTTTCTCCTGCCGAGCCGCGAAGACAACCTGCCCTGCACGGCGGTGGAGGCGCTCTCCTGTGGTACGCCCGTCGTCGGTCGTCCCGTGGGTGGGATCGCGGAGATTTTTGAGCATGGCCGCAATGGCGTGCTTGCACGGGACCAGACGGTGGAGGCGCTCGGTTGGGCCATCGATCAGGGCCTTTCGCAGTTGACCGAGCAGCAGAGTAGGACGGCGGCGCGGAGCTTCGCCGAATCTCGCTTCGGCATGGCCACCTTTGTGGCGCGCCACGAGTCAGTCTACGAGCGAGCCGCTGCGGGGCAGACGCGGAGGGTCGGACGATGAGCAAGCTCCCGCCAGAAAAGCAATCGTCGGAGCACTGGCCCTCTGTTGCCTTCGGTGTCGTAGTTGCGCTGCTGCTGCTCGCGCGCCTGCTGCGGCTCTCGAGCGAGGGGCTCTCCGCGAGCTTCGACTCGGCGATTTACATCCGAAACCTTTGGGGCATTGCGCAGGGCGACTGGGTCAATCCGCTGGTCAACAATCATGTCTTCTGCGTGCACGGAAACTGGGTGCTCCTGTTGCTCGCGCCACTCCTCAGGTTCTGCGACCCTGGGCTGCTACTGACGCTCGCCCAGGGTTTGGCGCTCGGCGCGACCGCAGGGGTCTTACATCACGGATTTCTGGAGGCGCTGGGCGAGCGTGCGAGCCGGAGCCGCCGGTTGGCGGTGGCAACCCTGCTTTCGGCGGGTCTGCTCGCGGGACCTGTCGCGATCAATCCGTTCCTCTTTGATCTGCGCCCCGACATGCTTGGGCTTCCCTTGCTGCTCGCAGGGCTTCTTCGCGCCAGACGCAACGGATGGGACTGGCCAGCGCTCCTTTGGATGGCGGCAGCCCTCCTCGTTCGCGAGGAGTTCGCCATGGTCATCATCGGCGCGATGGCCACCGCTCCGTTCGATCGCTCGCTGCTGATGGATTGGAAGAGGCGCACCGGCGTGATCGTTGCGGTGCTGGCCTTCGTCGCCATCTACTGGTTCGGCGTCCGGGGCTGGCTGTTCCCGCAGAGCGTCGATCGCGCCAGCAGCGTTGCGTCGCAGATGCTGGACAACGCGAGCCCGCTCCCGCTGTCGCAGGTGGCAGCCTACAAGGCCGAGATTCTGGCTGCAGTGGTGCTCGGCGCTGGACTTCTGCCGCTCTTGGGCTGGCGTTGGCTGGGCGTCGCGATGCCCGGGCTCGCCTTTCTGCTGATTCAGTCGCGCATGCAGGCCGACCTGCTTGACTTTCACTATGCCATCTTCGCCCTACCCGGCTTGGCGATCGCATCGGTGGATGGCTTGGAACGGCTCGTCTCCCGACCCCGCCACGCACCACTGCTGCTGGCCTCGGCCGCCATCATGATCGCGCTCTTTGCGACCTCAAGCGCGCTGCCAGGCGGTGGGCGCCACTTCGCATCGCGCGAGGCAGCGCTCAACACCGACGGCTCCCTGCGCCTCACCGCTGATGGGCTGCCGCTTTACGAGGCGATGAATACCCTGGTGGCGGCGCTGCCGGCCGATGATGGTGTCGCGGTGCCCTTTGCACTCTCGGCGGGCGCCGCCGCACGGTCCACCATCGTGACGACCGAGCAGGTGAAGCAGTGGGTCTCTAAGGGCGAGAAACCTCCGACGGAGCTTCACTGGGTGGTGCTGTTCGGAAAGGACTTCGAGGGGCTCGGCAGCCGGCTTGTGAGCGAGCACAGGTTCCATCTTGTGACGACCGTCGACCAGTCGCTCGCCGTGCTCACAGACCGCCCCGCGCCGACCAACTGGCAGGCCTTTACCCGCCCTGCGGCTGGGTGCGCGCCCTGGGCAGAGTGGCCCGCTGCAGGAGTTCGGCTTTGCGCTCCCGACCCCGCCAACCCCGGCTGGTGGGTAGAGCGGACGGCGGCTGTCGCCCTGCCTGCCCCGACCGACCTCTTTCTCGAGCAGCTCGGCGCAGCCCCAACGCTCTTCCGAGGTGTGTCGGGCCTTGTTGAACTTTCGTCACTTCCCGTCGGTCGTGCGCTTCCAGTTCGCGGTGCAGCCGGTTCGGGTGTATCGTTCGAATCGGCCGTGCTCGCAGCGCAGGGTCGTTCAATCTCCTGCCGCTCCGCCAACGGGGCCAGCGGCCCACGCTGCACGCTTCGCTCCACGCCTCCGAATCCGCCCGCACAAGGCAAACGCCCATGAAACTCAAAGCGCTCCAGGCTCTCTTCCGCCCCGCATTGCTCGCCAGCATCACTCTCGGCACCTTCGCCCTGCCCTCGGCCGTCTCATCGCACGGCATCATGGGTCACATGCATGTGACGGGATGGGCCATCGAGAACCTTCCGCCGGGCGAGCTTCGCGACATGCTCAGCGACCCAGAGGTGATGAACGCGGCCATCTTCGGTTCCGCCTACACAGACTCCGGCTACTGGCCGAAGGGGTCGGTGGAGTCGCAAGCCCGAGCCTACGGCGAGCACACGCACTGGGAGCCCTTCATCCAGGATTTCGTCACCTGGATTCGGGTGAACGACCCGCCGCCGTGGACCTCCCTCGAGTCGAAGAAGCGGTTCGCCTTCATGCTCGGATGCGCATCGCACGGGCTGCAGGACGAGATCTTCGACTCCATCTTTCTCGACCAGGTCGACTACCACGACAGCGGGAACCAGGACATCGCCGACCCCGCCACAGACGGCTTTCTCTCCGTCGACGGCCACCTCCGCTTCATGCCGACGGAGTACTATCCAAAGGATACCGTTCTTGAACTCTACCAGACCCTCAACATGGGCATCACGGAGGAGACCGTCCGCTACGGCCTCGACGCGATGGAGACACTCTATGTGAATCCGCGCAGCGGCTACGCAGTCGCCGCTGGTTTTGCTCGACAACACGAGGCCAAGCTCGGCTGGACGCGGGCCCACTATTTCGACGCCGATGTGCCGGGCAGTATCCGCAGCGAGATCCTGCCGACGATGCGTTACATGATCGCGCTCTGGGAGCGGGTGCAGGGGCAAAACTCCGCCGACAACCCGGTGCTGTTTCAGTATCCCGACGACGGTCGTTTTCTGCGTTCGCTCGATCCGGCCGACCCCGCATCTTGGGTCACTATCGTCACCGCGGCCGCAGCAAAGGCCGACTTCGTGATGCCCGACTGGAAGCTCGATGACGGCACTCCCATCGCCTTTACCAAGCGGGGCACGCATTGGGGCGGTACCGACCAGTTCGCGCGCGTCATGCAGCTGCGCCCACTGGAGCAGCTCCCGGCCGGCAGAGCCTCTACGGTAACCTGGAACTTCAACGGGCCCCTCATCAACGGCGAGGTCTCGACTGCGTCGGTGGCGCTGCCGGTTCAGACCACCTGCAGCGAAGGCAGCGGTGCCTGCCCGATCGGCTGTGAGGCGCGCACCGGCATCACCGCCCCAGAAGAGGTCGGCACCGCGATGGGCCGCCCTGCCTCCTGCGTTCCCGTCGAGGAGGGGAGCGGAAGCGGCGCAGAGGGAAGCGCTACGGAAGGCGCAGAGGCCAAGAAGGGCGATAGCGGTGGCTGCCAGACGAGCCGGCCGGGCTCAGCCTGGAGTGCTCTCTGGTTCGCCGTTGCGCTGCTAGGTCTAAGGTCAGTTCAGTCGGCGCGCCGCCACCAAGATGCTGCCGCCAAAGGCTAGCTCTTCTCCCCGCGCGACGGCTGCAACTTCGCCGGTGAGCAGCGCGCGGATGGCCCGGTCTGCGAGGCCGGGCTTGTGGTCGCGCGCTACCGACGCTGCGGTCGGGGCGGCAGGTGCGAGCCCCATACGGTAGGGGAGCGCGCGCATCAGGCCGATAAGTGGCGGCAGGGGGCGGAAGAAGTGGCCGAGGTAGCACTTCTCGAAGCCGGCCTCCGCAAGCAGGCGCGACATCGCCACAGCAGTGTAGCGTCGCTCGTGGCCTGCAGCAGCGTCTTCATGCGACCAGAGTAGCGGGTAGGCCGGCACCGCGAGAAAGAGGAGCCCGCCTGGCCGGAGCGCGCGACGGGTCTCTCGCAAGAAACCAACATCGTCGGCGATGTGCTCCACCACATCGAACATCCCCGCGCCTGCAAGGCATCCATCGCGAAAGCAGCAGCTGTCGAGCGTCCCTTCGACGACGGAGGAAAGTCCGCGCGCGTGGGCGCGAGCAGCGCCCTGCGGTCCCGGTTCCACGAGCAATGTCGGAAGGCCAAGGGCCTGGACAGCGAGTGCCACGAAGCCGTTACCTCCACCGATGTCGGCGAACGGTGCCCCTTTGAGTTCATCCAAGTAGCGCCCTATCAGCGCGGCAATGACTGCGTTGCGGTGCGCGAACCAAAAGGAGTTTTCCTCGACCGCGAAGCAGGCCTCGTTTCCGTCTTCCGGGTAGGAGATCGCCTCCGCCTCCAGCGAGCGCCAGATGCCATCGACACCACGTTCGATGGCCGATGCGAACTGTGTCAGGTCGATGGAGCCCATGCTGGTGTCGTACCATCCGCCAACAGCGAAGGCAACCGGCGCGCTGAGCCCGCGGCTGCGCGGCTTGCACCTGCATGGCGAAGGCAGTAGTTCTGCGCTTGATTTGGTTCTCTCCCTGTTCTGAGGGCGGGCCAAGCGGGAACCTGGTGAGACTCCAGAACTGACGCGCAGCGGTGTGAGCGATACCCCCTCACCACGACACTGGGAAACTGGGAAGTCGAGGGGGCCGAGAGCTCGAGTCCGAAGACCGGCCAAATCCTCCGCGAAGGCGGATTGTACGACCTCCCTCGCGCTCGGGGACATCGCTTCAGGACACCGACTTGCTTCCCCTCTTCGCCGATGCGCTGTGCGCAGCCGTTCTCCGTGCCGCCGTGGCATCGGGCGACCCGCAATCTTGCGAGGCGTCGGCACAGGTCGCGGAGGCGGAGACCGAGGGGTCTGGCGCCGAACAACCCGGACAGGTGGAGCGGCCGGTCGTGCTCCTGCCCCGCACCCGCACCGACGGCGCCCCCTTCGCCTACCACCTCGGCTGGAGCGGCCATGAGGCCTCGAGCCGTTCGCTCACTGCGGCCCGTACCACCTTCTCCGACCTCGGCAGAGAGCTTGAGCGGATGCCCAGCCTCCGGCTTCGCGAGACGGGACTTCCGGGGTCGAGCAGCTTCATCTCTATCCGCGGTTCGGCGCCTGCGCAGGTGGCGGTGGTGCTCGACGGCCTGCCGCTGACCTCGGGCTATGCCGCTGCCTTCGACTGGTCGCTGCTACCCCCCGACACCGTTCAGTCGGCGCGCGTCTACCGAGAGGCCGCTCCGCTGGCGGCCGGCACGATGGGTGGCGGAGGGCTCATCGAACTCACCGCGGGAGATACAGAGGCGGAGGGCCTCTGGGCAGCGGCGAGCGCCGGCGCGTGGACCACGCAACGGCTCTCCGGAGGCGTGAGTCTGCGGACCGACGACCACTGGATCGGGCTCTCCGCCTCCCACCGCGCCACCAGCGGCGACTATCGCTTCTTCGACAATGGCGGAACACCTTCGAATGAGGCTGACGACGGCTACGGTCACCGGTCAAACAACGAACGTTCGCAGTGGGCGACGCTCGGCGCGTGGCGCTGGTTCGGCGACGACCAGACCGTCGCCGTCACAGCACTCGCGACGGGTCTCGACCAGCAGATCCCGGGATACGAGCAGGCACCTAACCAGGCACTGAGCCAACGGCACAACAGGCTCTTGGGAGCGCTCAGGCACGAGTGGCGCCACGACGCCTTCAGCATACAAACAAGCCTTGGCGGAGATGCTGTCGCGCTGGAGCTCGATGACCCGCTCGGCGAGCGCTCCGCCTTCGGAGGACAGAGCGCATCGACGGACCGGCGGGTAGTCGCGCAGCTGCAGCCTGCGCTCAAA
>Ga0209107_10002560_pt1 | contig 10093 bp, 3 predicted proteins | sample LakErihyJuly2011_2_FD_187460 | JGI IMG/M metagenome (GOLD analysis project Ga0209107, IMG submission 187460) | Freshwater microbial communities from dead zone in Lake Erie, Canada - CCB hypolimnion July 2011 (SPAdes) (version 2) | ecosystem: Environmental > Aquatic > Freshwater > Lentic >... | reverse complement strand
CCCATACGGCAAGCCTGAGCTTTACGACATTGAGCAGCTCCTCCGCGAGAAGGACGAGAAGATCACGGCGCAAGCCCAGATGATCCACTCCGTCGTAGGAGGCCAGATGTGGCAGCTCACCGGAGTTGAGGCCCCAGACGAGGTGCCGGCAAACGCGATCCCTAAGCCAAACCAGGTTGCTACACCTGGCGCCGGTAACCGCATCGAGTCGATCAACCCATTCATTCCACAGTTCCAGGTAGAGGACTACAACAAGCGCATCGACCGTGAGCTTGCAGTAGCCTCTGGCCTGAACGATCTTCTACTTGGCCTTGCGCCATCTAGCGTACTTGGTTCCAGCCGGGCGATTGCCCAGCTCATGGCCAACTACGAAGCTCGTATCTCCCCAAAGCGCAAGCTCCTTTACAGCTGGATTCAGCAAGTATGGGAAGTATGCGCACGCGTGTGGGAGAACAAGGATAAGGCTGTAAGCAACATCATCGATGGCGAATACTCCATCATGCTTACCCCTCCAGAGCTGACTCCTCGAGATACTATTGAGCTCGCTCAGACCGCCATCAACATGGTGCAGAACAGACTGTGGTCTGCAGAACGCGCTATGGACCGCATGGGCGTAAGCGACCCAGAGGGCGAGAAGGACCTGATCCGCGACGAGCAGACAGACGCCACCCTCAACCCAGCTGCAGTACAGACGATGGGCGCTCTCATCCAGATGTTCTCGCAGATGCAGCAGCAGCCTCCTCAGGGAGCGCAGCAGCAGGCTGAGGCCGGGCAGGCAAGCGCCATGGAGGCCATGGCCAGCATGAACCCACCTCAGGTTGGCATGCCGATGCTCAACGCTCCGACCGATGGCGCCGTACCGCCACAAGAAGCCCTTCCTCAGAACGCTCAGGAAGGCGGGGCAGACCTAATGTCTATGCTTCAAACAATGCAGGGAGGTAATGAATAATGGCCAGACGTGGTAGCTTCGGAAGGTCAGGCACAACCCAGAACCTTTCTGTACTCGTGTATCAACTAGTCAAAGAGCAGATGAGTACTGAGCTCACAAATATTCTAAACGCATACGAGACCAACATGAAGGATGGCAGATACACCTCACAGTTCAGCGGTCAAAACGTTGACGGTGATTACGTTATGTCTTACCTATCGTCTATGTTGCAGGGCTTCCCGCCTGGGTCCACTGAGTACGAGACTCTAAACTCACAGCTTGCAACATTTAGATCACGGTACCAGCGAGACGTACAGAACCTTGTTATTGACTCCATGAACAACGGAACCCAGATTGACTTCGGACTTCTTGGGCCAGCTTTCTCCAACAAGGGCATTGCTGAGGTCGAGCTCTCCGATGTGCGCAACTGGGCAGACGCAGAGATTGCCGGACTTCTAGAGAACGGTGAGGGAGCCCAGGCAGACAAGATCAAGGGAGCCGTCTTCGTGGCCGGATTCAACGTTGAGAACGATGGCAAGGTTGCCGCCGTGAACAATGAGAGCATGAGCAGAGGACAGTACAATAGCTGGCTGAAGGGTCAGCTCCAGGCAGTCCTAGGGGCTGGATACACAAAGGACAGCGAAGCATACCGAGGCATCCTAAAGCTCCAGGCGGACGCAGCAAAGCAGGCCAAGACTGAGGGCGAGGGAGATGCTGCCGATAGCGTTGTCTCCAAGTTCAACGCTGTTAAGAGTGCACTAAACGACAAGGCAAGAGACATGATCCAGGCTTACGCAGACGCTTCTGGCATTAACATGCCTGAGCTTAACGCTCTTATCGGACAGGCCAGCACAAGCTTTGCTTACTACGAGACACTTCAGAAACTTGCTGGCGCTATTGGCAAGGGTGGAGAGTATGACGGATTCTACGGAGACGTTACAAGATACGCAGGAGAGCAACTCCTCAGCGAATTTAACTCTCTTGTTGTTGGCAGCCAGGCGCAGCTTACCGACCTAAGAGACAACGGTCTAAGCGGACTATCCGAAGAAGACAGGATTAAGATCAAGGGCGACCTGGACGCCGACATTGCTTCAGGTAATGCATACGTGTCCCAGAGCGGAATCCCGTTCAGCACCGGAGGAAGCGCGGCTGCCCTTGATTCCCTATACACCGGGCTCAGCTCTGCCGGAGTGTACTTCAGGAATGACGGGTCCACCAAGGTTGGGCAGGGCGGGCACCCTGAAGCTGTCTTCGATGTCATGAAGCAGTTTGGGGAAAGCGTTAAGGGCGTAGAGGGTTACTCACTGCTTAAGGAACTTGCTCAAGGAAACATCCCGGTCACTCTTATTGAGGGATTTGGATCAGATACTATCCAAGACAACAACCCACCAGACGGAGTGATCAGTGCGGCGGAGTGGAAGACAGCGTTTGCAAACGGCCTTTCTCGTGACACCTTTGCGGAGATTGAAGAGTCTGCAGGTAAGAAGGCAGCTACACTCGTGATGCCTTCGGTAGCAGGGTCCGCAACCATCTCGCCAAGCAGCCTTGTGCAGATCGTACTCGGCGCACACATGAGCGCAAACATTCTTGCAAACGGCGGGAATGTTGTGATGAGCGCTACAGGAATGGTATCTATTTCCGATGCCTCTTCCCCAGTCGCGGGTGGCAGACCAGCGCTAATCAAGGTTGGCAATAAGACCTACGGCGGAATCAGCGAGCCTATGATTATCAGCAATACCACAGAGGGCTCCAACGTTGCAAGCGACTGGGCAGCTACTAGCACTAACATGTCCATCTCAGTTCACAGGACTGGAGGATCAGGTGGTGGTAACGCCGGTATCTACGTAAGCATTGCGGGAGCCCTTGAGGGCCCTAACGGCAAGGCTCCAAACGGCATCCTAATCCCTTACGACAAGTTCAAGCGATGGATGAGAGATGTTGTCGGTATTGATATTGATGACAGAACCTTCATGGTGCCAAACTCTCAAGAGGTTGCGGCCATTAGGATTGCTTCTACAGACAAGATGACTGCAGAGGGCATTGACATTAACAAGGCCCTTGCTGGCATTACCAACCCAGATAGCGTTTACTTCATTGGCAAATCCACAAAGGGGGTTGGGTCTGGTATTATGCAAATTACAGAGTCCGGAGTAACAGCATTCCAGGACCCTGGCTTTATTACAGATCCAAGCAATGTTAAGTCGTCTATTGATGAGGCGTTTAAGAACCCAACTGATATCTTCAAGAGGGCAAACGCATACGCTGCCGAGAGAGGATCTCCTGTAACCCAGTCAGATATAATCAAGGCGGTATATGCCGGCATCCCAGGAATCCCAACGACGTTCAACATGGACCTACAGGCCGAGCAGTTTGGTAAGTATGGTGACGTTGGCGCAAGGGCAGCTGCTCTGTTCCCACAGATCAAGGCATCGACCCCTCAAGTCCCTATTTCTCCAAGCGGTATCTCTCGGCCGGATATGGTCCCGGGCGGTAATGGCTTTCAGTTTGAAGGGTACACGCCAAGCGGAGTGCCCAGAACCACTCCGGCAAAGCCTGCAGATCCTTCTGGAAAGAAGGACGATGGTGGGCCCCTTGGTTTCCTTGGCGAGGTATTCCGAAACGTACCAAACATCTTTGGTAGCAGGGATACCAAGGTAAGCGGCATGCCAACTCCAGCTAAGCCAAATGAGATTAAGCCGAGCACAGCCACGAAGCCGAAGGATATTAAGCCTACACCTATTACCCCTAGAAAGCCAAACAGTGGTGGTTTCGGAGGTGGTTATTAATGCCCCTTTACTTTGATCAACCACCTCAAAGGCTACCTGGAAACGAAGTAAGTAACCGGGACCTTAGAATTGGTGTTGACATTGGAGGAGACCAGCAGCTAAGCGACCTGCGCCCAGACGAGCAACTGTTCGCTGCAATGGGTTCTGCCGTAACAGACACAATCAAGACCGGCATAGAGGTTGGCAGCAAGATCCCAATTCTGTCTGATGCTGTAAAGCTGGTGGCCGACAGCCCTGTTGGCTGGACAATTGGGAAGGGACTTGAAGCACTCCAGGTTCCGTCTAACATTATCAGCACTGCAGGGGCGTTCGTCAGAAAGGCAGTTACTAATAAGGAAGATCTTCCGGCAGACATCCAAAGGATGATCAACGCCGGGGCTGATGAGCTTGAAGTCCTTAACTATATGGTCAAGACCCAGCGTGCCTGGAGCGACTCGCCAGAGGCGAACCTGGTGTTCAGCCTTCTAACAGATCCCCTTACATACAGCCCTGCCGTATTAGGCAAGGTCGGAATGCTAAAGCCTGCCGTTGGAATTGCAGGTGGTATCACTAGCGGCGTTGTCGGTGGGGCGGTCGGTGGCGCTATGGGCCTGGGCCCAATCGGCGCAGTCGGTGGTGGAATCGTCGGCGGAGTTGCGGCAGCAAGAAAGGCCGGGCAGTTTGCCGGCAAGGCTCTCGAGCGATCAGGGCAGCTAGAAAGAGTTTCCCAGAGAGCTGTCCTGGCTGGGAAGGAAATCCTGGAATCCGACGTTGCTGCGTTCGGAGGAGAGCTTACTAACGCAGAGAAGATTGCTATTGGTCTAAGCAAGCCAAGAGGAATGGACTTAAGTCAAAGGCTCTCAATTGGCAGGCAGGCGTCTGAGTCTATTGCTAAAGCTGAGGCTATCCTAAGTAAAGCCAAGAATCCTGTAACTATTGAAAAGCAGCGCGGCATCATTGCCAATGCTAAAGAGACTATGGCCATGGCAAACGCAATCGATGATGGGATTATCTACGGAGTTTACAATGCGCTAAAGGACATTACTGAGTCTGCCTCTGGCCCTATGAAGTACATGGCCGCTGCGCTTACTGTGCCCGCACAAATGCTCATGCAGAGGGAGATGGGAGGCATGAGACTAAACGAACGTGTTGCCAGGTACGGGTCTGGCATCTTTGGTGGAGAAATTGCACCTGCGTTTAACGAGCTAGTTGGTAGAGGCGTTGCCAACTTTGGCATCATCGGTATGCAGAACGTGTTCCTTGGTAAGAACACCTATCGCGCATCAAACGTTGCAGAGCGCATTGCCAAATCATACTTCGACGCCAAGGCAGACCTGCGAACTTTGTCCGGAGCTGGATCAGAAGTAAGATTCACGCCTCAGGAAATCATTGAGCAGATGCGCACAAACGTTGCAGCTGCTGCCAGGGTAAGCTCTGATACAGGCATCGTTGGTATGTTCGATGCTACAAACCTTGACGAGCTTACTAAGAGAATCGAGTTCCTTAGCAACGTCGACCAGCAGGCGGCTGCCCTTACCCCAGGTCGAGGAACCATCCCACAGATTAAGGCTCTTGCCAACTACATTGAGAGCGAGATGAACATCGGTGACATCCAGGCCATTAGAAGAGCTAACCCAGACTCACCGGCAGGTAACCTGTTTGAGAAGACATTCGCATCGCAGATTAGAGAGTCCGGCGTAGAGTCGTTCCACCAGGCAGGTGTAGACCAGATCAAAACGCAAATGACTAAGCTTACGTTTGAGGTTCGAAACAAGCAGGTAGCTATGGACATGTTCGAGCAGCATGCAAAATCAGCTACTATTGCGCTTGGTAAGAAGTGGGAAGAAGTTAGACAATCTTGGAAGGATGCCTTTGAAGAGAGGTTTAGCAAGTTCTACGATGAGAGAGGGTTGCCGCTAAGCGAGGACGCTATTACCTCAGCAGCTGAGGAGATGCTGTTCATTCAGTCTATTGGGTACTCAGGAGCTAGCGAAGTCACCGGCACTGTTAACAGGTTGTTTGATAGGGTAAGGGCCTCTGACCCCACCCTAATTGCAGAGATCGGAAAGGAGTCATTTGAGAAGCTGCAGGAAATCTTTGGAGAAATTGGTGGGAAGGTAAACGTCGTATCCAAGTACCATCTATTCTATGACACCTCCACCGCCCTAAGAGATGCCTACCTTGTTATCCAGCGCGCTACACCTGGAGTAACCTCAAGGTACAACTCTGAGGACGCAAAGCTTGTAACAGTGGGCTTGGAGAGCAACGTCAGCTCTACCGTTGCCAGAAGAGCAGGCTCATACGGTAGCGTTGAGAGCGTTGTAAGGGGACTTCGCACCATAGCTAATAACCGCAATACGCCAGCAGAGTACAAGAAGATTACCAAGAAGCTCATTGCTGTATTTGAAAGGTCAAGAAACCTCGACGAGGTACGAGCAGCCTGGGCCAAGATTGCCGCGGAAGAGCTTGACGACGTCCGGGCTTTCGGCAGCACCAAGAACCATAACGAAATCTTTGGATTCCTGGACGAAGCAATCGAGCAAGGTCTGGCCTCAAGGAAGCTATCCCCTTACCAGACCTCACGACTTTCATCTGCATTGCGCATGGTTGGTTACGATGCAAGCTTCATTGATGGACTAACCAACGGGGCATATAGAGTGTCGCTAGCCCCAAGCAACAATATGATCTACAAGCCTACCTACCTTGAGTCTTCAGCCGGTCAGGCCGGGGGCAGAGCGAGTATGTTCTCAAACAAGATCGTTCCGTTTGTAGACAACACAAGCGAAAGCGTCATCAAGGTATCCAAGAGAATGGTTCCAGAGCCAGAATACAAGTCTACATTCCTTCAGGAGTTTGGCACTAAGATGTTTAGCGATATCCCACAGAAGTACGTTACAGCGTCTATCAGAAGACGGATGGCTTCGTACCTCGCCAGGGGTGGCCTTGGGGAAAACGCAGTGGAGTCTGTGCTAGATGAGCTGGTCATGAGGGGTATCGGACAAGGAGTGTCTGCAAGGGGCCTTGCCTCTACAGAGCACTACACAGCCTTCAAGGAGGCAATTGACAGGGTGGGTGGCCCAGGCGCCTACGAGGCATTCCTTCAAAGCTACATGAAAAACACCATTGACGGAGCGACTAGGTTTAATCCGACAGCAGCAGTGATGTACTCTTTCCGTGGAGATAAAAACGTAATAGGAGCAACTCAGTACGCCACCGGCGGTGCAAAGATGTGGGCACCATGGATCACAAAGTTTACAGACGACATCTACCCAACTCTTAAGTTCAAGGCCAACCCTATCTACTTCCTGCAAGAGTGGCTTGAAAGCCCAACCCTGAACACAGCTCGTGGAGTAGATGTTAACACACTCTCAAGCATTAGCAGGGACGGATCTATTTCTACAGTCAACGCTGGTCAGCTACGCAACCTTAGCGACGTTGGACCAGAGACTCAGAACTATCTTGACAACGTGAACTTCCTTGCCGTATTTAGAACCGACGCCATTGCCCAGGCCGGTACTGGCCGGTACGACGACGTTGTGGCGGCGACTGGACTTTGGCAGAACATCAAGAGCGGCAGATCTCTTGGCAAGCTGGCTCAGAAGAAGGAAATTTATAGGGACGCACTAGCCCTCGACATTACGGCCAAGACGTTCTCAGACACACTTCGTCAGAAAGACTTTAACACCTGGACCGCACTGTCTGTCCATTACGGCACAACAGATGCGCGAACAATCTTTACAAACTACGTTAACTATAGACTGAGATTGTCGGACACCAAGAGAGTTCTTTCTGATATCGAAGCCTCACGGCCAGCAGGAATCGGGTTTAACCGCATCCCTGACGCTGACGGCAACCTTCGCTTTGCAGCCAAGGTAGAGTTGTTCACTGGCAATAGCAAGCTGCCTGAGGAGTTGGCTTCTCAGTTCGGTGGCAAGAACCTTGGGCCTGAGCAGTTGCTTGAGGAATATCTTAACAACCCGCACCTCTGGAGGGCAGAGCTGGATAAGCACATGATCTCACTGCAGGACGCAGGATATGACATGACAGAGATTCTGCCTTTGGCTGAGACGCTGCGCAAGAGGATAATGAACCTAGAGAGCAAATTCAAAGAGGCTAATTATGTTCCAGAATATATTCGATCAACCCCTCAAACAGCTGGTGTAGTCGCAGCATCAGAGAAATTAGCCGAGGCAATGAACAGGCTTGACGGGCAAAGCATTGAGCTGCTCCACAAGCAGTCTGCTCTCAGGACCCTGGCCAGCGCATCCGGAATGATCAACCCTGACGCCATGACGGACCTTGGCGACCTTGTAGTTCAGACCCTTCTGGTGGGCAAGGGGTTCTCTATCGAAGCGCAGAACGTTATCGACGCTGTGAACAGATCAATCGATGCGGCCAAGAGCGCCGAGATCAGCATGGTATCAGAGGGCCGTAAGTTCTCGGAGGCAGTAAGCAGCGCAATGCGTGCAGAGATTGCAGCAGACCCAAGCCTCATCAGTGTGTTCCAGGATAGCAGCCTGGCAATCATCACTACTCGCAGCGCAGAAGAGACCGTATACAACGCGTTCCAATACGCGTACACCAAGGCTCTTGAGCAGGCGAACAAGACAACGTACTACGCATCTCAGCGCTCGTTCTTCGAGCGGACCATCAACCACCCAATGCTTGCCTTCTACCCATACAGCTACATGTTTAAGAAGATCCTACCGGAGATGGTAGAGCTTCTGTTCAAGGGCGGGTTTGGAGTCAAGGCTCCAGGCGCTGGGTACTCTGCGTATATGAACGTAAGAGATTATGTAGAGACACAACTTGAAGAAGACCCGTCATTCCGCCGGGCGCTGGAGAGCAAGGCAGAGCTTATGTACATGGCTACCATGCTATTCCCCGGCGTGCCCTGGGACCTTTCGATTGTTCCTCCGGTATGGGCAAGAAACCTATACAAGCGATTTGCTACAGACACGGACATTACCCTGGAGAACATCCTGATCGACGATACTCTCAGCAGGTTCTCCGACTTTGGCCCATTCACCACGATCCCTATGGCGATCAAGGGTGCCGGCCAAGCATTTAAAGATGATAGTTTGAAGCCTACCAGACGAGCTACGTCTGCGTTCCCTTCAAGCTTGGATTAAACAGGAGGTTAAAGTGACGGACGAAGTCGTGTTGAACGACCAGGCCCAGTCGCAGGTAGACCCTGCCACTGACCAGGACAACGACATCACCACTTGGAAGAAGCGTCTTGCTGGCAAGGACCAGGCTCTGACGGCTACCAAGAAGCAGCTGGATGATGTCAAGGCTGAATACGAAAAGGTTCAGGCTTGGAAGCTTCAGATGGAAGAGGCAAGCCTCACAGAGTTTGAACGTGCACAGAGGCGAATCGCCACTTTGGAACAAGAACTTAAAGCTACTCGGGAGTCCGAGCAGCGTGAGATTCTGGCCAAGGAGTACCCAACCTATGTTCAGTTTGCGGATGCTACTAAGGACCTCTCCGTTGAGGAGAGAGCCAAGCAGTTTGAAGCTTTGCTGAAGACAGGTGGGGTTCCTCGACAGGACTTCACAGATCCAAACAAGCCAGCTAGGGCACAGGCCACGGCTGGGAAGAATCGTTCAACCACAGAGATTGTTAAGGACATCGCTGCTCTTGGCAATCCCTGGGGTGAGTAATAAAGGAGTAATCAATGGCTAACCAGACACGTGCCTTGCTTGATACTAACTCAAGCAATGCATATAGCGCGCTCATTACGGAGCTCGTTTCTCAGCAGGCTCAGGAGAACCTGCGCGACCGACTGGTCCACGCAATGCCGGGTAACTACACGGCGGGGCGTTTCCAGAAGGGAAGCAATGAGATTCGTTACGCTCGTTACCCAGATCTCACGCCGCTCGGCATTGCAGACACCCTCACCGAGGGTGGTGCGCCAGCTGAGTACGACCTGTCGATCACGACTGAGTCTTTCGTGCCTAAGCAGTACGGTAAGGTCCTAAAGATCACCGACCTCGCTCAGCTCGACAGCCCTCATGACTTGATCTCGATTGCGTCCGAGCGTCTCGCTCGTGCCGCAACGGAGTCGATGGACACGATTATTCGTGACGTCCTCAAGCAGGGTACAAACGTTCGTTACGCTGCAGGCCGCGCTTCGCGTGCGCTCGTGCAGTCCGGCGACAAGCTGACTGGTCTCGAGATCAAGCAGACTGTTGCGAAGCTTAAGGCAGCAAACGTTCCAACGTTCGCTGACGGCTTCTACCGCGCCATTATCCATCCTTCGGTCGAGTTCGACCTTCTGACGGATACCAGCGCAAACGGTTTCCTCGAAGCTTCTAAGTACACCAAGAACCTTGAGCTCCTCAACGGGGAGATCGGGGCCTACTCTGGTGTCCGCTTCTTGGTATCGCCAACGGCCGC
>Ga0209107_10002558_pt1 | contig 10101 bp, 11 predicted proteins | sample LakErihyJuly2011_2_FD_187460 | JGI IMG/M metagenome (GOLD analysis project Ga0209107, IMG submission 187460) | Freshwater microbial communities from dead zone in Lake Erie, Canada - CCB hypolimnion July 2011 (SPAdes) (version 2) | ecosystem: Environmental > Aquatic > Freshwater > Lentic >... | reverse complement strand
TAAATTTCTGTTAGAAAAGCAACCGGAAACAGTCTGGATTGTTGGTTCTGGCTGGGAAGGAAGTTATTCTTTAGAGGATACAGTATGTGCGGGGGCGATCGCTCATAGTATTTGGCAACAAACTAATTGTTCCCTAGAAGAAATTAGTGGTAATGATGAAGTGGTTAGTGCGATCGCTCTTTATTCCCAATGGCAAAATGACCTATTAGGATTATTACACAAAGCTAGTCATGGTCAACGATTATTACGCTTAGAATGTTTAGAAGACCTGAAATATTGTTCCCAAACTGATACTTTAGATATTTTAGCGATTCAAACAGAACTAGGAGTATTAAAAAGTTACACCAAATAACCAAAAAATTCTTTTTGGATAAGGAGTCAGGAGTCAGGAGTCAGGAGAAAGGAGAAAGAAGAAAGAAAGAAGACAGAAGACAGAAGAAAGAAAGAAAGAAAGAAAATTTCTTCACCTCTCTCTTCTCTGTTAGATCAAACATAATAATCTGGAATATTTCATCCTGTTAATCCTTAAATCCTGGACATCCTGATTCAGACAATTAATCCTTAAATCCTGGACATCCTGACTCAGACAATTTCATCTTTGAATATTATTGAATACTTGTTAGCGGTACACCTAACCACCCGGCAAAATTCTCCATTTCTGTGAAAGAAGGATTTTCGACAACTTTAAGTTGATACTTACTAGGAATTGATGCAGCTAGAGTCACAGAATAAGTCCGCAATTCATCTTGATGAAAAACAGTAACTTGAATAGAATCATTTTCCTGATAATCCTTCAAGCGTTCATTTAATTGATTTCCCACCCTAATCCCATCAATCGCTAACAATTCATCCCCAGCATCAATTCCCGCAAATTGTGCCGGTGAACCCGCTTCCACAAACTTAATTATCTCCCGTCCATTTTCAGTATTTATCCTCACACCCAAATAAGGTTCTTCATTCTTTTCCTCAACTAATTGCAAACCAAAAGGTTGTAAATATTGATTAAAAGGTAAATCTTCCAAACCATGAAGATAGCGTTTAAAGAAATCTCCTAAATCCATACCCGCTACAGACTCAATCACACCCTCTAATTGTTCAGGAGTATAACCAACTTCATCCTTGCCAAACTTCTCCCACATTTGCCGCATTACATCATCTAAAGAAAGCTGATTCCCGTGATGAACGCGAATTAATAAATCTAATAAAAGTGACACCATTTCCCCTTTGATATAATAGGAGATTTGAGAATTACCACTATTAGCATCTGGACGATAAAGTTTAATCCAAGCATCAAAACTTGACTCCGACAAAGGTTGAACTTTTCGTCCTGGAGTCATCAAATATCTGGTAATTTCCTTACTCAAATAGTTTAAATATGCCTTGGTATTATAAATACCTGCCCGTAAAGGAATGATTAAATCATAATAACTGGTTGTTCCCTCGCAAAACCACAAAGATGGTGTATAATTTTCCTGATCATAATCAAACACTTCTAACCCCAAAGGACGAATTCTTTTAACATTCCATAAATGAAAGAATTCATGGGCTACCAATTGCAAAAATGGCTCATATTTATCCACAGTCCGAAATCCAAACTTTTGATAAATTAAAGAACAAGAATTTTTATGTTCTAAACCACCAAAACCCTGCTGAAGCAAATGCAGAAAAAATACATATCTGTCATAAGGTAAACCACCAAACATTTGTGATTCTACCTCAATAATTTTTTGGCAATCAGCAATCATTTGTTCTGGTTGAAAATTTCCTTTTCCCCAAACTGCTAATTCATGGGGTTTACCCAAAACTTCAAAATTATATAATTGATGACAACCAACTTCAAAAGGACTATCAACTAAAGTATCAAAATCTGCCGCTAAAAAAGTATTTACTGTTTCTGCGAATGTTGGTAAACTAGTAGTTACTTGCCATTGAGGGTTAGCAGGAATTACCCTTATCTGCATGGGAAAATTTTCCCAACCAGGGATTCTAAAAAACAAAGCTGCCCCATTAAAGTAACCGTGAGTAGCATCTAAATGATTTGTTCTTACTGTTAATTCATTAGCAAATACACGGTAATGAATAGTTACTTCTGAAGTATGGACTTTTTCTACTTGCCAATGATTTTTACTAACTTTATGCCAAGATAAGGGTTGATTATTCGCAAAAGCTGCAAAATCCTGTAAATGTCTGCCATATTCCCGCACCAAATATGAACCAGGAGTCCACACTGGCATTTTTAAATCGAGAACTGCTGACGGATAGTTAACAATGTGTAAAGTCACCTCAAATAAATGGGTTTCTGGTTGAGACATTCCCACCAAGTAATGAATTTGTGGAGAGAGTTCTAAAATCATTTTGTGTGTTGAGTTTTGATTTACTTATCCATAATCAACAGTCTATCGTTAATCGTCAAGTATAGGCATATAAAATTAATAATATGATGTGTTTATGGTGATTTCATGTAAACCAAGATTATTGACTGATTTGTAAACCTACAATACTCTTAGAATGGAGTCTTTGCTGATTGTATCTAATCACAAAAGGATATTTTTTGTATAAGTTGTTAAAACAGTACCATCTTTTATGCAAGATTTGGGAAAAAACAAGCCAAGGAGTTATTAATTATGACAGTACCTTATGACGAACTGGTTTTTCAATCACCATATTTAGCTGTAGTAAAAGCAAAACAACTGCTAGAGGAGGGGAAAATGAAAGAAGTTGATGATATTTTAGAGAGTTTAGCCGAGTCTATGGGGCGATCAGAAAAAAGAGCAGTAATTAATCGCATAACTCGATTGATACTGCATATAATTAAGTGGAAATGTCAACCGGAAAAACGTAGCGCTAGTTGGGTAATTTCTATTCGTTCAGCTAGGGCAGAAATTACTGCCAGTCAAGAAGAAATGCCAAGTCTCAATCGAGATTTTTGGGAATCAATTTGGAACAAGTGTTTTCTGGCTGCAAAACAGGATGCTAGAGATGAAATGGGTAAAAAACCAGATATTATTGCTTTAAGTTGGGATGAGGTTTTTAACGAAACTTATACACTTTGGGAGGATTAGAAAATTTCTATTTGGGAAAAAATCAGGTTATTTATCTTGATTTTTGGCTGTTCCCTCTTTCCCAATCATTACACTTCATTGCGAAATTAGGCAGTTAAGTAAAAAAAATGATAACTTCTGATCTAGTCTAGTAAAGCAATTACACCAAATTTATCAAGGAGAACCCAGTGGCAATGGAATCAAATGTACTAACGGGCGCAACTGTAGACAACCAAGATATAAGTGAATACGTTGCTCATCTACAAATGCACATGGCACTACAAGCTCGAAATCTGGTTCCCAACTTGGTTCCCAACTGCAAACAAGCAATTTCAGATAGTCGTCAACAATTACTTCATCAAACCCAAGCCGACTTTGAAAAATTCGCTTCTCGCCAAGGTCTATAGATTTAAAAGTATTTTGAGTAGAATTATCCTAGAATAGAAGCAGGTATTGTGGTTTTCACCTCAAAGGTATACTCACGGTTTCTGCTTTTTATATTTTTTTTACGTAGTCACTTAAAAAAATCACTCTTTGGGAGCAAGACCTAAGAGAAAAAAAGCCGTTAAAATGATTGCAGCATCACATCACCAATCCTATTTTTTAAAGGTTAAATGGCGGCTTGAATCAAAATGACTTCACTACTCCCTCGAAACCTCAGCGTTGTTATCCGACCAGTCCAACATAGGGATTTGGACGGAATTGATTGCTTAACTCAAGAATCATTGTCCCATCTTTCTCCCCAAGAAGCTGGTGCGGCCATGCGGCAAATGCAATGGCTACGACGCTGGTATGGGTTACTCAAATTCTTAAGTTGGTTTCCCAACCCATTACAGTATCGCTTCTGGGGCTATGTTGCCGAACAGGGACGGATACTACTGGGAATGATTCAAGTATCACCATTTAACCGAACCCGCAGCACTTGGCGAATTAATCGGGTGATGTTAGCAGGGACTGGCGACAGAATGGGAGTAGGTTCACAACTACTGCGCCATTGCTTTGAATCAATTTTAGAAGCGCGAACATGGATACTGGAAGTTAATATCAATGACGTTGATGCTTTAGCACTGTATCGCCACAATGGATTTCAACGGTTAGCAGAAATGACATACTGGGAAATTAGTCCCCAGTTATTAGCGGAATTAATTCAAACTGAACCAGATTTACCCAACCTCTTACCGGTGAGTAATGCTGATGCTCCGTTGCTATATCAACTGGATACAGCATCAATGCCACCTTTGGTAAGGCAAGTATTTGATCGACACACCCACGACTTTAAAACGACTTTGTTTGGGGCTATTATTGATGCTCTCAAGCAGTGGATGACAAAAACTGAAGTTGTGAGTGGTTATGTCTTTGAACCCCAGCGGAAAGCAGCCATTGGTTATTTTCAGGTGCAACTTGATCGCACAGGTGAAAATCCTCATGTAGCAACTCTTACAGTTCATCCGGCTTATACTTGGTTGTATCCTGAATTATTGTCTCAATTAGCCCGCATTGCTCAAGATTTTCCTCAACAAGGATTACAATTAGCTTCTTCAGACTATCAACCAGAAAGAGAAGAATATTTAGAGCGGATTGGGGCTAAACGCAAAGAACATACCCTGATCATGTCTCGCTCAGTTTGGCATAAACTGCGAGAATCGAAATTTGTCTCCTTAGAGGGGATTCAGTGGCAGGAAATGTTACAAGGACTACAACCAACCCGGAAACCTATCCCTGGGGGGATGTCATGGATGCCGCAAACTCAGCAAGTGCATCCAGAAAGGGCTATACCAATGCAGTCAGAAATTGTGGCTTCTACTCATCAAAATCCTAACATGGATATACCCTGTCCATCAGATTCAGCCGCAGATGAATCCCAGGAGCAACAATAGCGTGATCTCTCAACAGCAATCAAAATCATTTATTTCCGCTTTGGGTGTGGATGTTGGTAGTAAACGCATCGGTTTAGCTGGATGTGATGGGACTGGGTTAATTGCTACGGGTATAACCACAATTGAGCGCAAGTCTTTTGTTGAAGATGTAGAGAAAATTCAGCAAATAGTCAATGAGCGACAGGTACAAATTCTCGTTGTTGGTTTACCTTATTCAATGGACGGTACTATCGGGTTTCAAGCCCGTCATGTCCAGAAATTTGCCGCTAGATTGGCGGATGCGCTGAAACTTCCTTTAGAATATATGGATGAACGATTAACTTCTTATCAAGCAGAACAACTGATAATAGCTGAGAATCGTTCCCCATCAAGGAATAAGGGTTTAATTGATCGTAAGGCTGCTGCATTGATTTTACAACAATGGCTAGATGCTAGGCGCAGTTCAGTGACGAGATCGGTAACATTTACTGGTGAGTGATCCCTTTTAACATGGTATTCTAAAAACTATTACTTCTATCTCTCAATTTATGGTTGACATCGGCTGTCATTTAGCGGTTCAATGATTTCCATATATAAGAGTATTGTTACAGTTACATAATTCAGCTATGTATTCATCTCCACTTCCTGAAGACAATGATCACGATTCCGAAAGTTCTCTGATTTTAACAGATGAGCTAAAACGGACACTAGAATGTTACATTGAGCATACGCTTGATGTAGAGGGGGAAAAATATGTTCTCCTTCTGCCTATAGATGCACCAATAGAAATTTTTGCTTGGCAAGTTGATGGCGACGAAGAAGAAGCCGTCTTGGTGGAAGATGATGAGATCATTGACGAAATTTTCGGCACTGCTCAAGCGGTTCTTTCTGAGCAAAACTTGATTCTCAAGAATACTGCTTATGCCTTAACTGTAGCAGGTGAGTTGCCTCCTGAAGATGAATCAAAATTCTTTACTTTAGAACTTGAAGATGAAGAAAACGGTTTAGAACCAGAGCAATTAATGGAAATTGCCACTTTTTATCATGATGAACAGGAGTATGCAATTTATACTCCCCTTGATCCCCTGCTCTTTTTTGCGAGAATGACTAAAACGGGTGAACCAGAATTACTTTCCCCCGAAGAGTTTCGTAAATTTCAACCCCTCTTAGAAGAACATCTGTTTAATGAGCTTGATTAATTGGTAATTGGTAATTGGTAATTGGTGATTGGTAATTTAATTAATTACTGTTGCCTTTTACCTTTTGCCTTATTCAAAAATCTAAATTTAATTAGAGTTTGCTTAATAAATCTAAACTTCAAATTTTTCTTTCTTCCTCCTGACTCCTGAATGGGCGCAGTCCCTGCGCCCCTACCTCCTAGCCTTCACAAAAAATTATGACTCGCAACCATCTATTAGAGCCTAACTTGATTTTATCAGGTTCAGTATTAACGCTGACACCAGGTGTCATCCAACAATATGGGCTGAAAGGGCTAGTATTAGATGTGGATGAAACTTTAGTACCCATGACAACGAGTTCTACTTTCCCAGAATTGCAAGCATGGGTGGCAGAAATTCGGATTTGTACAGCATTGTGGTTAGTTAGTAATAATTTAAGTGAAGCGCGAATTGGTGGTATTGCCCGTTCTCTAAATTTACCTTATTACTTGGGTGCGGCCAAACCCTCCCGGCGGAAAATTCGGGCGGCGTTGCAAGAAATGAATTTACCTGCACATCAAGTAGGTATGGTAGGCGATCGCTTGTTTACTGATGTTTTAGCCGGTAATCGCTTGGGAATGTTTACAATTTTAGTCGAACCAATCATCCATCCCGATTTTACAGCCCTCCGTTCCCATCCTATCCGCAATATTGAAGTTTGGATATCTGAGATATTAGGCGCATCTATTACAATTAAAAATTAAAAATTGTCAGCGAAAATTAAAAAATCTCGGCACGTCTGAGGATATTTCTGAAGCCAGAAAAAGATATTGTCGCTTGATCAAAAATCCCCGACTTCTATTAATCTCAAAAGTCGAGGATCTCAATTACTTACTTAGGACTAACTTTATCAATCACCTTGATTTTACCATCATCGCCCACAGTCCAGACATCATAAGTACCAATGACATCACCGTTAGCGTCAACATCTACATCACCGCTTGCGCCTTGATAATTAATCTGTTTTCCTGCTTTAAGTAGCTTCAACCCTTCACAAACATCACTAACTGGTGTTCCCTTACCAGCGGATACTTCCCGAATTTTACCAGCAATAGCAACCCCTGTATTTTCCTTCGCAGCTTGAGCGGCTAATACCAACAAAGCCGCAGCGTCCCAAGATTGAGGTGCGTATTCTCCAGGAGAACCGCCTTTTTTCTCTTTCCAAAGTTTATTAAAGTTTTCCAACCCTGGACCACTAGAACCAGGAACTGTCCCAATTGCCCCGGATAAAATATACTTACCATCACTAGCTTTGCCTACTTGATCAGGGAAAGTAGGGGATTTTACGCCGTCTGTCAGTAAAATTTGTACGCCTTTGGTGACACCTTGCTGATAAGCAGCTTTGAGAAATAAACTCCCTGTTTCCGCATATAACACCCCTAAAACCGCATCTGGTTTGCCAGCAAAAGCCGCAGTTGCTTCTGTATCAAAAGTTTGAGCTTTGGGATCATAGCGAATAGGTTTATCTTTATTAATTACTGTTCCCCCTAATTTTTCAAAAGTTTCCACAAATGCTTTTTCAAAACCTACACCATAGTCATTGTTAATAACTACTGTGGAAACTCGTTTAAAACCTTTTTTCCGAGCAAGTTGGGCTAAAGCCAATGCTTGGTAGGTATCTGGGGGAGCAGTCCGCGCCCAAAAGCCCTTAAAGTCGCCTTTTTTAGCTTTGTCGGTAAATACAGGACTGGTGCTACCAGGAGAAATCAGCATGACTTTATTGGGTACAGCCACAGAAACCGCCGCAGTGGAAACGCTACTAGCAAAAGAACCGACTACACCACCGACTTTATCTAAAGTTGCTAATTTGGTCATTCCCGCAGCACCGGCTTTAGGGTCTGTTTGGTCGTCTACTTGTACTAAACTGACTTTTTCACCATTCACACCCCCACAAGCGTTAACTGTGTCTACCAGTAAGGGAACTGAACCAACCATTTGCTGTCCAATAGAAGCCAAGTCACCAGTTGTTGGTAATAAACTCCCGATTTTCAGTCCTTTAGTATCACTGGTTGTAGTGGTAGCTGTTGGGGAGGTGGTACTATTTCCGGTAGATGATGAAGGATTAGGATTTTCACAAGCGGCTAACAAGAAACCACTGGCTAGGGTAGCTAGACTCAAGGCTAGGGAAATACGAATTTTTGCCATAGTTAATCACACAGATATTTAGAAAACTTGATGTAGATATATTTACATCAAGCCTTTAAATCGCAGATTATAACATCCTCACACTATCATTGGTTTTAAATTATTCAAACCATAACTTTTTCACCAGGTTGAGGAGCAATTACCTGGGTTGTTAAATTGTTTTTTTCCAGTAATGTGCGAAATTCTTCTACAGTTCCCTTAGCTTGCAGGAATTTTACCAGTAGTCCTGCAAACAAAATATCCCCTCCGGCTGCGGTAGGGAGCATAAATCGAGGTTTTACCGATTTTGCTACTTCTAGGGCGCTATTCATGCCTTTGATAATCGGACCGAGTAGGGGTAAACTCAAATCAATGATTGGTGTAATTATTACGTCAATGGGTGCTATTTCTTGAAGTTGGGGGGAATGATAGCCATGGGGTTCATAATACAATGTAGAATTATTTGCTAAATCTTTAAGCAGATAGCCGTTTTCTAATAAGGTTGGTCCAATGGGAGAACCGGGAAAAGCTTTGATCTCTATTTGATGATTTAAGGTGAAGGTTTCACCATGATTGAGACTGATGATTTGTTGATAACCCAGTTGTTTGACAACTTTAGCCGCATTGGGGGAAGCGACAACGGGGATATTTTTGTTAAGCTGTTTTAAGGTGGGTGGGTGTGCGTGATCTTCTAATCCTTGAGAAAGCAAAATTAAGTTTATATTATCTGGTATTGACCGATCTTGAGTCCGAGAACCTTTAAATAACCAATCTAAGTTATTAAAGGTTAAATCACCAATTAACCAAGGATCAATTAATATCCGCTGTTCACCAATTTCAATCAACCAACTATTACTATCTAACCAAGTAAGATTCATAATTACAGAAAACGCTATATCCATAATCTAATTATACACAAGACGTAGGGGTTTAGCATTGATAAACCCATACTAATCATTGATATTTTACGATTAATTACGAGATCACGCTTCGCTATCCCATTCGGTTATTCTACAAATGCGAACTGACAAGCCGGCGATTGCGCGATCGCTCGACTTTTAAAGCAATTAATTTATTTGGACAAATATTTTTGATCATTAGACTCTTGATATTCTGTAATTTTGGCATATAAACTATCAACTGTTTCTTCAGAAAATAACCTTTCTTTAATTTGTAAATAATCTCCTTCACCTAGTTTACACGCAGCCCAAAATTTCATTACTTTTGCTGGTTCTAGGTGAGCAAGTAAAACCTGCATGACTTCTTGTAAATTTTGTTGCTCGTTAATAACTTTAATTGTCATCTTCTATCTCCAAAATAAAATCTGTTGGGTTAATTACTTTCAGTGGTAAATCTTGACATCGGTTGATTAATCTTTTGTCACAAGTTATAAAATAATCACTTTCAGATGTTTCTGCACAAGCTATATGAAGTGCGTCAATAGGCTTGATTCCTTGTTTTTCTAACTGTTTGGATCTAGCTCTAATATTTTCATCTATAAATACTCTTAATGTGGCTATTTGTAAATATCGCTCCATTGATTGTTGATTAATAGTAAAAGGATTACGGCTATTTTCGTATTCTAAAACTGAAGAATTAACTAATTCTAGTAATTGAGCTTGAACCATTTGTAAAATTAAAATTACCGCCTGTGTTTCTAGAAAGACTTTTGGCTGTGTTTGGTCGTCAAATGGACGATTATAAATACTGGTATCTAGATAAACCCTGATCATATCACTGTTTTTACATCTTTCTCTAGTGTACAGGAATAATAGCCTTATTCCCAAAACGGTTTGATTCTCTCTTAGAGGATGTTTGAAAAGTGGTATTCCGTAATTTTCATCACATTGCTACCCCCCTTAG
>Ga0209107_10002555_pt1 | contig 10103 bp, 11 predicted proteins | sample LakErihyJuly2011_2_FD_187460 | JGI IMG/M metagenome (GOLD analysis project Ga0209107, IMG submission 187460) | Freshwater microbial communities from dead zone in Lake Erie, Canada - CCB hypolimnion July 2011 (SPAdes) (version 2) | ecosystem: Environmental > Aquatic > Freshwater > Lentic >... | reverse complement strand
CGTCGTCCTGAATGGCACAGGATTTCTGTTCTTGGCATTGCTATTGTCATATCATCCCCACCAACACTTGTAGCCGGCGTATAAAGAGGAAAGGTATAGGTGTCGCGACACAAAGGACAGGTAAAGGGTCCCTGTCGCCTCACTACGAGGGCACATTCATCATGAATCGGTAATTGACAAAAACAAGGGAAGGTGCGATACTGATGATGGGGGATTTGACAGAGGACACAGGACGGGTTTATAGCAGGAGGAGCAGAAGGAAGGAATCCATACCGATTATTGAAGGCCATCTTACTCTATATACGTATGGCATGTTTATGTTGCTAATCAATTACAAGTTGTTTATGAACGGACTTAAGAAGTCCATCCATAACCAAATCCTCCTTTGCCATATGAACGAGACCAACATCCTCCAATCCTGTCGCCTCATGACAGGGACTCTCGTGAAACCCCCAAACATACATACAGGGATCCGTCATCCAAATGAGACCGAACTTCTTCAAGGTGATCGTCTCTCCCTTTCGCAGACTTCCTGGGCCATGGCTCTTTCTCTGATCTGCCAAGGACCATTCATCGGGAATGTCATCAGGGAAGACACTGGCATAGAACTCCTCCACATCCTCAGGGCCAGTATATAAGATGTCGTGAATCTTGTACAGTTCCTCCATAGTTCCCCTATTCCGTTCCATTCTGCCTCTCTCGGTCAAGCCATACAGGCATTCATCGGGAATGGCATAGACCCGTGCCTTCCGATTGAGGCGAATGGCCCTCCAAGCCCGAACCTGTTCCATTAATACAGGACTCATAGAGCCATCATACTCATTGTCGGGCGTACAGGCCACCAGAACAGTGGCACAACGAGATACTTGGTCCCACGCAGATCCTACGAATCCAACCGATTCCATCAACGATTCAAGGAAGATGTCAGGAATGCGACCCGTCTTGTAGTCAAGTGCCTTGACGGCCCACCAGGCACAGGCGGCCTTTCCCTGGCAAATGGCAGCACACAAGTAGGCGTCCAGTTCCGATTCATAGTTCAAACCATCGGGTCGTTTGCCACAGACCCGATCAGGCATTTCCGATCCAACTGTGGCTAATACAGCCCACAATGAATTGTCCTTCTTGGCTATACACAAGTTATAGCAGGCCTGATGGAGAATGTCCTTCCCCTCCTCATTATTAATCTCGTCCTCTTCCGTGAAGAAGATACGATTCTGAATCCAGGCGGGATTGGTGGCAAGGCAGAACCAGAGCCAACTCTGTAACAGGGTTGCCCATGCCTCTATCCAATAGCCAGAACAGGTGAGTTCCTCACACCAGAATGCCGCTTCCAGAACTCTCCCTTTTTTAATAGCATACATGAGGGCTGCTTTGACCTCGTCTAGGCGGTAGAAATGCTTAGTTATCATGATTGTTGCGTGATTATATTGGAGCAAAAAAATATCAAATTTTTTGTGGTATATTCTAATCAACATCCTGAATGGCGCTATCCGATTGAAACATGATGCCCCGTTTTATCATGGTCTCAGGATTCATCAATGTCATCACATTATTTAGTGTAATAACAATGAGACAGAGCAGAAAGACAAAGAAGGTCGCACCGACTATATCAGGACGAACCATAAGCATCAGAATCCACAGGACTATCCTACAAAGGAAGAGTGCTATTTCAAAGGCAATGAATAGACAACTAATTATCATAACTGGCACAAGGGTGGCTAGAAGGGCCTTTGTTAACGCCGTGCTATAGAATTCATACTCTTCCGCCACAAAGTAAGCCGTGACTAGGATAATGAGGCTCATCCAGGCCCCCATTCCGCAGGCATATTCTAAGAGGGCGAAGTCCATCGTTGTATTTCAGATTGCCTTTCTAATCCTTTTTCATAAAAATCAAATTTTTATGAAAAAGCACTTAGACACTTCCCTATTCTTCATAGAAAGACCATGGAAAGTCATGCGAATGAGATTGTAGACCGGCTGTGGCTCGGCGATATTCACGCATCCCAGGATGAGACTTTTTTGCGCAGCCGGCACATAGATGCCGTCTTTAACTGTACCAAAGATTTACCCTTTTCTCCTTTACAGCATCTGGTGTATTACAGGGTGCCCTTGGACGATAATTTGGAAGAGGTGGAGATCCGAAATGCGGGACTCTGGTCTAGTGAAATCGTTATGAAGATTATGACGCATTACAAGAAGGGGGATCGGATTCTGGTTCATTGCTTTGCGGGTCGGCAGAGGTCGGCGGCGTCTGTGGCTATGTTCCTCATTTTATTCAAAGGCTTCACAACCGACCAAGCGATCACCTATATTCGGCAAAAAAGACCCGTGGCCTTCATGCCAGGTCCGAACTTTGAGCGGTCTATTCGGATGTTTGAGGAGCGATATCAGAAAGAAATCTTACCTGCGTTAACGGGCCTCCACTTGTAATTCCTATTCTCCCTATAGGGATATCATGGATACAGTCTTGTTATCTGTTATGTATTATACATGTTTTAAACGGGACTTGCTGAAACCGAACGTGACTACCCTTCCAAAAAACGCCTTCGGCGTCTTCACAACGGTACGCCGCCATCAGACCTTGCCAAAATGGCCCGAAGATATTCATGGATGTATCGGACATTGGGACTCCAAGTTTCAGGCTATTCCTCCTACCACCCTTTATGACCATCTCCTTCGGGTCAGCCATGATGCGATGTGGACCGATAGCCGCCGGTCCCACTTTGGCCCGATTGAGCAGGACCCCCAGTCGCAGTTGGAACTGGACTTCCTGATGTTACCACTCAGCCCTATTAACGCCGCTACAGGGAAACTCCCGAACAAGAAATCCTTCCATAACGACACCTATGGGCTTATTATACAACAGGCATCGTCAGGCAAAAAGGCCACCTATTTGCCAAAGGTATTCCCAACCAAGAAATGGCCAGATCTCCTAGCCTCTATCAAACAGAAGGCCTCTATTGAAGGGGATGACTATGAACTGTATGCCTACACGATCCAACAGATATCAGGGCCCTTCATAGACCTCTTAGTAAAGCCATTAATACCTAGAATGATTCTGTATCGCTTTGTAACAACGATGCTTCCTATCATGAAGCCGAGATATCCCTTTCCGTTTCCTTACTCCTGTAAGAAGAATACTCTTCATTGGACAAAGGAGGATGATGTGCGCAACATTGCCACCTTGGGAGACATTGTCAAATACACCTCCCTCTTTTCCCTTCCGAAGCGGGACACGGTCAACCTCCAACGGTCGGTTCAGTCTATTCTGGACACGCAGGATGCCTATTCAGCCCAAGCGCTCTCGTTCTTAGGGCATACCTTTCAAGAGGTGTCCAAAGAACATACGGAATACTGTGCCAAGTTAGTCCGAGAATTACCAGACGCAGAGGATGAATTTGGAAAACCCGAGATTCTGATTGGTCTACGAAAGGCGGGATGCCTCTTTCAACTGCCCCCGTTAGTCACGAGCGATTCCATTTTTAATCTGAATTGGACAATTCAGACCTATGTGGCCTATGAGAAACCAATTCCAAAACAAATGATACGCAATCTAACAACGGCGGTTCAGGGGCTTCTAATCAAAAAAGAGTCAACCGAAACAAACCATCTCGCTGTCGCCTTTGAAGCCCTCTGTTACACCAATCACAATCATTCCCTGCTTTTTCAACTGTTCTTTGAATTGGAACAAAGAAAAGAATGCCACAATCTCCTGTATGCCTTTCTGGATAAAACAGCCCGTGTGGATATTACAGGGCATGTGTTGAATGGACTGTATGAGTTACTTACGAACTAGAGGGTTTGGTCAAGTATTCCAAGCGTTTCAGACGAATTTCTTCCAGCGTAAGAGGCTTGGAAGTATTACCGACCATCGCTCCTTCCTCTCCTGTATGACTGGCACTTGAATTTGAATTTGATTCTACGTCTGGTTCTGGTTCTGCGACTTCCTCCTCCAAGAACTCCACGACCACCTCTCCGCCCAACCTAACCAACGGAGCCGGCTCTGTCCGTTCTATATACATCGGAACCTCTAAGAATCCAACCGGCACGGTCATCATCGTGGCCGGCTCCAGAACATGGAACCGGTCCAAATATGCCTCAACTGCCGCTCGTACATCCTGGTCCCCCGCATCTTCCAGCAACCGAATACTAATCTTGGTGGCCGCCTCAATCTCCCCTGTATACGGCAATAGGTTAACATAGTCCTCTCCCTCTCCTCCAAGCCCCATGCTCTCCAGAATCCAATTAGGACAATAGATGGCATCATCCGGCCCCGAACCATTGACACAGGCATATCGTTCCATTCCTGTGTCAATTGCCTTCATAGTGATAATCATCGGCGTACTCGGTGGAAACAGGTCTAGCCAGGACTCAAAGAGCCACTTGGGAATGGCGACCTCATCAGATCCCTCTATGATGGGCGTATGTTCCAAGAAGCACAACTGACGAATGGGCAGAACGGTATCTGTCATTTTTGGCAACTTAAAGAAAAAGCGGTTTGGAATCAAATTTTTTGAACCACTTTATAAAACTCCTCCAAAAAATGGGCATTGTCCCCAATATGGAGGCAATGATCGGATAGGGAATAATCCAGACAGCCATCTGTGCGTTTATAGGGATCATAGGGATTGAAATAGGTATAGGAGAACTGGTCACAGAAGTCTTTTAAAAGTCCGTTCATGACATCCGTGTAATGGACTCGTTCGTCATTGGTTCCAACAAAGGGAATGCCAGTATGATTGTGAGTATGATCTTCTTTGGCCACGGGCGGTGGAATCGCAATAATAATAATCTGTCTGTATTCTGTGATAGTATTGAAAATTGTATTAAAATACGCCAATACAAGTTCATAACAGATATCTGTAAGACGCCGCCCTTTTTCTACATGACCTCCAATGTGACATCGCACATCCACCTCGCCATAGCATAAACAGAAGATCCTGTTCTCATCATTGTGGTCTTTTTTGAAATTGTAGATGGAATTATCTCGCCCTATACGGTACATTGTAATGGCATATTGGAAGAGATTGGTATGGGGAAGGTTACAGTCCTTAAAGAGAAGGAGCGGGTGACTATCCCCATAAATATAGAGCGCACTCATTTTTGTAAACGGGCATTTTAAAATGCCCGTTTATAACATGGAACTCGCCACCTATTGTTCGTCGGAGGAGGCACGCTATCAGACCATCCTGTCTTCCACCACTCTCACTCCACTTCAGAAGCAGACCATCGGAACTCGGTATCTGACCCTGCTCAAAAATTTTCGGACCCGCTGTGCCTGGTATTCCTTTCTCTTTTTTACGGGCCATTTCATCATTACCGTGGGCTCCCTGATTGTGCCGGCGCTCCTTTCGGTTCAATATACGAATTCCACAGACAGTTCTCTGGCCTCAACGGAGTTTCAGATGCGTATTTATTGGAGTACCTGGTTCCTGTCTCTTCTGGTGACCACCTCCAATGGCATTCTGGTCCTCTTCAAGGTGGATAAGAAGTACTATTCGCTTCATACCAGTTTGGAACGGCTGCGGTCAGAGGGCTGGCAGTACTTGGAACTCACGGGGCGTTATTCAGGCGTTCTTAATCACTATACGGAAGTTCCGACGCATGAGAATCAGTACCGATTCTTCACGCATTATGTGGAGAAGATGAAACTGAAACAGGTGGAGGATGAGTATTACAAGTATGAGGACAGTGCGAATCCGGTGGCGCATAATCCAACCGATACAAAACAGAGTATCTATCCGCCCTCCATTCAGAAGGAGTTAGTCATTTTAGACAAGGAGGCCCCGCAGTCTGTGAAAGACGCCATTAATAGTTTGATTATACCGGATGAATCTCCTAATCAACTGACCCTTCCATCCCCCAAAAAAATAACTCCTGTAAGTAAGGATGGCTCCACGCTGCCAGTGTGAGCCAAATTGTAAATATCCACCACTCAAGGGCCAGCCGTTCTGTGCCAAGCATAATAAACGGTGTACACGCAAGGCCCCATTATCAGGGGCAGAAGTTCCCTTTGACCCCAAACGTTATAGTAAGTTTGAGGTCCAGGACAGCCACAACTGCTTCGCCTATGCCTTTGATTATATGGATGTTCCGCCTCCCTCCGATTGTAATAAGGAGTCATGTGATGTCCCCTTTCATCAACCGGGACGCAAGGCCGGGTATCCGAAGTGGTCCAAGGTGAAGGGGAAGCGCTGCCCAGATTTGGTGGGCCGCCTAATCGGCGATGTGCCAGGGCTTCAACTGTCCTCCTTTGAACAGGCGTGTCCAAAGGGGGCCTATAAGATTGCCGCCGTCATTGATCCCAAGAATGACTATCATTTTTACAAGCAGGGATCCAATGGAATGTGGACTCATAAACCCGGATCCACCAAGGTCACCACCAAGGATGCCTCGCAGCGCCCTATTTATGACCCGTCACTATGTGACCGTGATTATACGAAGAAATCCCATTTGAACTATGACCGCTTCTGTTCCTTTATGTGCGTTCCGAGGAAGACGAAGAAGTTGAAGAGAGGAGGACGAAGGCAAAGAGGACAAAGAACCAAAAAATCTAAACGCTCTTAACCTGTGCCAGCCACCCTGTCATCAATTCATAAATATCCTTGTACTCCGGTTTCGTGAGAAACGGACTCCTAGGATACATCTCATAGAGTGCCTGAACCGCATCATACCGTTCCCTCGGATTGGTGTTCATCATCTTGGTCAAGGTGCCCCGAATGCGCATGACCTCAGGCCCCCACCGGTCTTCAAAGGCCTTGAAGAGCATCATGCGATTAATGAGAACAACAATATTCGTGGCAAAGGCCCAGGAGTCATTCACGCGCCAATAGGTGCGATACCAGAGTTCCAGGTCGCCGTCCCGGGCCGCCTTGCTCTTTTCTAAGAAGTCCAGCATTCCCTGTCGCTGTTCTTTTTCCGTCATTCCCAGTACAGACCGCGCTGTCTTCAAAATAGTCTTCTCCTTCATAATATCGTCTACCACCGTGTGAACACGTGGCACATCGTCCCCCTCCTTTTTGCGCGCGATAGCCGTTAAAAGGGTGGAATCAGGCGGCTCCTGCATTAAACTGGACATGTACTGATGGCTGATGTTATCCACGACAAGCCCCTTGTACCGGGCGTCCACGGACAGATTAAAGTCAATGATATGGGGAACTCCCTTGTTATTCACTAAAATATTGCCACTGTGGAGGTCCAAGTGGCTGATGCCATACAGGGTGAGAAGGGCAACACCCTCCAACAAATGCCGCACAAATTTATCAAATTCAAACTCGTGAAATTTCGTGCTGTATTTGTTCAGGGGAACGCCGCCATAGGTCATACGAAGAATGCGAAGTTTGTCCAGGGGTTCGTCGCCAATCGGCTCACACTTGTTCAATTCCGTTTCGGTCTGTTTCAAGGAAGGGATGTACATGCCCTCGGCCACAAGGAAATAGTCTTTCCAGAAGGGGATTTCCTGGATTTTCTTGGAAATACTGTATTCCTGTTCGGCCTCGCTGGGAATCATGAGTTTGTCTAACTTGGTCCCCTCCACCTTGTCGTTTTTCATTAGCGAACTGATCGTCGTCTTCACTTTGAGTTCGGGCTTAAACACACATCCATAAGAGCCTGCTGCCACAAAGGTGCCCCCTCTTAGTTTGGTATCCTTCCGGGACCTGACTTCCATCTATTGTGCTAAGTGAATTTCACTGTGAATGCGCGAACGCTTTATTTTTAGGCTTAGAAACAGGGAGATGATACAACAGGTCCTTTGGATATGTGTCTGTCTATTATTGGCCGTGGCCATTCTAGAAATTATGTGGCCCCAGGCCATTAACGAAGGATTCAGTAGCCTTGTTGGCCTTGGTGATAGCCCCTTCTGGGCCGTTCACATGCCCAGAAGAGGGGATGTCGGTCCCAACACGACTCAGGAAGAGGGAGGCTATATGCGGGATACGCGATACTGGTCGGGTTATACGGATGTTCAGAATTTGGGCGTGGATCACGATTTCTGTCGGATGGTGATGCCGAAGTCTGGGACAGAAAAGGACCTCTTCTTTGCCTGTGCCCTCGGTGGAACAGAGGGCCTTTCCTCCGTCAAGTTTGCCACCAGCACGGTCCGAAAGGGCCTGAAGATCAGCCGCGACGACTACATGAACAAGGTAGGGGACTTAAAGAACAGGACAATGGGCTACTGTCGCATTCTGAAGGTGGATGATTATACCTTTCAGCCCAAGTGTAATCCCAGCACGGACCTTGGGTTCAAGGACAAGATGGTTCTGGATTACAATCCTCCCGAACCAATTCAAATGCTCTTGGATTTCTATGAGGGCATTTACTTCTGGCTCCGTTTCGCAGACGACTTGGTGGATTATGCGGAGAATCTGACCATTCTGAAGGGCGGCGGCTTAGCCATTGAAGAGATGCCACCTATCCGCCTTTTAGAGAACACCGTGGTCCCCAGAACCTTGGAGTTCAATGGCCTGGACCAGTTCTTACGTTTGGGAGAAGTCCGGAACGGCGACTTGGAATTTGGCTCTCTCATTGATTTACGCTATATGCGGGGCTTCTCTGCCTGGGTGTATTATAGTGAATTCACCAATAATGCCAAGGTGTTTGACTTTGGGGACGGACCTGCTCGGAACAATGTGTTCTTGGGAATTATTGGGCGAGGGAATGAGCAAATGAGTCAGAAAGGAAGAATCCCAGCCTGTAATGAATCAACAGTTCCTGCTAGTCCATCAGGCGCCCAAACACCCATGGAGACAACGCCTGAGAACCTGATGTTGACATCAAATGCGAATGTGAATGAATACACCTGTACGAAACCGGAAGTCTATGGCCGTATCATGCCACCCGTTCAGCCGAAGGCCCCTGACCCCAAGAACATCTATATTCAGACGGCGGATCTCATCTACGAAATCTGGGACACCCAACAACGCAAACTCCATGTCCAGATAAATGGGTTCTTCCCTGTTGGTAAGTGGGTTCATATTGCGATCACGGCAACGAGTGATAATGCCACGAGGCCGGCCATTGCCTTTTACAAGAACGGCGAACTGGTGTATACGGAACAGGATGGATGGCTTCCTCAGGCATCCGCCACCACCAACAACTATATTGGGAAGTCCAATTGGTCCAATACCACGGCGACCACGAATAATCCCGATGAACTATTTAAGGGAAAGTTGTTTGATGTACGGGCGTATAATACATTCTTGACGCCAAAGAAAGTCAAGAATATTTATAAGTGGGGGAAGGATTTATTGAAAATTTAGGAACGGTGTTTACGGCTACGACCACGACGACTTTTATGAGCCTTTTTCGTGTGTTTGCGGCGTCTGCCGCCACCACGAACAGTTATTCTTATAGAATTTTTAGATGCTTTATTATTAATCAATATATAAGCCTCATAATTCATATAAGGACCAAACGTTCCAGCGATTTTATATGTGTCCCCGCCTTGGTCGCTGATATACTTGTTAAATGTACTGATATCACTGGTCATATCTTCTGGCACATAATATGTTATCCTAAGATTTTCATTTATTGGATATGCCGATTTCATTTGGTTCTCTTTTAATGTGAAATCATAACCCGTACCAGTACCAATACGTAATCCTTCATGATCCTCTATATAACCTTCTTTTAAAGAGAGTAAGGTATGTTTCAAATCAGGTATAGAACCTAATATCTTTTGAATTTCTGTTAAAATAAACGCCTTTCTCTTGGCTTCGCTGTTCATCCTACTATAGCCGCGAAATAGCGTGCTTCCCACCTTCATAAAAATACAGCAGCCACTCTAGGGGTCCATGCACATCGCATTCATCATGGACGGAAATGGCCGATGGGCCATAAATAAAGGACAAACAAGAGCCGAAGGCCATGATGCCGGGATAGAAACGGCAAATACGATCATGAAGGCTTGTGTGAAACGGAAGATTCAGAATGCCACCTTCTATGCCTTCTCGGTTCAGAACTGGTCCAGAGACAGAACCGAGATTGAGAACATCTATGAGTCGGGCAAGAAACTCTTTGAGCAAATGCGTCCTTGGACAAAAGACAACAATGTCCAAGTCCGGTGTATCGGGAACAAGTTCCGCCTTCTGGACAATCCAACG
>Ga0209107_10002553_pt1 | contig 10105 bp, 7 predicted proteins | sample LakErihyJuly2011_2_FD_187460 | JGI IMG/M metagenome (GOLD analysis project Ga0209107, IMG submission 187460) | Freshwater microbial communities from dead zone in Lake Erie, Canada - CCB hypolimnion July 2011 (SPAdes) (version 2) | ecosystem: Environmental > Aquatic > Freshwater > Lentic >... | reverse complement strand
CTTCTTTCGAGTACTTTCGCCACGATGATTTTTCAGGAACTCCAGCAGGGGCTGCAGTTCCGTACCCATTTGGTATAGCCAGTAGAGGCTGGCACCATCTTTTACCAATGCGAAAGCGCAGTCCAACTCTCTTGCTGCTTCCATGTTCCTTCCGTCCATCCACAAGGCTACTGATTTTAGGGAATGAATTGCAATCAAGTCGCTCAAGCAGTGGGCAACGCAACCTGCATTTTTTTGCAAATTGCGCAGGAAGCTGTGTGCCTCTTTGGTCCGATTGCCGGCCAACATCCTGCGAATCTCAAGAATCTGGAAACGCCGGTCTGTGTCATGTTTACTTTTTTCAGACTTTCCTTGTAGGCCATGCCTTTCCAGTACGACCGAAGCGCCAGACGCGTCGCCACTGTTCAGGCGAAGGCCTACCTCCTCAATTGTTAAAAGGTTGTGCAAACGGGGCTTTTGCAACTTAAGTGCGAGGTCTTTCCCCTGCAACAACGTTCGCAAGGCAGCCCCGACATCGCCGGCCCATTCCATAGCCCTGGCCTGGCCCCGGATGGCCAGGAACATCGGTTCCACTGCACCAAAGAAATCTGGAAAGGATTTACCTCTTTCAGCCAGATCGGCAGCTAGATCGAAATCTCCCGTATGGGAAGCAATCTCAGCCTTTAGTAAGTTGGACAAATCGCTGAGGTACCGCACAGGTGAGCCCTTTGCGCACTTCTCGAGCCGTTCACTTTGTTCGTTGGTTGAAGCCAGCCTTCCCAGTTCGAGTTCCGACAGTCCGAGAAGAAAGCATGCCCACCCGGTGGCAAACTCTGCTCCGGCACTTTGGCCTTGCAACTGTGCGTTCGAGGCGGCTACCGCACAGGTTGAAAATTCGCGTTTAGCGAAATGGCAATACGCCATGCAGTTACCAACTGAGGCGCGTGAGAACGCATCATCCTCTGGCAGTTCATCACTGAGTGTCAGACTGGCTTCAAGACAGCTTTCAAGTTGATCCGAAGCAGCGTTGACAACCGCTAGCGTGACCCGCGCGATTTGGCTCCAGCGAATGCGTTCGGCGGGGCTCAGGTGCCAAGGGTTGACATCACTGTCTGCAATCTTGTACATTGCCTGCTCCACCAGCTCTCTCGCGGGCTGATCGTGCCGGGAAAACGCTAGAGACCATGCGTGGCTCAATAGAATCTCCGGGCGGCTGTTTTGATGCGCCACAGGCAGTCGCCGCATCCATTCGAGAATGGTGAAATGGTCGCCCTTTTTTTGAGAAAGTTCCAGCGCATACCGGGTGATTAGTTCAGTGGCACAGGCAAAATTTCCGCCATCGAGTGCATACTGAATAGCCTCGGTGGTTTGCCCGTTCCCCTCGCACCACAACGCGGCGATGTCACAGGTCTTGCGATAGCGGTCCGGATCGCTTCTTCGAAGTTCTGTCTGAAGAAACTCACCGAACAGGTGGTGGTACCGGTACCAGAGGCCATTTCTGTCCATTGGAATGAGAAACAGCTTACTTCGATACATGCTCTCCAATGTGACTTGGCTTTCTGCTGACTCTGTAACGACATCGCAGAGTTCAGCACACATTCTGCGAAGTGGCGATGTCGCCATCAGAAAGGCCTTAGCGTTCGGTGTCAGGTGTTTCAACACGCAATCCAACAGATAGCTCGCCAGGTCCTTGTCCCGCCCGGAAAAGCTGTCTATCAATTCGCGCGCCGGGCCGGGGTGGCTTTGTAATGCAAGCGCGGCCAGTTGCAGCCCTGCCATCCAGCCTTCGGTCGTGGACTGCAAGGCCTCCAAGTCGCTGGCACTCAAATCCAGACCGTGTACGTGGCTCATGAGTGCCGCCACACCGGTAAGATCCAGATTGAGAGATTCCTGTTCTATCTCTTCCAGAATACCGGAAACCTTGAGCCTGGCAAACTCCAGCGGCAGTGACGTTCTACTGGCGATCACCATCCTGACGTTGGCGGGAAGGTGCGCAATGAAGCGATTAATGATTTTCAACAATAAAGGATCAGTGAGGTGTTGAAAGTCGTCCAGAAACAGGACGCACCTATTTGGCAATTCCTCTATTTTTCTCAGCAATCGATCGAACAATGCCGACAAGTCATGTGTCTGGTTTCCACGCAATTGCGCTAGTTCGTCTTGGGCCAGCGTCTGATCAAATGCTTGCAGAGCATAAACAAAGTAGGCCGCAAAGAGGGAGGGGCTGTTGTCTTCTGCGTCCAGGTTTAGCCAACACACCCGATCGCCTTGACGCAGAACGACGTCAGACACTTCGGCCAATAGGGTTGACTTGCCAGAGCCCACAGCTGCCACCACGGACAGCACCTTTTTCACACTACCCGTCGCAAAAAAGTGCTTGACCAGCGCCAATCGGGAAATGTTCTTTGCACCAAACTCGGGGGGAAGAATCTTTGTCGCGATTAGGCTTTCAGGAATTGCAACAGCAGCAAAGGTTGGCACATTCAATTCCATATGATGCGGGCTGTGAGGTGCGAGCCGACGATGCCCGCTTACACACCTTTTCCTGCCATGATACGCGCCATTTTTTGATGGTCAATCTCTAATACGTCGCCGCCCGCTTGGGCATACCGGCGCCATGCGATTTGAATGTCGTTTTGGTCGCTTGTAACTTTAGGGTGCTTGCGGGGGTGGTAGTGCTTACTAAACACGGGGAGCGCATTGTGGAGCAACTTCAGCAGCATCTTGGCGCAAAAGCCCATGGTGAACAACGCCTTTAATGGCGTACTCAGCCAGCCCTCAATGCGGGCCATGTGTGTGTATGACTTAATCGTTTCCCAGGCAATGTGACTCAGCGCTTTCACGATCATCCACTTCCGATAGAGCTCATCTTCTCCATACAGATGTTGGTAAACCTCGAAGGCCACCGATCCATGTTCGACTTCTTCAACTTGGTGCCAGACCCACATGGCCTTCATAACGGGATCGGAGTCCGCCAACCATTCGTCGTAGCCGTCCAAAATGATGAGCCCAGCAAGAAACGTAAATGTTTCGTACCCGGCCGTAAACCCTACCAACTGCTTAAGGCTGTCGGCTTTGGCGTGATGCGCGAAATAAGCCTTTGCCCCCTCTTCGTGTTGACCTATTTTCGGGTAACGATTAGCCAGGCGCTTGTTCAACTGAATGAAGTTCTTGGCATGGTGAGCTTCCTGACCGATGATGCTCGAGATATCACGCAACAAGGAGGCATCTTGAATCACTTCCTTGGCCGCTCCCAACGCGCGGATGAGGTAGCGTTCGAAGTACGGTACATGAACCCCGAGGGCGTTGATAAAGACCGCGAATTGAGGGCTTGATCGACTCCATACCGGATCGAGAACAGCCAGTTTTGATCGGTCAAATTCCAGTGAGCGTACTGGAAAATGATCCATGGGGTGATTTTGAATGTCAGTCATTTTAACTTTCTGCATAGTGATTTTTTGGTTTACCGGGCTTTGATGTACTGAAGCGCTGTTTCATTGTTCCGTCTGAAGGACGCAATCGGACAATTTCTGGTTGATATCTGCCAACCGCTCCTTGTCGACCTGTACCTGCGCCGCGATCAGCTTGCGGGCTTGCATATGGTCTGCAACGCGGTTCACACTGTCCACGGCGATCAGTCGGTCGCCACTGAGGTAGCAGATGCTGAACGCACTGTTTTCAAGTTTGCCCCGCAGAATGCGTTCGTCGTGCCCGGTCGATAGGCCGACGGCTTGGAACTTCAGGTCATACTGATCCGACCAGAACCAGGGAACGACACAGTAGGGCCGCTGCTGGCCCAACAGCGTTGCCGCGGCCACGCGTGATTGGTCGACAGCGTTTTGCACCGATTCCAGGCGCACACGCCTACCTGCGTAGGCGCTGGGGTGATTGGTGCAATCTCCGGCAGCCACAATCCGAGGGTCCGAGGTGCGGGCAAATTCGTTGACATATATCCCGTTGTCGCAGTTCAGACCACTCTCGTGTGCCAACTCCACGTTAGGCACCATGCCCACGCCAATGAGAGTGCAATCAGCCGGCATCCTTGATCCATCGTTCAAGACAACTTCGCTGCGTTGCAGTCCGTGCTCGATTCGGGAGACCTGCACACTCTTACGGATGTCGACTCCGGCCTCACGATGAATGCGCTCAAAAAATTGGGATACCTCGGGTACGGTCACTCGGGAAAGTACGTTGGACGAAGCCTCCAGTATGGCGACTTGCATACCTGCTTTGCGCGCGGAAACCGCCACTTCGAGGCCGATGAAGCCGCCCCCGATCACAACAAGGCTGTTGTCAGGACGCAAAAACGGCCGCAGGCACTCTGCGTCGGCAAGGGTTCGCATGGACAGTACATTTTTAGCGTTGTCCCCCGGCATTGATAAGGACCGATTGCGACCTCCAGTTGTCAGAGCCAGTTGGCCATACGCGATCTGAAGCCCTGATTTCAACCGCACGGTGTGTACTTCCCGGTCGATCGCCACGACAGGGTCTTGCGCCAAAAATTCGATCTTCAAGTCCTGCATCTTCTCGACACTCAGCAGCGTCAGCCGATCGCCGGTGTCTGCCCCTGTCAAATAGTTTTTGGACAAGGGTGGGCGCTGATAGGGTGCCAGGGCCTCATCACCGATCAATATGATTGACCCCCCGTGACCGAGCTTGCGCAGCTCGATGACCAGTGTGCTTCCGGCATGGCCGGCACCGATCACGACGATGTCCGCTGTCCTATTTGAGTGGCTCATGCGTGTACTCTGAACAAAAAGTTGCTCAGGCTGGTTGTCCGACGTGCAAGGTGCACCCGCTGAGATCAGGTGTCACCCGAATCTGGCAACCCAGCCGGTGTTCGTTTGTCGAAACGCCCAAGCTGTCAATGAGTTCCCGCTCATCTTCACTAGGCGGCGGCAAGAAAGCCCGGATTGATTCATCAACGCGCGTCAAGCATGTGCCGCAGGCGGCGTTGCCACCACAGTCCCCATCGATGCCATGCACCGAGTGGGCTTTGGCGGTCAGCATCAGGGTGTCACCCGCCTTGGCGCGAATCTCGTAGCTCTTTCCAATGGTATCTATGTACGTCAGTGGTACGTAGGTGGCTGCGTCCAATACTTGAGTCATTTCGGTTCTCCTGATAGAAACTGAGAATCGACCCAGACAAAGTGTCTGCGGTCATCAGAACCCATCTGATACTTGGGTCTATGCGTTTGCTTTGGAACTATCAAGCAAGTGGTTTGCGTACAGATTCCTCAGTTCACCTTTGAGCATCTTTCCAGTTGGTCCAATCGGAATGACCGACACAAAGACCACGTCATCTGGCGTCCACCACTTGGCAATCTTTCCTTCAAAGAATCCCAGCAATGCTTTTGCTGTGAGATCAGCGTCGGTCTGTTTCACCACGATCAGTAGAGGGCGCTCGTCCCACTTCGGGTGATGGGCGGCAATGCACGCGGCCATCTCCACTGCAGGGTGGGACATGGCAATGTTCTCCAGATCAATAGACCCGATCCACTCGCCCCCCGACTTGATTACGTCTTTGCTGCGATCTGTGATTTGCATATACCCGTCGGCGGCGATTCGGGCAACGTCGCCAGTGGGGAACCAGCCATCCACCAATGGACTTCGTCCTTCATCCCTGAAGTAGGATCGCAGGACCCATGCGCCACGGACCATCAGATCACCTGCGCTGTTGCCATCCCAGGGTAGCTCTGCGCCTTTGGCATCAACGATCTTCATTTCAATACCGAACACCCCGCGGCCTTGTGTGGCTTGCACCGCATATTGCTGCGCCTTGGGTAGATGTAGGTTCTTGGATTTAAAGGTGCTTGTGGTGCCGAGGGGGCTGGTCTCGGTCATGCCCCATCCCTGCACCACACGCACTCCGTAGTCTTCGTCAAAGCGACGAACCATTTCGAGTGAGCATGCGGAACCGCCAATGATCGTGCGCGTCATCGTGGAGAACCGCAGTTGGTTGCGCGTCATATGGACCAACAGTCCTTGCCAAACAGTGGGCACGCCTGCCGACAGCGTGACGCCCTCCGTCTCCATAAGTTCGTAGAGTGATTGACCATCCAGCCATGGGCCAGGCAATACCAACTTGGCCCCGACCATGAATGCCATGTAGGGCAGTCCCCATGCATTGACATGGAACATAGGAACAACCGGCAGTATGGAGTCTTGCGCCGATCCGAACAATGCATCGGGCAGAGCTGCAGCGTAACAATGAAGCACAGTGGAGCGGTGGCTATATAGAACACCCTTAGGGTTTCCTGTGGTACCGGAGGTGTAGCAAAGCGAAGATGCGCTGTTTTCGTCAAAGCTTGGCCATTGATAGTCATCAGATTCGGCGGCCAGTAATTCTTCGTAGCAATGGAGATTGGGCAGGCTGTGTGTTTCGGGCATATGTGCCCTGTCAGTCAAAGCCACGTAGGTCTTGATGGTCTGACTTCGTTGCGCCAGCGCTTGCACCTGCGACAGAAAGCTTAGATCAAAAAACAGAACCTGATCTTGCGCGTGATTCGCAATGTAGGCCATCTGATCTGCATGCAGGCGCGGATTAAGTGTATGGAGTACAGCACCGGAGCCCGACGCGGCGTAGTACAACTCAAGGTGCCGGTGGTGATTCCAGGCCATGGTGCCCACACACATACCGGGTTTAATGCCAAGTGTGATGAGCGCCTTGGCCATTTGGCGGGCACGTGTCGCCATGGTCGTGAAGGTTTGCCTGTGGATGTTGCCTTCGATCTGTCGTGATACGACCCATTGGTCGCCATGGTTACGCTGCGCATGCACTAGCAGCGACGAAATCAACAATGGTTGATTCATCATTTCGCCGTTCATGAAATCAGCCTCCCATCAGCGTTGTCACCAGCCGCTCCAGACGTCCGTAAGGCGGATACAAGAGTTTGAGTCCTGTGAAGTTACCCACACCGCGCTGGGTGAACACTGACTTGAGGTGCGAGAAGGTTTCGAAACCTTCTCGACCGTGGTACCTACCGAACCCGCTGGCGCCTACACCACCAAATGCCATGTCGACTTGCAAAAACTGCAGCATGACGTCGTTGAAGGCTACACCTCCGGAGAGTGACTGCATAAGCACTGAAGACCGCTTCTTTGACGAATGGCCAAAGTAATAGAGTGCCAAGGGATGATCTCCTTGGTTCACATGGCGCAACGCGTCGTCCAGACCCTCGTGTTCCAGCACGGGCAACACCGGACCAAATATCTCGTGTTGCATCAGGGCCGAATCCTTGGATGGATTGAGTACAAACGTCAGCGGAAATTTTCGAAGCCGATGGTGTTCCGCAGTGATGGGTTCGCAGGTTCTGATTTCTGCCCCGTGACGCTTGGCCGTGTCCACTAAGCCCATCAAGCGTGCGTAACCTCGCTCGTCAATGATTGATGTGTATTGGCTCGATAGAGCGCCTTCAGGGTAGCTGACCCGGAAGTGACGGGTCATGGCCTCAACAAAAGCCACCGCTTTACCTTTTGGTACCATCACGTAGTCTGGCGCCACACAAGTCTGGGCAGCGTTGAAGGTCTTACCCCACAAGATCCTTTTGGCGGCCTCGTCCAGATCGTAGTCACTGTCTACGATAGCCGGACACTTGCCGCCCAGCTCCAAAGTTACAGGTGTCAGGTTTTGGGCCGCTGCAGACATGACCATGCGGCCGACCCGTGAAGAACCAGTGAACAAAAGATGACCAAAAGGCAAGCTGGAAAAGTACGCGGCTTCCTCTGCGTCGCCGCCCACGATGGCCAGCTCACTGATATTAAAAAACTGCCCGGCCAAATCAGCCAGCATTTCGCTAGTCGCAGGGCTCAATTCCGACATCTTGATCATGACCCGGTTTCCGGCTGCCAAAGCGGAGACCAGGGGCACAAACGCGAGGTTTACCGGGTAGTTCCAAGGAGCGATGATCCCGACCACTCCTACCGGCTGTGCAATCACCTGATTGCCAGCCGGCAAAAACCAGATCGTGGCATGGCGTCCAGAAGGATGCATCCACCGACGCACTCTATCAATGGCGTAGTCGATTGCGGCAATGGTGCCCGCGATCTCCGCGATGCGGGATTCGTCAGGCGAGCGATGGCCAAAGTCCTGGGACACGGCAGTAACGATGGCTTCACTTCCTTGCTCCAGCATCGTGCGCAGCCGCACCAACCGATCAATGCGCGCGTCGAGCGTGGGATAGCGCTCGGTTGAGAATGCCGCCTGCTGCGCTTCGAATACTTGTGACATGTGCTTGGTTTCTGCCCGCTGCAACGCATCGCGTTCCGTTCGGTTTTGGATCATGATGCGTTCCCAGCCCGTACATTGGACCCATCCATCGGGGTGGCACAAAGCACCACAATCAACGCCGCCACCAAAGTGAAGATGCCGACGAATGCGGGAAAGAAAGCAAGCAACGCTGGCAAGTTCACGTCGCCTAATCGATTGGCGTGTGTCGTTACGCCATGATTGGGAGCGAACATACCAAACAGATAGAAGCAAAAGTTGCCCCAAATGGCGGTAATGGTTCCCAAGCCCAACACAGAAACGCCCAAGTTAGAGACAACATAGAACCGCAGCACCAACCCGAGCAGTATCGACATCATTCCGTTCATTAGCATACCCGTGTGCAGCATTCGCCACCCCTGAATTGAGCCTGGAATTTCCAGATCAAAAAACACGGGTATCGGCGACAACGATATACCGCCGATCATGGCGAAAATCAAGCCAAATCCGCCTGCCATGCCGATCAGCATGGCGACAGCCCCGTTCTTGATCAAACGATTCGAAGTGTGATGTTTCATGTTGTCTCCAGTTATTTTTTGAGGTTGGGTTCCAAATCCAGCAGAAATATTGGTTTTTCCGTTGCTGCCAAGAGAAGAGAACCGGTATGGCAGACCGTTGGGCGCTGACATGAGAGGGACTGTATGAGGGAATGCTGAATTTGAACCCAATCGAAAGTTGGGTTTTTGCGTTCGGGTTTTTGGACTGCAATCAATACCTGTCTGTTCTATTTGTTCCGAGTGCTGTTAAAGGTCAGACAGTCAAAAGAAGTTGCCGACTGCTGCCAGCGCAGACTTTTTGATCCCCTAGTTTAAAAATCGAATTTGTGCTTGACTCCATCCGCAATAGGCGCTCAAGCGAGATTCATGAATTGCTACTGAGAAGTGGCAGACTGACCTCCCATATTGCAGCACTCATTAGTACCTAGATACCTTGCCCTAGAGCTGATGCGCAGCGATTTCACTTCGCCAACGGCAATGTCTGCGTTCTGTTTCCGGATCGAAAATTGATCGTCAGCTTTTCCAGCCGGAATTTGTCAATGACGATGAGAAACCCGGGCACGATGGGGAAGTTCACGAACTTCTGCTGATGGGGAATTCGCTGAACCTCCATATTGCTGACACTCGCAAATACCCGTAAATGCTGCATGGCAGACGAAACTAGCAAGTGAAAAGGTCCACAGCATTGCCAAAGTTTCGAGGGACGGGCACGGTGGAGACCGCGTTTTTCCGATTAGACCTAGTTTGTGGCCAGTACCAAGTGGGATGGGGGGGCCAAAGAAGCGCGCATGAACAAAAAACCGGTACCAGAAACGCAGCGCAAAAAAACGGACAGCCTGTCCGAGACGGCCAACATCGCTCCACTTGATGGATAAGTAGGGGGCCATTTATTGAGCATAAATGAGTACCTGCTATTTCACATGGCAAGGGGGGCGAGGAGCTGGGGGCAGCCAACAGTTGAAAGAACTTTTGTTGAGACCCGGGGAGACTTATAAAACGGGCCCTCAAATTCACACCTCGGCAAACCCGCATGAATGCTAGAGGGCTGTTTACGACTTTAATGAGTTGTTTACGACTTTAATTGCGGGGAATAGCCAATAGGGTCGAAGCAACTTTATTCCACCGTCACAGACTTAGCTAAATTCCTCGGCTTGTCCACATCCGTCCCCCGGGCACAAGCCGTGTGGTAGGCCAGCAATTGCAAGGGGACGACGTGCAGAATCGGGGAGAGTGGGCCGTAGTTTTCTGGCATGCGAATGACGTTCATGCCTTCGCTGGATTCGATTTTGGTATCACTGTCGGCCAAGACATACAACACGCCGCCACGAGCGCGGACTTCGTGCATATTGCTTTTTAACTTTTC
>Ga0209107_10002552_pt1 | contig 10107 bp, 14 predicted proteins | sample LakErihyJuly2011_2_FD_187460 | JGI IMG/M metagenome (GOLD analysis project Ga0209107, IMG submission 187460) | Freshwater microbial communities from dead zone in Lake Erie, Canada - CCB hypolimnion July 2011 (SPAdes) (version 2) | ecosystem: Environmental > Aquatic > Freshwater > Lentic >... | reverse complement strand
ATCCCAGTTTATTGGAATCGAAGAGTTGTTATCCAAATATTGCTTTTAATATAAATTTGGCAAGGAATAGTTTAGGACTATTCTTTAAATTGTTTATGGGATGTTATGTTGCATTCTTTGTGACGGTACTTGTGTTTTTTATAAAGCCAATTCATGTAGATCCGCGATTTGGACTTAGTATTGGTGCTTTATTCGCAGCTGTTGGAAACATGTATGTGGTTGATTCGAACGTTCCTGATAGTTTGTCTTTTGGGTTAATTGATCAAATACATGTAGTTACGTTTTTTTATATTTTATTGTCGATGATGATTTCTATTAGATCATTACATTTGTTTGAAATGAAAAGAATAAATCAACAAATACGATTAGATAGGATTTCATTATATCTATTTATGAGTACTTATTTCATCATTAATTTTATTCTAATTGGGAATGCAAACGCATGGTGGTTAAATTGAATTGTTTGAAACTAGCCTCTTGGCTTAATTAATTTGTAATTTTATGTATAAAAAAGTTGTATCAGTGGTTTTTTGGATGTTTTTCATTCAGTCAATTTGTTTGTCTATGGGTCAAAATCAAATGAGTTTACCGTCGAAATCTGTGAGATGCAAGACAGGGATTTACATTAAAAATTTGAGAATAGATCAAGCAAATGAGGAATTTACCGTGCTTTTTTATTGGTGGATTCGTGTTGATTCAATAGGCAAGGATTTTAATGCTCAAAAGGTGAAACAGATTGAGTTTATTAATTCATCTAATGAGGTTGAAATTACTCAAGAGATTATTGATACCATGAAAGGCTATTATTACCTAACAGGTGTCTGCCAATCTACAACACCCTTCAAAGCTGACTACCACAGATTTCCTTACGACAAACAAAATCTATATATATCATTGGAAAATAAAAATCACAACATAAATGAGATAGTATTTATGAGTGATACGCGTTTTCAGAATTTTAATAGATTAAGTGATGACAATATTGAAATTCTCAATGGCGATCAGTATTCTGTTTCAAACCTGTCGTCTTTTAACTCAAAATACACTTACAACACAAACTTTGGTGATCCGCTTGTTACGGGGAATGATATTTACTCTCGGATAAATTTTAAAATAGAAATCTCACGGAATCCTACAGGTATAATGTTAAAACTTGGGTTGCCATTATTTTTAGTGTTGTTTCTATCATATTTGGTTTTTTTTATTCCGGACCATGAAATATCCACTGCCTCAGCGTTAACCGTGACGTCCTTGTTAGCTGCTATTGCTTTTCAATGGACTATCAATGATTCTCTACCAAAAGTTTCTTATTATACTACAGTGGACAGGGTATTTTATTTAGTTTATTCATTCATATTTTATGCAATGGCTCAAACTGTGTTCACATATAATTTATCGAATGGAAATCCAAGGGCAAAAAAGATTTCGCAAACCATTGAACTACATTCAAGATGGATTTTCCCAGTGTCTTTTATTCTTATTCTATTGCAAATATTAAACTGAGATGCTTGTTTGAGTAAACCGTCAAGGCCTAATTCTATTAATGCATTAGGTTCTAAAGATAAATACATATTTTCGTGTTATGAGTAAATATATTATAATGCTTTTTGCTGTTGTGTTTTTTTCGGCATGTCAAAATTCAAATTCATCAAATATGGAATTGAATCCAACATCAGATAGCCAAGAGAGAGCTGTAAATAATGATGGCGCAAGTGACGGTCAAAATTACAGCGAGGAAGAAACTAGTTCTGAAAACGTGGATGCTCAAAATGACGGAAGAGTTAATTGTCCAACTTGCGCGGGAAGCACTCAACTAGAATGTGATGATTGTGACGGTAAAGGTAGGCGCCATTGTAGAGGTTGTGGTGGTGATGGTTGGGACTCTGGCGGGAACCGTTGTTTGAATTGTGAGGGAGGCGGAATTGTTAGTTGTCCATCAACGCGAGAATGCCCGTCTTGTAATGGTTATGGTTATGGTTATCTGTCAGCTTGTGGAATCTGTAAAGGGACGGCTAAAGATGAAAATGGTGAACCCTGTTCATGTACTAGTATGATTCATGATGCACTGGGTGGCTATTTGTCTATGATGACAGGTGGTGGTGGAAATGAAGAAGTTTCTAAATACTTAAAAGGACTCAGGATGAAGGATCATCCGGGATATCTATTTTATGCGCCAAATAGCAATTAATAAAATTTAGTGTGATTTTAGTATAAAAAATCGTTTTCTATAGATTGGAAAAATGGCCGTATGTTATATTATTTATTAGACTTTATCAAGAATAACTCGCTGGGGAGTGAAAATATTGCAAATAGCATTTGCAGTTGTGGTAAATGTATTAATAATAGAGACCTTAAAGGCCAATGCGATGTCAACTTCAGTGCGTCGAGGATAAGTTATTCTTATTTTGGCTCAACAAAATTAATGTTCAAATGCAAGCGAATCACAATTAGAAAAGAGCTAAATGTCGCTGATAATATTTTTGACAGTTTAGGTTTTTTTAGTTCTCGATCGCCAAAATGTATTAGTATGTGCCATGAATTAATTTTAAAGCATGCCAACAAATTGGGAATTCCGTATTCTGTTTTATTTGATATTGTTTCTGTTCATGAATATGCACATATGATCCATTATCATTTCAACAAGACAAAATTCAAAAGGGTTGAAATTGGATTTAAGAACAGAACTCATTACTTAGAATCATGGGCTCAGTGGTGTACTCATAATTTTTGCATTCAAATTGATGGTAAAGCATCTAGTTTGTATTGTGATGCTTTTGAAAAGTTGAACAAAGGTCAAAGATCTCAATACCATGATTTTAAACGTTTTAACGGCTGGTGTAAAACAGCTGTAATTCACTTGTTTTTGAATCCGCATGGTTGGGATGGTCTGCTTTGTGATGGGTTAATTAATGATCTCGGAAAAGAAAATGCAAATTGGGGCCTTGAGGTTAGACAAAATTTAGCGCGAGTGATTGAATCAGAGATGAGAATTCACCCAGAATCAATTACCATAAAACTGAAAAAAGTATGGGGAAATCCAAAGTTTGCGTCAATTAAAAATCTAATAAACATCCCGGAAAAATTTCCAATGGATGATCTAGACACATTGACGGCGTTAAATGACGTTGGATTATGATCAATTGGAATTTTAGTGACACAAAATTTTTCTAATTGCAATTGGCACCCATCGATTGCACATATTCACAAATAATGAATTTACCATCTGTTCTTAGATCCTTTGTAAGTAGGGTGTTCTTTTCTATTGCATTAAATTGTATAGCGGCGTAACACCACTCGTTTAATAAGAATAATCCTTGTGCTTTAATTAGGCCGGAGATCAGGTTGACGGCAAGACTATTAGGGTTTTTCTGTAAAGCCAATTGAGCGATTTCATTCGCATATATTACATCAAAATAATTTTCCATTGCCCGAATGTATGCGAAGCAAATCAACTCATCGGCTGTTGCATTCCATTTAAAGGCAAGGCGGTTTCCGTTTATTCCGGCGTTGTATTTCTTTGTTTTGACGACGTAATTTAAATATACTTCACTTCTTTTAGTGCCGTCATTACTCCATCCAATAGCGTTGATAATGGCTAATTTGACATCCAAGGGATTTGTGTCAGAGACCAAATAAGACATCATTTCATTGGACATTTTACCTTTCAAACTTAGGGCTCTTTGCACGATCGGTACATCGATGTAAGCTTTGTGGAATTCCGTATATGTTAATGGGGAATCCCCCCAAGATAAACTGGTGGTGAATGTGCAGATAATTAAAAGAAGTATTTTTTTCATTCTTGGTAGGTTTTTTTAGTTAAGGTTATTCAAGTATAGCGAATTTTGTTTGTTGGTTTTTTCGATTTACTCGTTGAAGCGGAATCGCTAGACTATTAACTTCACAGAGCCCTAAAATTCTTTTTTTAAATTATATAAAATATCGGTAACAGCTTTGCGTTATGCTTTGAAACGCGGACACTATGAAATGAACAATACTAACTCTCAGCAGTAATTTTTAATCACTGACCGTAGGAGGTTGTTTTATTGTTTAATACTAGTGTTATGAAAAACAAAGCATCTTTCATCGCAAGGCTTAAGAGCCTAAAGTTCAATCAATTCATTATCGCCATTCTTTTATTTTTTGGTTCTATCTCTGCTGTAAGGAGTCAAATTATTGCGGTAAATACATCCTACGTGATGAATTTAAGCGGCAACCAAAGCGTCAAAATGATTGGAATAGAAAATATCACACCCATTGGGAGTTTCTCAGTTCATAAAGGTTTTGCAAGTGGTGATCCTACTATTTGGAAAATGGACATCACCCCAACGGGGTATCACCATGCATATTTAGCCAATCAATGCGCACCAATGATCGGGCTTGATTATATAAGCAATCCCAAAATGAATGAATCAGGGCAGCGATCTTTTTGCATGATAAAATGCGGTATGAAATTTTCGACAGAACGATTTGTAGGTGGAATCGAATATGGTGTTCAACCCAGTAGCCGCCGCCAGCAGTTTTTGACCGTTCGATTGGGGTATGTAATTGGATTGACACATGATTGCTTAAGAAAGAGGATCCATAGTCAGTACATGAATCGATTTATGGAATTATAGGCATTCATCATATGCTGAATCCGTTCAATCTAAACGACCGGTGTCACTTATTAAATTTCACATTAACAAAATCAAACAAATCATGAAAAAATCAATTTTGATAATTGTATTAATACTAAGATTCCATTCAGCGCAAGCCCAACGTCAATTGGATACTACAGACTTATTTGAAGGAATGTTATCTCAGGTAATTAAAGATGCTCCAAGACCCAAGGTATTCATTGGGAGCGGTAAGTTTGACCATAGATATTCAATTGGGAAATTGAAATATATCTTCGATGACAGCGGAGAATCATTCAGAGAAATCTTCGGTCAAATGGCTGAAGAATTTCCTGGAGTTGTTTATGCAAACGATATGGATGTTCCTCATATTAAGTTGGAGGACTACTACAGCAAAAACATCAAGGATCACTCTTATGACAGCTTAAACTACCATGTACAACCTTCCAGTTATACCGAATGGGATGGTAAATTAATCTTTACGGAAAGAGAAAGTATCGAATGCTACAACTCTGATAAAATTAGAGTAAGATTTATTCAAATCACTAGATATAATGGGGAAATCATAAGTGTCTTAGATAACGCACCAGAATTGGGGGTGAAATGAAGAGTGTTTTGAGTAAAAGAGTGTTTTGAATTACAATTTGCCGTTTTTGATATTTTGGAACACATCAAGAATTGATCCTAAAAAAAAATCTCATTTATTTGGATAAACATAAAATCGGGCTATTTTTACCACATGAAAATTTTGTTAAGGTAGACTTATGTCCACTTTATGCTGACGATCTACACCTTTGGCAATAGTAAATAATTCCCAATAACATATAATATCAAACAGACGATCATGACAACAACTAACACCAACCTTTCAAAATACAGTTGGAAAACCGTAACCATTTACATTATACTTATTGGCCTAATTATCTATTTACTCGTTCAATTAAGCAACGCTAAAAAAGGCCATTCAAGTGAACTTTATCAATTGCAAATCCAAATTGCGAAGCAATCCGAAGCTCAAAATAAATTGAAGATGGAACTCGATAATTCCCAAAAAGAGCTTGGGGAATATTTACCCTATAAAGCCATCATTCGTTCTGCATCGTTGAGAGATTCGATTTATTCTTTACTGCCTTTTAAATTTGGTGAGTCGGCTATGATTATGCCTGATAGCACACCCGTTGTGATAAATTCCATTAGCATTGTTGGTAATGCCACGGACTATAGCATAAAATATGTCGTCCGCACAAAAAAGGGCGAGTACTTGCAAATTTCTCCCTCAGAATTGAGAAAGTAATTTCAATAATCCCAGCAACGATTTCAACCAATTTACCAAATAGATTTTCAGGCTGTTTTAAATGAAAAAGGCACTCTTAAATTTCTCATATAATCTAGTTAAGAAACAATTTTAATAAAAAATGGAAACAATCTACTCATTATTAGCTCTGACATTGGCGGTATTTATGCCGTTTATATTGCAATTTATTGGATTGCGATTTATTCTAGGAAGGAAAGAAGTTAATATTTTGAGTTTATACTTTATTTCAAGATGGCTTCTTACTCTTTTCTCTTGCGTAATAATAATTGCTGTCTTTCGTTTGTTTATTTGGATACAAGGGAAAGATTCTTTATTAGGTGTTGTTCTTATGTCAGCATTAGGTCTTGCGGTAACATCTTTGATATGGATATTTATATTCAAATCAAAATCAAAATTAATTTCTTTTAAGGATTCCTTTAAAGGCTCGATTTTATCTTTATTAGGAATCTTTATTGTTTTTCTTTTCTTAGGCATAAATGATGCCCCAAATAAAACTCAGTTAATTAATGACCCTAAGGCATTCGATGATTTATTCGAATCGACATTTACAGATAATAAATTAAGAAAAATCATTAATAAAATATCAAATAAAGAATTAGTATTTCAATATAGTTTCGTTGAGGGAAATAGTCTGGCTAGCAATTCTAATTGTATTGTTGAGGTATATAAACTTGGCGAAAGAATTCATTTTAATAAAATATTACCAATAAGTAGAATAGATAATGAAAATTTCAGTTGGTTGTTTGATATTGAGAATAATATAGATCTTTCAAAAACATCTGAATTAAATGAAGATAAATTAATTTTTAATGTCGGTCATAGCGAAAATTATATTTACTCAAAAATTAATTCGATAAAACTTAATTGGTACAAAGGTTCTTATTTAACAAATGATAAGGAAAGTTCAGATAGTAATGGACTGTATCAATACACTGACATACTTATAGTGGATGAAATAAATAATCAATTAATTTATATAGGCAAATCAGGAAAAAATTGGCCCTAAAATCGTTTCTTAACAGCATGGATGCAATATTGCCTTGCCGCAGGCGCAACACAATGCAACATCGCCTACACACAAACCTTTATATGCAAGCCCAGCGGACGATAACATAACGACAAACGACAATGAAAAAAACAATATTTATACTTGGACTTTTAGGACTGACAATTTTCGGTGGACTTTACGCTAAACGCAAATTTTACGACCCAAAACACAGACTTGAAAATGCAAGAACAGAAGTAAAAAACCTTGCAGACCAAGACGAAATAAAAAATGGCGACCTTATTTTCCAGACATCACTTTCAAGACAAAGCGAAGCCATTCAACTTGCGACTAAATCAAAATATTCACATTGCGGACTTATCTATAAAGATGGCAACGACTTTTATGTTTTTGAAGCTGTTCAACCTGTAAAGCGGACGCCACTTGACGAATGGATTGCTCGGGGACAAGATGGAAAATATGTAATAAAGCGTCTTAAAAACGCTGACCAAGTTTTAACTCCTACGACATTAACAAAAATGAAACAAGTTGGCGACCAGTTTAACGGCAAAAATTACGACTCGACTTTTGAGTGGTCAGACGACAAAATTTATTGCTCTGAACTTATTTGGAAAATATACCAACGTGCGACAGGAATTGAAATTGGTAAACTTGAAAAACTTAGCGACTTCGACCTGACAAATGAAGCGGTTCTGAAGATATTGAAAGTACGTTACGGCAACAAAATTCCAACAGAAGAAATCGTAATTTCACCAGCATCAATATTTGATAGCGAACTTTTGATAACGGTAAAATCAAACTAATGACAGCAACGAAAGACAGAATGCCAGCCTATAACAACACAATTGCAATAGGCGGGATTTCTTACTCCGTGGACAGTTTGGTGGTAGCCGAAAGGTCAGTACTCCGTATCAACATTTATGCTAAAAAGCCCACCTATTGTAAATCTGCAAAACGTTATATGTTATTTTAATAGAAAAAATATGAGAAAATTCAAAAAGTATTGGTACTATCTACTGACTCTGTACAAGAACCTAAATATATGGAACGCAATGGTAAATCAGTCTTAATAGAAACAGAAAGTATCGACTGCTGCAACTCGGATAAGATCTATAGAGTAAGATTTATTCAAATCACTAGATATAATGGGGAAATCATAGGAGTCTTAGATAACGCACCAGAATTGGGGATGAAATGAAGATTTTTTGGAGTAAAGGAGTGTTTTGAATTACAATTTTCCGTTTTTGATATTTTGGAACTCATCAAGAATTGATTCTAAAAAAATCTCAATTATTTGGATATATAATAAATCGTGCTATTTTTGACAAAGTAATAGCTTATATAACGCAGGGGGACAGTTTGTCGTCCTAACTGGAGACGAAAATTATTCACGTAAAAACAAACAAAATGAATATTCTAAAAATCAACAACGGAAAAGTAGAACTTCGCAAAGACAACGGTTCTTTAATCAGGACAATTGGCAATGGTGATGCAGTTAATGCAGACATCAATAATGACGGCTCACTGATTTTGGTTACAACAATTAAAGGAAAAGTCGAGTTACGCAAAGACAGCGGTTCTTTGATTAGGTCAATTGGTAACGGAGATGCAACAAACGCTCAATTTAGCGGAAGTGACATTCTTGTCAATACTTCGAAAGGTAAGACTGAGTTACGAAAAGAAAGCGGCTCACTTATTAGGACAATCTAAATGTTTAAATATTTATTCATACCTAATAAAATAAAATACAATGAGAAATAAAATCAAAACTATTGGTATGTTGTGCATAAGCATCTTTTTAGCTTGTTCTTGCAACGAAACGAGAACTAATAATGTAAGTATGCAAAATGATAATGATGCACTTTATGACTCACTATCTAACAACTTGCAAAAATCAAATTTACATTGTGATTCGTTAAGGATGATATTTGAACAGGAATTAACGGGATCCAATGGTTATCCTGGTTTTGGGCCATCTGCACAGAAGATAATGACTCAAATGGATAGCTGCACTATTATAAACCAAAAAATAAAAGTTAAACTTAACAGTGTTTTTTTACTTACATCCAAAGAATATAAGATAAAATACTACAATAAAGTCATTAACGAATTAGATTTTGCTACAAATGAAAATAAAAATGATCTAATAAAATTAAGAGAATCGCTCAACGCAGAAGTTAAAGGTAGAGATTACGGCCCTGAAGCAAAGAAGTTCGAAAGTAGAATTTTACTTATAGAAAAACAGATTCAATCATCAAAAATTTCAAAAGATTCAATAAATGATATTTTGGACAAAATAAAATAATACACACCATAACAGCCCAAGCAGTTCGGGTTGTTCTGCAAAATCATTTCATTCGTAGACAAAACTTGCTGAAGTTGGCGACACTAATTACAGTTGTAAAAAGTGCGGAACGACGATTCAAGCAAAATCTTCATCAAGTAGTTCAGGTTGTCCTGACTCAACTTTTCACTCGTGGACAAAGCTCTAACGATTTTATCGGTGGTGGCTTCGCCTGATTCTGAATTTGAAGAATTTGACTAACGAATTCCCAGCTCATTAATTACAAAAAATGCCTTCAATTATTTAAGGCATTTTTTGTTTAAGATATTATCACCCGCAAGAAGAGTTGGGTAGGGGATTTTGTGGAATCATCACTCGGTAAAATCCTCCTTCATCCAGTCTTTTAGCCAATCTGTATTCAACTGTCATGTTGATTAATCTTTCCATTTAACTTGAAATTCTAATTCGTGAGACTGCTGACTTCGTTCGTGTTCTATTGTATATTCAGCACCATCAGGTACATAAATTGCCTCACCAGCAACTGAAATTCTAAAATTTTCATTTTTTTCAATGCAATCCGCCAATCGACGTAATTTGCTAACAAATTCATCTTTGGAATAGGCTTTCTCAATGTCTCTTTCTTTCATATGGTATCTTTTTTATAAAAGTAAGGCAAATTTGCTTCGATATCAAATAGCAAATTAAATTTCGGAGCCAATTGAAAAAAACGGTGAAATTGACCCCGCTTTTCTGTGGATGAAAAAAGTTCGATTCCATTTGGAATGATGGAACCAAGCTTGATTATTTGGATTATTTATAAATCATGCTAAATTCGTATAACTTAGCCGAACGACTTAATAAACTTTACATGTAAAATGGATAAAAT
>Ga0209107_10002551_pt1 | contig 10107 bp, 12 predicted proteins | sample LakErihyJuly2011_2_FD_187460 | JGI IMG/M metagenome (GOLD analysis project Ga0209107, IMG submission 187460) | Freshwater microbial communities from dead zone in Lake Erie, Canada - CCB hypolimnion July 2011 (SPAdes) (version 2) | ecosystem: Environmental > Aquatic > Freshwater > Lentic >... | reverse complement strand
ATTACTAAGCCGCGCCTTCATTCGCCTTTATTGCGTGGAAAATCCCGCATCGATGAAGTGGCGAAACTTGCCGAAGATATTGGAATGCCTTTATTGCCTTACCAGCGTTTTGTGTTGGAAGATATGTTAAAAATCGATAAGAATAATAATTTTAGGCGTAAGAGTGTGCTCGCCATCGCAGCGAGACAAAACGGGAAGACCCATATCGCTCGAATGCGCATATTGGCAGGTTTATTCTTATTTGAGGAAAAAAGCCTTATAGGTATGTCTTCAAATCGAGGCATGGCACTTACTACCTTTAGAGACTTGGCTTACACAATCGAAAGCCATGACTTTCTAGCCGATAAGGTAAAAAGCATTCGTTACGCTAACGGGCAAGAATCGATAACACTTAAAAACGAGTTTGGCGGCGGGCGTTATGAAATTGTCGCAGCTACTAGAGACGGTGCGCGCGGACGTACTGCAGACTTCTTATTTATCGATGAGTTGCGAGAAATATCTTCCGAGGCCATGAAAGCTGCAACGAGCGTTACGCGCGCGCGTCCGAATGCGCAGGCGCTATTTTGCTCGAATGCGGGCGATGCGTTTTCGGATGTGCTGAATTCCATGCGCTCGCGCGCGCAAGAAAAACCGCCTGCTAGTTTTGGCTATTACGAATATAGCGCACCTGAAAACTGCTCTATTTGGGATTGGACTGGTATTGCGCAAGCTAATCCTGCCCTGGGTTACACAATTACAGCCGAAGCTATTGAAGAAGCTATAGCTACATCCGATATAGATACAGTCCGCACCGAAATACTTTCGCAATGGGTTTCCGCGTTAATGAGCCCCTGGCCTGCGGGTGTACTTGAAGAATGCGCTGACCCTGACTTAAAGATTAATCCAGGTCTTTACACAATCTTCGGCTTTGATGTTTCGCCATCTAAACGCAACGCTTCGCTAGTTGCAGGCGTTATTCTTCCCGATGGAAAGATAGGCGTAGGAATCCTGGAAACATGGGAAAACCAAATAGCAGTAGACGATTTAAAGATAGCGGCTGGAATTAAGGCATGGGTAGACATTTTTCGCCCTCGAATGGTTTGTTTTGATAAATACGCTACTCAGTCAATAGCAGACAGACTTACACACTCAGGCGTAGTTTGTGAGGATGTAAGCGGAGCTGCATTTTATCAGGCATCGGGGGAGCTTCTTGATGTATTGGTAAACCATAGGCTCGTTCACAATGGGCAGAGGGAATTTATTACTCAAATGGAAAACTGCGCAGCTAAGCAAAACGATTCATCGTGGAGAATCATAAAAAGGAAATCCAGCGGCGATATAAGCGCGCCGATTGGATTAGCAATGTGTGTTCATCAATTACTTAAACCTAACCAAACTCCTACGGTTATATTCTAGTTTGTCCCTTTAGTACTGTATAATTCTGACCCTATGGGTCTCATTAATAGAATTACAGGGCGCTCTGCTAAAGAGCCATCTAATCAAATTATCGCGCAGTACGCGCCTCATGTTTCTAATGATGTATTAGCTGTTGGATATAATTATCCATTCGCGGGAGTATCACGCGCGCAAGCGATGAGCGTACCTTCCATCGCTAGATGCAACTCATTAATAAAAGGCACAATCGCAGCCATGCCCCTAAAACTTTATAAAAAATCAACAGGCGAAGAAATTAACAGCCCTGTTTGGTTAGACCAACCTTCTCGCTCACAATCTTACGCAGTTACGATGGGGCTAACGATTGATGCGTTATTCCATTTTGGGGTGGCCTACTGGGAAGTGGTTGAGCAGTATTCCGATAACGGAAAACCTGCGCGTTTTGAATTTGTACAAAATGACCGCGTTACATTCGATTTAAATTTAAGTAACACTATTGTTAATCAATATTACGTAGACGGCGATGCGCGCCCTATGGAAGGCCTCGGAAGTTTGGTAACTTTCCAGGGCGTAGATGAGGGAATTCTTAATAGAGGTAAAACTACTATTCGCCAATGCATCGATGTACAAAATGCAGCTACGATAAATTCTTTAACAGCGCAGCCTATCGGTGTGCTAAAAAATTCAGGTGCAGAATTACCCGAAGCTGAAGTACAGGGCATTATTGCTAAATGGACTGCAGGCCGCAGAAAAGGCGGCGTAGGTTATCTTTCGGGTACTATCGATTACATCCCTACTTCTTTCTCACCGAAGGAAATGGGTTATGTAGAACAAATTATGAATCTCAGTACCGAAGTGGCAAGAATGTGTAATGTGCCAGCTTATTATCTTAGCGCTGACCAAAACGCGAGCATGACTTACTCTAATATCTTGGACGAAAGAAAACAGCTTTACAGTCTATGTTTCCAGCCTTTCGTTTCAAGCGTGGAAGACCGCCTCTCAATGGACGATATTTGTGGCAGAGGAAATCGAATCCGCTTCGATGTTGATTCGTCATTCTTGCGTACTGACCCAATGGAGCGTTTACTAGTTACAGAGAAGTTACTATCACTTGGCTTAATTACGATTGAGCAAGCGATGGAAATGGAAGACCTATCACCTAACGGAAATACTGTAGAGGAAATAGCATGAGCGAACTATTAACATTTTCAGCGGACATTACTGCAGACCAGGCAACGCGCACTATTAGCGGTAAGATTGTGCCATTTGGCGATGAGGTTGGTCATACTTCCGCAGGCCGCGTTATATTTGAGGCTAACAGCATCGCGCTACCTGAATCGGGAAAAGTAAAACTGCTATTAGAGCATGACCCAAAAAAGCCGCTAGGTTGGTCTCAAAATATTTCTTCAACAGATACAGAAATGACTGCTAGCTTTAAATTATCTAGCACTCAGCGCGCAACAGATAGCCTTATCGAGGCTAGCGAAGAATTGCGCAGCGGGCTTAGTGTCGGTGTCGAAGTTATCAAGTCAAAGATTAAAGATGGAATTATCCACGTTAGCAGCGCTTTATTAAAAGAGGTCAGTTTAGTACAGGCCGCAGCTTTTAAAAGTGCAGCTGTTACATCAGTTTTAGCGGAAGAAGCGGAAATCGTAGAAACCGTTGAAGAAACCCAACCAACAGAAAGCGAGGCAGTCGAAGTGGAAAACACTCCCGACACCGTAGAAGCTCCTGAAGTAGAGGCATCGGCTGTAGAGGCTGCTCGCCCTGTTACGTCAGTAGCGTATACAAACCCACGCGTTAAGCAACTCACCGCAGGCGAGTATCTTGGCGCAACACTAAAGGCATCACTTGGAGACGAGTCAGCTCGTCAAACAATTCTTGCCGCAGATGATTCTTCATCTACAAATACAGGTATCATTTTGCCTTCACACCTAAATATGTTTAATACATCAACATTTTCAGGACGTCCAGCATTTGATGCAGTAACACGCGCTGCACTTCCAGCGAATCCAGCGCTACAATTTACTGTGCCTAAGATGGGTACTGCTCCAACTGTTGCAGAAACAGCTGAAGCGGTAGCTCCATCCGAGACAGGCATGACTTCAACTTACGACACAATCACTACAAAGAAGTACTCAGGTTTGCAGCGTATTAGCTTCGAGCTTGCAGAATTATCTTCACCTGCCTTTATGGATTTGGTTATGAGTGAGTTGCGTAAAGCGTACGAGAAGGCAACAGATGCGGCAATGATTGCAGCGTTTACAGCTTCAGGTACAGCTGCTACATCTACAGCTGCGACAGCTGCAGGTCTTCAGTCATTCATCGCAACAGAATCAGCTGCAGCATATAAGGGTACAGGCGGTTCATACGCTCGTAACCTCGTAGCATCAACTGACCAATGGGCAGCGATTATGGGTTACGTGGATGGTTCAGCTCGTCCACTATACGCAGCTGCTAACCCTCAGAATAATTCGGGTGTAGTTTCACAAGGTTCGACTGTCGGAAATGTATTGGGCGCGAATTTAATCGTTGACCATAACATTACTGTTTCAGGAATTGTTGATGAGTCTGCATTCCTCGTAGCGCAAGATGCAGTATATGCGTGGGAATCTCCTACGACTACACTTCGCGTTAACCAACTAACTACTGGAGAATTTGAAATTAATCTCTACGGTTATTTGGCGATTGGCGTATTGAAGCCGCTTGGCGTACGCCGTTACAATCTTACCTAATCAGTAAGTAACTAAGTACACTAAAGAGGGCGTAGAGCCCTGCGCCCTCTTTAGTCTTTAGAAAGGAATATAAAATGTCGACTACGACCATAAGCGAGCTTCGTGTTGCGCTCGGAATTGGCACATTATATTCAGATAGCGTATTACAAGAAATTTGCGATGCGGGAGATAACGTACTTCTTCCCTTCTTATGGAAAAACGAACAGTACATAATTGCGCATGGTAATAGCGGTACTGTAGGCATTTTATATTTTGATAGATTTATTAGAGATGTATTTTATGTAGGCCAGCAAGTAGTGATAAGTAATGCAGGCACAAAATACAATGGCACAAAAACAATTACAGGCGTAAGCGATGATTCGTTTACTATTACGACTACTCACACTACAGATAATCCGCGCCATTCCGTACAGCCTTACGGTACAGCTGCAGCGGAAACTTATGTAGATTATTCAACCGTACCAGCGGTTCAAGAAGCTTCTTTAATGATTTGTATAGACATTTTTCAGAGCAGGCAAGCGCCTTCAAGCGGCGGCGTAACGATTGATGGGTACGCACCTTCACCTTATAGAATGGGAAATACTTTAATCGCGCGAGTACGTGGGCTTTTAGCCCCGTTTTTATCGCCTGGCTCTATGGTGGGCTAAATGACCGCCGCCATAACTACGCTTCGAACTACCTTAGCTACAGCGCTTACTAACGCTTCAGTTTGGGATACCTACGCATTCCCACCGCCAAATGTGCCAGCTAATTCTGTTGTAATTGCTCCTAGCGACCCCTACATCGTACCTACGAATAATCGTTACGACACCGTAGCGCCTATGGCTAATTTTATTATAAATATTTTTGTGCCGCTTCTCGATAACGAGGGTAATCTAAATGGAATTGAGGAAAGGGTAGTAGCAGTATTTCAAAAACTATCCGCATCTTCTATCGCTTGTAAAGTTGGAGATGTTACAGCTCCCGCTGTTTTGTCTGCAGCTTCAGGCGATTTACTAACCTGTACAATGCAGGTTAGTATTTTAACGAGTTGGAGCTAAACCATGTCCGAATGGGAAAAAGAAACCGCTGCCTTCCTGGAAAAAATCGGGCAGGTAGCACCGAAAGAAGTAACACCTAAAACCACTACAAAGAAAGATGAGGAATAGCAATGGCTGTTTTCCTAAACAACAAAGTAGGCGTGAAGATAGCGACAGTTGACCTATCCTCACTAGTAAGCTCGGTAAGCCTTAATAGAACATTTGATGAGCTAGAAATTACAGCGATGTCTGACTCAGGTCATCGTATGGTAAAAGGCCTAGAGGCTTCAAGCTTATCTATCAGCTTCTTCAATGATACCGCTACAGCTAAAACACTTCAGACACTTCAGGCTGCATGGGGTACTAACGCAACCGTTACACTCGTACAGGATGCAACATCACCTGTAACAATTTCAGCTACCAACCCTTTATACACGATGACCTGTTTAGTAAATGGGTTAACAGATATTAATGGCGCGGTCTCAGACCTAAGCACTATCGATGTGCAATGGAATGTATCTGGTACTGTTGCAGTCGCAACTACTGGTACTTGGTAATCTAACTAAATTAAGGGGCTAAAAAATGGCAAAACTAGCAATTACTAAAGTCAATGGCGAGAGAACAGAACATGAAATCACGCCTTTTATTGAGTGGAGTTTTGAGCAATACGCTAAGAAAGGTTTTCACCGCGCTTTCCGCGAGGATGAAAAACAGACAGACGTGTATTGGTTAGCTTGGAAATGCCTTAGTCAGAGTGAGACCGTAGTGCCATTTGGAGAAGAATTTATCAAGAATCTCGCATTAGTCGAGGTGCTTGATTCTGACCCCCTGGCATAGACAGGCATTCCATCACTTATCTTATGGCTCGAATGAGCCTAGAGATTGGAGTGCCTATCCAAACATTATTAGAGCTTGATACTAGGACTTTTCGAACTCTATTACAGGCGATGCAGGATAAGGCGAAGGAGACAGCGGATGCCTACAGAGGTAAAAGGCGTAACTGAGTTACGCGCCGCCTTGCGTAAATTCGCTCCCGATTTAAATAAAGAGCTGCTAGCCGAGTTTAAAACAGCCCTTCAGCCTGTAACAAATAAGGCTAAAAGTTTTGTGCCATCAACTGCCCCTGGTAATCTTTTTGGGTGGGATAAGAATGGCAAGGGTAAATGGAAACCCAATTATAACGGGCGCTTACGTCAATGGCCTCGCTACGATGCAAGCCTAATTAAAGCGGGCATTAAATATAAGACTAGCCCTTCGCTCGTTAATCGCAGCGGCTTTAAAACGCTAGTACGCATCCAAAATAAATCTTCAGTCGGTGCAATTCTTGAAACCGCAGGCCGCTTAAATAAAGACGGGCAACCTCACGTAGGTCGCAGGCCTGGCAGTAATAGCTATTCCCATTCAAATAACCCTGAAGCGGGCGCGCAGTTTATTCGCCGCGCAGGCAAGCTTTACGGCGAAGGCCAGGTAGGTAGCGAGCGCCGCTATAACTTAGGGCGTTTAATATATCGCGCCTGGTATGAAGACAATGGTAAAGCTAACGCTGCAGTATTTAGGGCTATCGAAAATGCTGATAAAAAATTTCAGGCTCGCACTACGAAAGGGGCTAAATCTGCATGAGTAACGTAGAAATTAAAATTGCTACCGAATATAACGGTAAAGGTACTAAAGACGCTGAAAAAGCAATGCGCAAGCTACAGAAAACAGTACGCAACCTTGCAGGCGCTTTAGGTGTAGCACTTAGCGCTCGCGCTGTAGTGCAGTTTGGTAAAGCATCTGTTAAGGCATTCGCTGAAGATGAAGCCGCAGCATCAAAGTTAACGAACACAATGAAGAATTTAGGCATCGAGCTATCTGCTCCATCGATGCAACGGTTTATAGAAAATCTTGCTTCAGCTACGGGCGTGGTTGATGACCAGCTTCGTCCAGCCATGCAGAGCCTATTACAGGTAACAGGTTCAGTAGCACAATCTCAGAAAATACTAGCTGCAAGTATTGACGTATCCCGCGCAACAGGTACGGATTTAACTCAGGTCGCTAACGATATGGCGCAGGCATTCGTAGGTAACACTAAAGGCCTACGTAAATATAATCTAGGTTTAACTCAGGCTGAATTAAAGACCGCATCATTCGCGGACATTATGAACCGAATGAATGATTTATTTGGCGGGGCTTCTCAGGCTTTCTTGGCTACCTATGCGGGGCAATTATCTTTACTAGCGCAGGCCGCAGGCGAAGCGCAAGAAGTAATAGGTAAAGGCATTATTGACGGATTAGTAGCCATGAATGGCAAGGATGCAGACATAACTAATACCGTAACGCTTATGCAGAATTTGGCGCAAGCTGTTTCCGATACAGCTTACGGTTTTGGAATACTTATAGATAAAGTAAATAGCATTCCCATTTTGGGCGAAGCTTTAAGAGCTGTAGGTTTTGTTTTATCCGCAGGTTCAATTTTTTCTATACCTCGTCAACTTGGCGAAAATCAACGTAAGAAGGATGAACAGAAAGGCGCTTTAACAGGTCAGGTTTCATCCGCGCTTGCATCTAAAGCTAGAGAAGACCAGGCTAAGGCTGAAAAGCTAGCTAAAGCCCGCGCTAAAGCTTTACTCGATTCTCAAAATAAATCGCTAAAGGCTCAAAAAGATTCGCTAAAGATTAAACAAATGGGCGCTGTATTTGACCTTCAACAAATACAAATAGCAGCTGCGCTTAAAGGCAAGATTTCCGAAGAAGAAAGAACCCGCTTAGAGCTTCAATCTGCTCTACTTGCAGGTAATGTTGAAGAAGCCGAGCGCTTAGTGCGTAAGCTAGCGGAGACTACTGGCATAGGTGTCGAGCTGCGGGCTTGGCTTCGCGCCCTTCCCGATGCTAAAAATCCTTTTGAAGCCTGGAAAGGTTATTTAGATGCTATCGAGGCGCAGGCTAAGCGAATCGGTAACACACCTTCGGGCGCTCAAACATTTATGGGACAGTCTATTACGCCTTCTCAGATACTCGAAGACCCTAGTAAATACGTAGATATTATTGTCGCAGATGCCGAGCGCGCGCAAAAAATGGCTGAAGCTACTTTAAAGTATTTAGGTATCGATAACGGTAATGGTGGCACTACGGTAAATATTACAGTCGAAGGTAGCGTAACTACCGAAGGCGATTTAGTTGAGGTAGTCCGCAATGGGCTTATTAATCGCTCAATGGAAAGCAAGTTAGCGCAGCTAGACCGTAACCTCGGAGCATTTGGATAATGGCATTACCTGCAACTATATCCGTAAGCTTTGACTTCAATTCTTCAGCGACATTTGGATACCCCTTCACAATAGGCGATGAGAAGTTTGGCAAGCTTGGCGGCGTAGGTACACTCGCGTCTTCTTCCGTACCCATCCCAGTAGTCGACCTAAGTAGTGAAGTACGTTCAATTAGTATACGTAGAGGTCGAAACATTATGCGCGATACTTATGAAGCGGGTTCATGCACCGTCCGCGTTACTGATTTAGACGGGTCATGGAATCCTCAAAATGTTAATTCTGTCTACTATCCCTACCTAACACCCATGCGTAAGCTGCGTGTATCTGCCACTACATCAACTTCTTCGCAGTTTTTATTTAGCGGTTATGTAGAAGCTTACAAATATACCTATCCTCAAAGCTCTACTGAATTAGGTTATGTCGACATTATATGCAGCGATGCTTTTAGATTGATGCAGTTAGCAAGCGTTACTACTGTAACGGGCGGTACTTTAGGCCAAGATACAGGCGCGCGTATTGGCAAAATTCTCGACATGATGCAATGGCCTACCAATATGCGGGAAATAGATACTGGAAATAGCACCTGTATCGCTGACCCTGGTACTTCTCGCGCAGGCTTAGAAGCTGTTAAAAATGCCGAATTCAGCGAGCAAGGCGCGGCATATATTTCAGCTGAAGGAAACCTAGTATTTAAGAATCGTACTAACGTAATTAAGGCGGCGGGCAATACACCTATAGAATTTAATGGCACTACAGGCATCCCCTTTAAATCACTAATTTATGCCTTTGATGATAAATTAATTGTAAATTCATCCGATATGACCCGCTACGGCGGGGTAAAACAATCTTCTTATAATAACGATTCCATTACTAAATACTTCCCGCATCAAAGTAATCAATCTAACTTAGTAATCGAAACCGATGCTGATGCTTTAAATATAGCTAAAATCTATGTCGCTACGAGAGCCGAAACCACTATACGAATCGACTCCATGAGTATCGACTTGCTAGACCCTAACGTACCTACAGATACTATTTTAGGTATCGATTACTTTACTCAGCTTAAAATTACATCGGTGCAACCCGATGGCTCGACAATCATAAAAACCTTGCAGGCGCAAGGGGTAAACTGGGATATTACACCGAATAAATTAACGGCAACTTATACGACTCTCGAAGCTATAGTCGAGGGTTTTGTAATAGGGTCGGATGTTAGCGGTATAATCGGACAATCTATAATGGCATACTAGGAGATAATCAATGGCTACAGGCTTTCCAGCGGTAACGGGCGATGTTTTAAGCGCCGCGGCTTATAATGGCTTAGTTGCGTATACGATTAACGCGCAGACGGGCACTACTTACACTACTGTACTTAACGATTCTTACCAGGTGCTAATTACTCAATCTAACGCTTCAGCTAATGCTATTAAAATTCCTACAAATGCTAACGTAGCGCATCCGATAGGTACGGTTATAACGCTACTAAATATCGGAGCTGGATTATGTACCGTTTCCGCAGTAACAAGCGGCACTACGACTATCCTTTCGGCGGGTGCTACCGCAGCTGCTCCAACCGTTGCACAGTACAAATCGGCAGCCTGTATTAAAACTGGCACAGATGCTTGGTATGTCGTGGGGGCTATTGCCTAATGCTTAACAATATCGCCGCTCTGACTAACTCAGGCGCACCGCCTGAGGTGGGCGATTATGAGTCTATTCAGACTTACACATTAG
>Ga0209107_10002550_pt1 | contig 10108 bp, 10 predicted proteins | sample LakErihyJuly2011_2_FD_187460 | JGI IMG/M metagenome (GOLD analysis project Ga0209107, IMG submission 187460) | Freshwater microbial communities from dead zone in Lake Erie, Canada - CCB hypolimnion July 2011 (SPAdes) (version 2) | ecosystem: Environmental > Aquatic > Freshwater > Lentic >... | reverse complement strand
AGCGCGGCACGTCGATGATGTCGAAGCGGGTCCCCTGCCGCAGGAAGCCGATGGGCAACGGTTTGCCGTCGCCACGCGGCGCGTTGAAGTGCGGCGTGATTTTGGAGCGGTAAGCGTATTCGACCGGCGAGCCGATCACGGGAGACACAGGGAATACGGTGTCGGCCATGTACTTGAGCAGTTCCTCGACCTGACGGCGCTTCCACAGGAGCTGCTCGTCGTAGGCGAGGTTCTGGTATTGGCAGCCGCCGCAGGTGCCGAAGGCCGGGCAGGGCGGGGCGATGCGCTTGGGCGACGGAGTCACGATGGTGACGATATCCGCCTCGGAGAAATTCTTGTGGTTGCGAAAGACCCTCACGCGCACCCGTTCGCCGGGCAACGTGAACGGCACCATGACCACCCATTTGCCCGCCGGATCTTGCGGATGCGGCACGCGGCCCAAGCCCACGCCCAGGTTGGTGAGCGTGGCAATCTCCAGCTCGATTTCTTGGTGATACGCGAAAGGCCGGTCGTTGAACTTTTTATTATTTCTACCCACGCCTCCCACGGAATACACGGAAACGCCCACGGCGAGAAAAAGGATGGTCCTTCGTCGGTTTCAGTGGGTGGAGGGACACACGAAAGCGGCAATCGGAAGGGTATCACAGAGACCGTCGGGAGCCCAGACACAGAGCGCACAAAGGGGGACATCAGCAGCGATCCAAATCATTACCTTTTAATTATGTTGGAGTAAGGAATCCGAGGGGGGAGGAGTTCGGAGGTTTCTGATCCAACGAAGGCGTTGCGGCCTCCACTGTCTTTTGCCTCTGTGTCGGCGCTCCGGTTCGGCTCTGTGATACACTCCGAAGATCCGGTTTTTTTTACGGCGAAAGCCCTTGAAAACACATAGTAACCAAAAGGATTTTGTCTTTTGCCGGTTTTCTGTGAGTTCCGTGTGTCACGTGGGCACACCAACCGAAAAAATCTCCAGTCTTCAGAATCCGCGCATCAAGCAGCTCGTAAAGCTGCGCGACCGCCGCCCGCGTGATGAAGCCGGGGTTTTCCTCGTGGAGGGTTACCGCCAGATCCGCCGCGCGCTGGAAAAATCCATCACCCTCACGGAGCTCTATATTTCCCCTGAATGGTATTTGGGTGAAAACGAGCCGGCGCTCATCGCCCAAGCGCAGGCTGCAGGGGCGCAGGTATTCGAGTTGTCCAAGGAGGCGTTTGCCAAGGTCGCCTATCGCGAGCGCCCCGACGGTCTCCTTGCGGTGGCCCCTCAATGGCGGCGCGGCTTGGCCGACATCCCGGCTCCGGCGGCGGGGAAAGCGCCCTTTTTACTGGTGGTCGAGGCGATCGAAAAACCGGGTAATCTGGGTACCATTTTGCGCAGTGCCGACGCGGCGGGCGTAGACGCGCTCATCGTCTGCGATCCGGTGACGGATCTGTTTAATCCCAACGTGGTGCGCGCTTCGACCGGCGTGTTGTTTTCCGTGCCCGTGGTGATCGCCAGCAGCACGGAGGTGCGCGAATGGCTTCGCGAAAAGCAGATTCGCGCGGTGGCGACCACGCCCTCGGCCACGAATTTTTATACCGACACCGACTTGCGTGGGCCGCTGGCGATCGTGATGGGCAGCGAGCAATACGGACTGAGTGATTATTGGCTAAAGGAGGCGGATGCGCGGGTGGTCATTCCCATGGCGGGCCAGGCAGATTCGCTCAACGTGGCGATGGCGACGATCATCACGTTATTCGAAGCCGTGCGGCAAAGGGGTTAGGCGATTTATACCCATTACACAGCTTTCCAGGCATTTTAACGCAAGGACGCTAAGGCGCGAAGTTTGAGATAACTCATTTTGATTAAATGCTTTCTTTGCGCCTCTGCGACTTTGCGTTAAAACTCCGTATTGGCTGCTGTCTACTTCGCCTGGTAGCGCATGATCGCGCTGCCTTCGCGTTCCGAGGTCACGTAGATCGTCTTGCTGTCAGCGCCGAAGGTCACGGCTTCGGCCTGCGTCAAGCCGTGGGGCGGCAACACCACCGGCGTTCGGCTAAGCGCGTCAGCCCAACGTTCGGCGGGTTTACGGTTAAACACCAAGACGTCACCGTAGGTCACCACGACCGCCGCTGAACCATCAGCGGCAAAATCCATGCCTGTGGGCTGTGCCCGATACATTCCAGTTGGAATCGGCATCATGCTCTGGGTCACCGAGGGGCGAGGGAAGTGGCTTGCGGGCAATTGCGCGACTGGCATCGCCGCAGGCAAAACGCCGTCAGCGGGAGGGCGCAGAGGCAAGGTGTAAAGCCCGTGCGGCGAAGTGCGTTTGGCGAGCAGATAGATCAATCCGGCGCGGGCATCCACGGCCACCGCTTCGCAGTCGCGCGGGCCGTCGAGGTAACGCACGGGGATTTTCCACGCGACCTGGGTAAGGGTTTCCTTCGTAGGCGAAAGGTCTGCCGGATCGGGTTCGGCGACGATATAGACGGCGCAGTCCGTGCGGTTACTGGCATTGTCGCCGGTGTCGGCGATCAGCAGCCAAGCACGTCCATCGAGTTCGAAGGAAGCGATGTCTTCCCAGTCGTGGTTAACTACGCCCTGGATACGCAAATCGCCACGGCGGGCACCATTGGGATCAATGGCATAAACGACGGGCTGACCGCCGCTGTCGTTATGCGACCAGAGCAATTTAGCGTCACGGCGAGAGGCGGCCAGCCCGCTCGACTCAATAAGGATAGCGGGCGACGTGCCTGTGCGTTCAGGTACGCCATAAGGCGGCGGCTGGGCACACGCACTGAGCAGCAGCAAGCTGAGTAAACCGGTGTGCACATAGCGGCGCAGGAGGAGCGAGGAAGGAGGGCGCTGGAGCGACATGAAAATGCGTGGGAACGGTGGGATTAAAAGTAGCGCAGACTTCCAGTCTGCCCGATGAGAAAAAGCAGGCTGGAAGCCGTCGCTACGGCATTCATTGGCACCCTACAGAGTTTCCATGACTGAGTGCATATAGCTGTTCTTTGTTGGTTAAAAACTCATTGAACGGTGATCAAGCGACCGCGCGGGACGAAGGGGCGCTGGAAGCACGGTCCGCCACCGGTGGTCGCCATGCCAGCCAGCCGACCGTCCCGAGGCCCGTCCACAGCATCAGAACACCTGCAGTCTCATGTAGGGCGTGATAATGTTGCGGAAATGAGGGAGCCAGCAGGCAGATGAGCAAAATACGCAGGAGGTTGAAGCCAAAGCCGAGTGCCATGGCCAGCGGCACCAACCAGAGCAACACGCCCGCCCGTCGCCCGGCTATCCCTGACGCCAATACCGCGAGCACCGCCCCACTGGTAATTAAGCCGAAGCCGTTGCATTCGGTGGCGACTTCAAAGACGTTGCGCCCGGTGGAAAGAAGGAGTTTTGGCGCGGGTTGCAGAATGACAGCCAGTTGAGGGGTGAACCCAAGGCTATGAAGCAGATGGGCGGCGTTCATTCCGGCCATCTGCCGAAGTGGCCAGTCGAGCAAAGGGAATAGAAGGATGACTCCCATGCAGGCGATGAAGCCGGTGAACAACGGACGGATGAATCGTGCTGCATTTTCGCCGGCGAGCACGTGAAGGCAGCCAGCTAACCCAAAAGCAAACGCTGGCAGCGCAAGAAGGGGTTGAGTGAGCCACCACGCGCCGACTACGCAAAGATACGCCACTAGAAGTAAAAGTAGCGCGCGGTTGCTCACCTCCAAAGCCAAACGCCACTCGCGCAGGTGTTGCCAGATCACCAATCCGGTTGCGGCACCGAGCAGCACGAACGACTGACGGATCTGTTGGCTCCCCGAGACCTCCTGCGCCAGCCAGCGCGAGATCGGCCAGAACGCAACGCCGGTACAAACGAGCAGGCCCAAGGCAATCCAACGGCCGAGGTCCCAAGGACGAGCGGCCGAAGATGGGTTTATGGGAGAGTCGGTCATGGTAATTCAGCCAATGCGTATGTGGGTAAGGGTGCAAGTGCTTCGGCATGGTGGCCAGCGGTTCCGCAACTCTCGTAGCAAGACGACGGAGTCGTTTCGATGACTTGAGCTCAGTGTCCGCCTGGGCTAACTAAAGTGCCCCGCGTAGCCGCTACGTTCAGGCCCTAATTCAAGACGCGCGCGCAGCAGGTAACTCCTGTAGCGGGACGACGGAGTCGTTTCGATGATTTGAGTTTGGTGATCGCATAAGCAGACGAAAGCGCCCCGCGCACCCGCTACAAACAGGCCACAATCTAAGATGCGCTCAATCGGTAACATCCCGTAGCGAGACGACGGAGTCGTTTCGTTCCGCAGGGTTGAGTCGCCGAACCCGCACCCACGCCAAGATAAGCGGCTTGACAGAATTTACAGAAAAATTTGTAAATTGGGTAAATGACGTCTGTCACCCTATCTACCGAGCTTGAACGCGAGACCATCGCGTTTTGGGTAGAAGTGGCGGACTTAATCGGAGTTTCGCATTCTATTGCAGAGGTTTATGCCGTTATATTCATGGCCGCACAACCGCTCAACGCTGACGATATTGTAATAAGGCTCGGCATCAGCCGCAGCGGGGCAGGTCAGGCGCTCAAGCAGTTAGCTGAAATCGGAGCGATTCGGCCGTCAACGGGCGTTCAAAGCCGAAAAGACCACTACGAACTCCAGACCGATCTCGGAGTTTTGGTGCGGCTTTTTCTTAATAGTCGGATGCTACCCCGAATTGAAGAGCTTGCTCGCCGCCGTGCTGAACTAGCAGCCCAAGCGCAGCAAGCCAATGTGGACCATCTTATTACACGATTCGAAAAACTGGAGCGCTGGGGCGGAAAAACCACCCCGCTGCTAGCGCTACTCAAGACTTTTGCGAGCTAGGAGCTGGGAGCTGGGAGCTGGGAGCTGGGAGCTGGGAGCTGGGAGCTGGGAGCTGGGAGCTGGGAGCGAAAATACTTAAAAAGAAAAGTCGCCGGGACGTGACGGGGCGAAGCCATGTTGAGTTTAATGCAAAGGGTCGTATCGATGAACTGATTCTCCAGCTGCAGTCCCCCCATTAATAATAGTACTTCTGATTCTTCTGTGTGATCCGTGTGTTCCGTGGGCAATAACGCCGATTCTTACTACTGTTTTCGTGTTTTTAGTGTGTTTCGTGGTTAAACACACCGGCCATTGCTCCTCTACGGATCGTATTCGCGGTTAATAAATCCGTGTTTTCAAAATGTTGAAAGTTTTCACCCATCACCGCTATCTGCTCTGGCAATTCACCAAGCGCCAGATCGAGCAACGCCACCGTGGCAGCGCCCTGGGCATGATCTGGAGTGTGCTCCAGCCAATCATGATGATAGCGATCTACACCATCGTGTTTGGCCTTATCTTTAAAGGCCGCTATAAAGGTGTGGAAAATCAATCTACCATGGATTACGCCCTCGGCGTTTTCCTCAGTATCACGATTTTCCAAACCATCGCCGAGGTCATTAACAGTTCTGCCGGAGCCGTCCTCAGCCAGCCCAATTTAGTCAAAAAAGTCGTCTTCCCCCTGGAAATCTTGCCCTTGGCCAATCTTGGGGCTGCCTTCTATCAATTCGGCATTAGCCTTCTTCTCGTGCTCCTTGGCATCGCCACTGTCGGCCAAGGCTTTACGCTCAACTCGCTACTTTTTCTCGTCACCCTCCTTCCGCTCATCCCGCTCGCTCTCGGGGCCGCCCTACTCCTCTCCTCGCTAGGTGTCTTCCTCCGCGACATCCAACACGCTGCGGGCCCGCTTTGTATGGTCCTCATGTATGCCAGCGCCGTGTTTTATTCGGCCAACATGATACCTCCGGCCATCTGGGCCTACCTGCGTTTCAATCCGATTATTCACATCGTCGAACAAGCCCGCGCGGTCCTGCTCTGGCATCAACCCATCCACTGGTTGGGGCTTAGTTACAGCTTCGCCTTCGGCCTAGTGCTCTTCGCCCTAGGTCTCGTTACCTTCAAAAAGCTAAAACCCGCCTTCGCCGACGTCATCTAATCACGCTTAGCTCCTAGCTCTCCTATATGTCATCAAGAAAAGGCATCGTCCTCGCTGGCGGCTCCGGCACCCGCCTCTACCCACTCACCATTGCCATCAGCAAACAGCTGATGCCGATCTACGACAAACCGATGATCTACTACCCGATCTCGGTCCTCATGCTCGGCGGCATTCGGGAGATCCTCATCATCTCCACGCCCAACGACCTCCCGCTCTTCCGCCGACTCCTCGGCGACGGCAGTCAGTTTGGCGTCAACTTCACCTACGCCGAGCAACCCAGCCCCGACGGACTCGCCCAAGCCTTCACCATCGCCGCCGACACGGGCTTCCTTGCCGACGGCCAACCCGCCGCCCTCGTCCTCGGCGACAACCTCTTCTACGGACACGATTTCGCCAAATCCGTCCTCGCCGCTACCGCACGGACCACCGGAGCCACCATCTTCGGCTACCACGTCGCCGATGCCAGCGCTTACGGAGTAGTCGAATTCGCCCCCGACGGACGCGTGTTATCGCTCGAAGAAAAACCCCAAAAACCTAAGTCCAACTACGCCGTCCCCGGCCTGTATTTCTACGACGCCAACGTAGTCGCCCTAGCCCGCAGCCTCAAACCCTCCCTCCGCGGCGAACTGGAAATCACCGACCTCAACCGCCTCTACCTCGAACAACAAAACCTCCAAGTCGAACTCCTCGGCCGAGGCACCGCCTGGCTCGATACGGGCACGCACGACAGCCTGATCGAAGCTGCGCAATTTGTCTCGGTTATCGAAAACCGCCAAGGCCTCAAAATCGCCTGCTTAGAAGAAATCGGCTACCGCCAAGGCTGGCTCGACCAAGCCGGACTCGAAGCCCAAATCAAACGCCTAGGCAAATCCAACTACGGCGCCTACCTCCGCGCCCTCTCCAGCTCCTAGCTCCTAGCTCTCAGCTTCCAGCTCATTCACCCATGATCTACCTGCTCGGCGGTTCCGGCTACGTCGGCCAAGCCTATCAATCCCTCCTCTCTCGCAAAGGACTCGCTTTCAAATCGATCGCCCGCGCCGACCTCGACTATGCCGACCCGAGCGCCCTCGCCGCCGCCCTCCGCGCCGACAAGGTTAGCTTCCTGATCAACGCCGCCGGCTACACCGGCAAGCCCAACGTCGACGCCTGCGAGACCGACAAAACCAATTGCCTCTTCGGCAACGCCGTCCTCCCCGGCCGCATCGCCGAAGCCTGCGCCGCCGCCGGTGTCCCCTGGGGCCACGTCTCCTCCGGCTGCATTTACACCGGAGCCCGCCCCGACGGCACCGGATTCAGCGAAACCGATGCGCCCAACTTCACCTTCCGCCAAAACAACTGCTCCTTCTACTCCGGCACCAAAGCGCTAGGCGAAGAGATCTTGGCTGGGGTGCCCGACATCTACATCTGGCGCCTGCGCATCCCCTTCGATCACCGCGAAAGTCCACGCAACTACCTCACCAAGTTGATGCGTTATCAAAGCCTCCTTGAAGCGACCAACAGCATCTCGCAACTCGAAGAATTCGTCGCATCGACCTTCGCCTGCTGGGAAAAACACATCCCCTACGGAATCTACAACGTCACGAACCCCGGCTACGTCACCACCCGCGAAGTGGTAGACTTAATCTTAAAAAGCGGCGTTTGTAAAAAAGACTACACATTCTTCACGGACGAGACCGAGTTCATGCAAAAAGCTGCCAAGACCCGCCGAAGCAACTGCGTAATGACCACCGCCAAACTCACCGCCGCCGGCATTGAAATGATCCCCGTCCGCGAAGCCATCCAAACCGCCCTCCGCCAATGGCAGAAATTATAAACCGCGAAGAACGCTAAGCCTCGCAAAGCCAATCCCAGGCCCACTCCGACACTTCGCGCCTCTTCGCGAGCCTTCGCGATTAAAAATTCCGTACCATGCCCGATCCCATCCTCTACAAAAACGAGGTATTCCAAATTATCGGTGCCTGCTTAGCGGTGCATAGCGACAAGGGTAATGGATTCGTTGAACCAGTATATCAGGACTGCATAGAGATAGAGCTACGTCACATAGGAATACCCTTCGATGCTCAGCGTAATTTCCCGATCACTTATCGTAATATCACCCTCAATCACACCTACACCCCAGATTTGCTGTGTTAGGATAAAATCATCGTCGAACTCAAAGCCCCCAAATCATTGACCGACGAACACCGCGCTCAAGTCCATAATTACCTCAAAGTCAGTGGTCTCCAACTCGGACTACTGGTGAATTTCGGTTCCCCCGGCCGCCTCGAATGGGAACGCATTATTCAAACAAAAGATATCAACCGCGAAGAACGCTAAGCCAATTACTAACTCCCCACAGAAACTTCGCGCCCCTTCGCGAGCCTTCGCGGTTAAAAAACTCCGATAATATTCCCATGAAAATTCTCGTCACCGGCGGAGCAGGCTTCATCGGTTCCAACCTCGTTCGCCACCTGCTGACTCAAGCTCCTAGCTCCCAGCTTTTAGCTCCAAGCTCAGTTCTAAACATGGACTCGCTGACCTACGCCGGCAACCCCCACTCCCTCGCCGACCTCGCAAACAATCCCCGTTACCGCTTCACCCAAGCCGACATCTGCGACGCCCCCGCGATGGCCGGCCTCTTCGCGGAGTTCCAGCCCGACTGGGTTATGCACCTCGCCGCCGAAAGCCATGTCGACCGCTCTATAGACGGCCCCGGCGCATTCATCCAGACCAACATCACCGGCACCTTCACCCTCCTCCAAGCCGCCCGCGCCCACTACGAAAAACTCACCGGCCCCGCCCGGGAAAAATTCCGGTTTCTCCACGTCTCGACCGACGAAGTCTACGGCAGCCTCGGCGAAACCGGGCTCTTCACCGAAGAAACACCCTACGATCCCCATTCGCCGTATTCCGCGAGCAAAGCCGCCAGCGACCACCTCGCCCGCGCCTGGGCCGACACCTATGGCCTCCCTGTATTAGTAACCAACTGCTCCAACAATTACGGCCCTTATCAATTTCCAGAAAAGCTAATTCCCGTCGTTATATTAAAAGCCCTACGCGGTGAACCGATTCCCGTTTATGGCAAAGGTGAAAACATCCGCGACTGGCTCTATGTAGGCGATCACGCAGAAGCCCTGTACACTGTTATATCAACCGGCCGCATTGGTCAGACGTATAATATAGGCGGCAACAACGAACGCCAAAACATCGACCTCGTGCGCCTCCTCTGCGGACTCCTCGATGAACTCCGCCCCCGCGCCGACGGCCAACCCTACGCCAACCAGATCACCTTCGTCAAAGACCGCCCCGGCCACGACCTCCGCTACGCGATCGATGCGACCAAGATCAAAACCGAACTAGGCTGGACACCGAAGCAAGACCACACCTCGGGTTTCAGGAAAACAGTGCAGTGGTATTTGGATAATAATGATTGGACTTCGAATATCTTAAGCGGTGGATATAAACTAGAACGGTTAGGCCGCTAAATTCAATCCGGGTTAACCACAATGCCTGTAAGTCATCCTTAAAGTATCACAACAGGCACAGCACCAATTCCATGGGTGGGACACCCATGCCACTTCAACCCCATCGGCGGGACGCCCATGCTACGTCCGGACGGGGCCGAGTGCCTTGGGCGTCCCGCCCTTTCATCGGCCCGTAACGTGGCATGGGCGTCTCGCCCATGGTTTTATTTTAGAAGTAATTAAATCTACTTTTGCTATACCTTACAGGCATTGGGGTTAACCACTAATGAACACTAATCGGCAATAATTAATGCAGGGCCCCAAAACCACCAGACTGTTTTAACCGCAAAGACGAACCAAAGACTCGCGAAGTATAAATCTAGATCCTATTCCGACCTTAGCGAACCTATGGATCGACTTCGCGGTTGCCAAATCCGTTTTGATAACCCGCCTTTCGAGATATTTCGTGTGTTTCGTGGTTTAAACTGCATATCTGGCTCCCTACCTCCACGGTTCGATAAATTAAAAATCGAGATTGTATGGTTCGAACTTTGTGGGCCTCTGTGTAACACTCCGAAAGCTCCTAGAGGCTGTCATGAACTTTTCATGGAAATGGAGAATATAGACGCAAGCATAAGACCGCCGAAGGCGAGCCAATGAAGAGCGGCGAAGGAGGAAGGAAGTCGTTCATAATCGCGAGC
>Ga0209107_10002548_pt1 | contig 10112 bp, 10 predicted proteins | sample LakErihyJuly2011_2_FD_187460 | JGI IMG/M metagenome (GOLD analysis project Ga0209107, IMG submission 187460) | Freshwater microbial communities from dead zone in Lake Erie, Canada - CCB hypolimnion July 2011 (SPAdes) (version 2) | ecosystem: Environmental > Aquatic > Freshwater > Lentic >... | reverse complement strand
TGCCTTTTCAACCGGCGAAACTTACAGCAAAAATGCCGTTCTTGAAAAGGCATTTGACAAAATACTTATTTTACACGCCGACCACGAGCAAAATGCCTCCACTTCAACAGTGCGTCTTATTGGCTCAACCGAGGCAAATGTTTATGCCTCAATAGTTGGTGGATTTGCTGCACTTTGGGGCCCTTTGCACGGAGGCGCCAACGAGGCGGTAATTAACATGATTGAGGAAATTGCCGAGCCATCCAACATTCAAGCCTTTGTTGATAAAGCAAAGGACAAAAACAGCGGGGTTCGCCTAATGGGCTTTGGGCATAGAGTCTACAAAAATTACGACCCAAGGGCTGCCGTGTTAAAATCGTCCTGCGATGAGGTATTGGAAAGCTCAAAAAATTCTGCCATTGCTTATAAATCGCTTGAAATTGCAAAGCAATTGGAGCAAATTGCCCTATCGGACGAATACTTTAAGTCTCGCAAGCTATTTCCAAATGTTGATTTCTACTCAGGAATCATCTACAAAGCCTGCGAAATTGAAAGCTCATTTTTTACCGTATTGTTTGGTATGGCCCGCACAGCAGGGTGGACGGCTCAATTATACGAAGCTTTATCTGACCCTAACCGCAAAATTTGCCGCCCTCGCCAACTTTACAAAGGCTCTCGCAAACGCATTATTGGGTAGATTTATTTTGCCAACCCAATTATTTTGCGTAGTTATTTTATTTAGTTAATATTGACATTTTAAAAATAGTGTTTATTTAGTGGTATATTGTATATTTTTTTTTATGAAAATAATTTTAAGTTTTATTGTTGTTGCAACAATTGGGGTGGTTTCTTTGTTTTACATAAAGGGCAAAATGAACTCCGTAAAAAACGATGATGCACGAATTTTAGGCGCAATAGAGCAGGAAGCCAGCGAAAGCGGCGAGGCGGAAAATAGCGAAAACCTAAATGCTTCCTCAAATCAAGCTTCTCAGGAGGGTTCTCAAATGGATGATGCAAACACCCAAAAGGCAATATCTTACAATTTAAACGACCTACCAGCTTCACCAGCTACGGCCGAAACCACAGCTAACGCAACCGACAAAGCATTTGAAACAAAACAAGCTGAGGGGTTGCAACATTCTGCAATTGCAAATTCAACCGAGGCACAAATTGATGTTGAGGGGGTGAAAAAAATATTAAAATCTGTTCGCCAATACGATGTTATTAATTTGTTGAGGGTTCAGGGCAGGGGGCAATCATCGGATGATAAATTTAAAAACATTGTATTTAGCGATTATTTTATTGTGTTATCGTCCAAGGATGTTATTAGCTCAAATAAATATCAAACCATTACAATTGCTCCTGCGCTTTCGAAGGCAAATTACGAAAAATCTAGCCAAAAAGCATCTTTTATTAAGGTGAATCTTGCAAGCGGGGAGGGTTTTTATGTTATACCATCTTCAATGAGGGCTGTGCCTAAAATTTCGGTTGCAAAATATTATGACTCGGTTACTCCCGAAAGTGCTGATATGCTTCAAAAGGAAACTAAAAATTTAATTTAATATTTACTTTATTTGTGAAAATTTTTTTTGCTTTGGCATTGTTTGCAATTTTGTTTGCGGGCAATTTTTGGTTTGGGTTTGCTGGGGCTGAAATTGTTTCCAACATTAAACAAACAACCGCAATGAACGACAACATTGAGCCTGAAAAAACTGATTTTTTATTTGCAACATTTGCTGTGATTAACAAGCTTTCGGGCGTGAAAAAATTAGTAAAAGTAAAGCTTAACACATTTACCGAAATTGAAGGGGCAAATATTAAAATAAAAGCAGAAACCTGCCAAAGTGCCTTTGAAAACAATGTTAAAAACTACATTGCAAAAGTTATGGTGCAAAATATGAAGCAACCGAAGGAATCTGCCGAGGGATTTAATTTTTACGGCTATGTAGAATCTGCTTTTTTGTATAAAAATCCGATACAGAACAATCTAGTTGCTATTAATTTTTTGGGTTGCAATGTTAATTAAGCTTGAAAGCATTATTGAGGAATGTAAAAAATACAAAATTAACATCACCCCAAGACGCAAAATTATTATTATCTCAATACTTCAGCTCAACAAAAAAGAGGAACATCCTGATGCTGAGCAAATTTATAATGAAACCAAAAAAAATGATGAAAAGGTTGGAATTGCAACCGTCTACCGCTTTTTGCGAGAGCTGGACGAAAAAAATATTATTGAAAAACACAATTTTGGCGATGGTAAAACCCGCTACGAATTTACAAATTCCTCCACCCATCACGACCATTTAATTGATGTTGAAAGCGGCGAAATTATCGAATTTTTCAGTTTTGAACTTGAAAAACTAAAAGAAAAAATCGCCCGAGACTACGGCTACCAACTAATAAACCACCGCCTTGAGCTAAAATGCAAAAAGGTTAAGATTTAATTTTGCGGTGAAAAAATTAGACCCTTCCCAAAACCTCTTTTTACAAGATATTTTTTTAAAACATTTTGATGAGCCGAAGCGACTTTATTTGAGTAAAACTGGCAAGGCGAAGAAAATTTTTTGAAACAAAGATGAAGTAAAAAGTGGGTTATAGGATGGGTCTATTAACTCCCACCCCATCGCCCTCTCCGTTCCCGCCAATCCCTTGTCATTCCCGCGCAGGCGGGAGTTTAGACTGAATAAAGCAAAGACCACACCCAACCTCCCCTTTAAGGGGAGGGGTTTTTACAACTATAAACTCCCCATCCTTAAAAAAATGGGGGAGGGAAGCAAGCAAAGCAGGTGGGGTAAGCCCCTCTCCTTGCGGGAGGTTGGCCAAAGATAATTAGAGTGTGAGGGCTTTATAAAATATTGTATTGTTAACCTAGATTCCCGCCTTCGCGGGAATGACAAGGGGAGGCGGGAATGACAATTACTTTTGGCAGACCCCCTCAAGGGCTTGTTTTACAAGGTTTCGCACGCGTAAAATGTAGTTGGTGCGTTGTTGCTGCGACAAAACCCCCATTGCATCCAAAATATTAAGGTAATTACTTGCCTTTAAGCATTGTTCGTAAGCAGGAATAAACATTTTTTCCTCGCAAAGTTTTTTTGCCTCCTGCTCGCACTCGGCAAAGTAGCGAAAAATATTTTCAACATTTGCCTGTTGTTTGTAATATTTTGAGTATTGCACTTCAAAATCAAAAAATACATCCTTGTAGTTTTTGTCAGCTGAAAATTGCAAGTCAAATAAATTATCAACCCCTTGCACATACATTGCTAGGCGTTCTACCCCGTAGGTAATTTCGGCAGGAATGGTTTTAAATTCAATGCCGCCAATTTGCTTCATGTAAGTAAATTGAGTCACTTCCATTCCGTTAAGCCAAACTTCCCACCCTAGGCCTGAGGCGCCTATTGAGGGGTTTTTCCAGTCGTCCTCAATAAAACGAATATCATTTTTTTTGGTATCAATGCCAATAAGCTCAAGGCTTTGCAAGTATAGGTCAAGAACATCCCTCGGGCTTGGCTTTAAAATTACTTGAAACTGATAATACCCACACAAACGATTAGGATTTTCGCCAAAGCGACCATCGGTGGGGCGGCGGCTGTATTGCTCGTAGCAGGTTTTCCAGTCCTTACCTTCAAAATCGTTTTTTAGCGTGTAAATTGCAGTGAAGGGGCTGAGGGTTCCCGCCCCCATTTGCTCGTCGTAGGAGTGCATAATTGTGCAGCCTCTATCGCCCCAAAATTTTTTGAGAGTTAAGATAATATCTTGCAGTGTTTTTTTCATATATCTTTCTATAATATACTTATATAGTAAATTATAGAATTATTAAAATCTAGCAAAAAAACGAAAAAAACTTGCAAATTAAATTTTTTATATAAATGTATATTGAAAATTTAATTGTTGTATTTAAAATATGGCGGAACAAAACATTACTCGTGGCACTGATGAATTTTTGCTGGATGACTCCCTTGAAGTAAAATCTAAGCGATTAACAACAAAAATGCAAAATGTTGTCAACGAGCTTTTAAGTAAGCGAGAGCAAGCACAACTTGGTGGTGGGCTTGATAAAATTAGAGCCCAACACGAAAAAGGCAAGCTAACCGCAAGGGAGCGTATTATATTATTGCTCGACGAAGGCACTTTTGAGGAATACGATTTATATGTTGAACACCGCTCCTACGACTTTGGGCTAGATAAACACGGCACCGCCGGCGATGGTGTTGTTACCGGCAGGGGGCTAATTAATGGTAGGCCGGTTTTGGTTTATAGTCAGGATTTTACCGTTTTAGGAGGTAGCCTTAGCGAAACAAACGCCGAAAAAATTTGCAAAGTGCTTGATATGGCAAAAACCCTCAAAATACCAGTAATTGGCATTAACGACTCAGGTGGGGCGAGAATTCAGGAGGGGATAAAATCTCTTGCTGGGTATGGCGAAATTTTTCAACGAAATGTTGATTTATCTGGGGTTGTGCCGCAAATTTCTTTAATTATGGGGCCATGTGCTGGTGGGGCGGTTTATTCGCCTGCATTAACCGATTTTATTTTTATGGTGGATAATTCCTCCTACATGTTTGTAACTGGGCCAGATGTTGTAAAAACCGTAACCAACGAAACAATTACAAAGGAAGACCTTGGGGGTAGCAAGGTTCATACCAAAAAAACTGGAATTGCCGATGGGGCCTATCAAAACGATTTACTTTGCTTGCTTGAAATGAGAAGGTTGTTGTCGTTTTTGCCACTTTCCAACACCGATGCACCTCCGGTTATTGAAACCCCAGACCCAAACAACAGAACCGAAGTTATGCTTAACGATATTGTTCCTGCGGATTCCACAAAGGCATATAATATGCAAAATGTTATTGAAAAAATTGTTGATAATGGCGATTTTTTTGAAATTAAAAAGGACTACGCAAAAAATATTATCGTTGGCTTTGCCCGCATTGGGTCTATGAGTGTTGGTATTGTGGCAAATCAGCCTTTGCATTTGGCTGGGTGCTTGGATATTCCTGCTAGTCAAAAAGCGGCAAGGTTTATTCGTTTTTGTGATTGCTTTGGCATTCCAATTGTTAGTCTTGTTGATGTTCCGGGCTTTTTGCCGGGCAGGGATCAGGAATACAACGGAATCATTAAGCACGGAGCAAAACTTTTATATGCCTACGCCGAAGCCACCGTGCCAAAAATTACCGTTATTACACGCAAGGCCTACGGCGGGGCTTATATTGTTATGAGTTCCAAGCATTTAAAGGGCGATATTAACTACGCATGGCCACAGGCCGAAATTGCCGTTATGGGCTCAAAAGGTGCCGTTGAGGTTTTGTTTCGCAAAGACCTTGAAGATAAGGACAAAATGGATGTGCATATTACAAACTACGAAAAAAGTTTTTCAAATCCATTCCGCGCCGCTGAACGCGGATTTATTGAGGAGGTTATTCGCCCGCAAAACACTCGCCGCCGCATTTACCAAAGCCTTGTATTTTTAAAACGCAAAAAAGTTGAAAAACCTTGGAAAAAACACGATAACCTTCCGTTGTAAGTGCTACTAAATTCTCGCTTTTGCGGGAGTGACAAAGTTTTTTCAAAACCCCTCACCCCCTTCGCTTAATGGCTAATTCACCCCCACTTCCATAAAAGGCCGCAAGGGGCGAGGGACAAGAACTCTATCCATGTCATTCCCGCCTGCGACGGAATGACGAAAGTTGGATTTGAAAGAAGTGCACAACCAGCTATTAACCAAGCCCCTACAAGCTAACGCAGGCGAGGCCGCCGTCAACAAAAAGTTGTTGGGCGGTTATGTAGGGTGAAGTGTTAAGATAGTTAATGGCTTCAATAATGTTGGCGGGGCTGCCTTTTTTTTGCAGGGGAATCTTTTTTTCAAGGCTGGCCAAGTAAGATACATCCTCTCCCTCCGCCCCACTAATATACCCCGGCATAATAGCATTTATGCGAAGCAAGGGGGCAAATTCGCTAGCCATTAGCTTTGTTGCCTGAGCAAGTGATTGCTTGGAAAGTAAATAATTAAAATATTGTGTTTTTCCACGCACAACATTGCTATCGCAAATATTTATAACACAAGGAGCTTTTGGCAACTTTGCCTGCTTAGCCTTTGCATAAAAAAACGAGCAAATTTTTATGGGGGCTTTAAGATGGGTGCTAAAATTTAGGTCAAACAAGCTTTCGTCAAAATTTTCAGCGGATGATTTTTCAAAAACCGAAGCATTGTTGATTATGAGCGATGGAATTGCAAAATCGTTATAAACATTGTTTAACATTTGCAGTAAATGGGCCGTATTGGTAATGTCTGCCTGATATATTTTAATTTTTTTTACTTGGTATTGAGAGCACTGCCCTAAACTTTGCGCCAAAACATTTGCCTCCTTAATTGATTTGTTACAATGTAAGGCAATGTTGTAGCCGCAATTTGCATAATGTTTTACAATTTCGGCTCCAATTCGCTTTGCTCCGCCGGTTATAAAAAGTGTTTTATTCATTATTTGCAGTGTTAATTTTTTGTATTGAATTTTGTGTTGGCGTATTGCCATCAACGGGCTTGATGTATATTTTGCCCTCAAAGCGCAGATCTACACGATTTCCCACTCCAAGCGAATTAATTTGCGTTAAATTTGTATTGTATTTATAAAGCGACCTTGCCTCCGCCCCCTCCTCAAGCAAAATTACATTGCCATTTTGCAAATTAACTACCCAAGAATGGCAGTTTACAAAATGCAGCGAGGTAATATCGCTGTATATATTTTTAAAATTTAACAATGTTTTTTGCATTTGAATGATGGAGGTTTTTACTGACGGACTAAGCTGGCAGTCCAATTTAATAAATGGCTTTGTGTATAAAAATTGCGGAGTTTTGTTTTTTTGGTCAATCTTCTCAATGTTAAAATTGCTATCAACAATATACATTTCTTTATTTGTTGTATTATCAGTGGGTTTTATGGTAAAATGAATGTCCCTCTCAAAAATAACAATTTTCAGGGTGTTGGGAAAATATCGCTTAATATACACTCTATCAACAAAATCAAGAGTTTGCAGCTCGGCAAAAAGAGCATCCAAATTAATAAATAAAATAGATTTATTAGCCGTATGCTTTGCAACAACACTATTAACATCGGCAGAATTAACAATTGCCAAATCGTTGCGTTCAATATTTACAATGTGGCGTTTTTTGTGGGCAAAAAGCTTTGTATGCTCCATTGCATACCAGCTTTTGTTAAAAAACGAGGAGGCAATATTTTTTACAATAGAAAAATTAAACACCAAATAAACCGCAAAAAAGCTCAAAAGCACAACAATAACAATTGAAAGCTTGTGAAAAAATCTGTTCAATGCAATAAAAATTGAGCGTTTTAACATTATTGCATTTGTTTTGTTATTTGCCAACAGCCCAGCAATAATGCTGGAAAGTAAGTTAGAAACCCGCCAAATCACCTCAATAAAATAAATATCTTTTTACATTGTTTTTACATTATTTTGTATAGCAATAAAAATGTCAAACAAAATATGTTAATTTGTTGTGTTTTGTTTAGTTTTGTTTTTTATTAAAAAACTTGACAACTTATATTTGTGTAAATAAACTGGATTAGTTTTTAGTGCGAAAAATGACTCAATTAAATGATGAAAACCATCTTCAGAAGGAAAAACTTCAAGCCGAAATTTTAACCGAGGCCCTGCCATACATTAAGGATTTTGTTGAGGAAACTTTTGTTATAAAATACGGGGGCAGTGCAATTGGCAACAATCCCTCATTCAATAGTTTTATAAAAAATGTTTGCCTACTGAAAAGTGTTGGCATTAACATTATTGTTGTTCACGGCGGTGGGCCGCAAATTGATGTTATGTTGAATCGTCTTAATATTACGCCGCAATTTGTGGATGGCTTGCGAGTTACCGATTCCGCCACTATGCAAGTTGTTGAAATGGTTTTGTGCGGAAGTATCAACAAATACATTGTTGAGCAAATTTGCAAAAATGGGCAAAAGGCCGTTGGCATTAGCGGAAAGGACTACGAAATTATTAAGGCAGAAAAACTAAATGCGGTTTATCGCAAAAGTGCGGGGGAGGCCCAAAAAGTTGAAGAACTTGTTAATTTAGGTTTTGTTGGCAAGCCTGCAAATGTAAATCCTGATTTTTTTGGCTTTGCACAAGAAATGGATTTTATCCCCGTTATTGCCCCCGTTGCAAATGGTGCGGATGGCAACACATATAATATGAACGCCGACACCGTTGCCGGTGCAATTGCCGTTGCAGTTGGGGCAAAAAAGTTAATTTTGCTGAGCGATGTTGATGGCATTTTGGATAAAAATAAAAACAAAATTCCCCTTGTAACCGAGCAAAAAGCCAAGGAACTTATTGCCGATGGTACAATTAGCGGGGGAATGATTCCTAAAATTGAAACCGCAATTGCCTCTGTAGAAAATGGCGTTGGCTCGGCGCATATTATCAGCGGCCTTCGCGATAATGCCTTACTACTTGAAATTTTAACTAAGGACGGCACAGGCACAATGATTGTTGAGTAGCTTTATGCACCGTCTTACAATACTTGCTGATTTTGATGGAGAGTTTGTTTCAAAGATTGCAAATATTATAGAGCAGGATGCGGGCTATATCTTGCAAAAGTGCGATGATTATCAAACCTATCTTCAGTTTTATTTTGACGGGCAAAAGAGCTCGAGGGAAAATCAAATAATTTTTGAAAAATGCCGCCAGCTTTTATATCCCGCTAAAATTGATTTTATTTTGCAGGAGCCATATCTGCCAATTAATTTAATATGTTTTGATATGGACGGCACCTGTATAAATCTTGAAAGTATGGATGAATTTACCGGAGAATATCTAGGGGAATTTGCAAAGGAGCAGATGCAATTTGCCACAAATCAAGTTATTGAAGGAAGCTGTGAATATATCAAAGGTTTTGGCGACAAAATTAGTGTTTTAAATGGCATTTTTCGAAGCTTAATGAAAACATTTTACAACAACAAAATTCGCTACAAGGCTTTTGAGCCGCATCTTGCGGAGTTTCTTGCATTTTGCCATAACGACAAAATTAAAACGGCATTGCTTTCGGGCGGCTTTACCGATTTTGCAAAAATGCTAACAAACGATTTAGGATTTTGCTACACAAAAGCAAGTAGCCCAACTTTTGTAAAAAACTACCAAGGGGAGGATGTTTTTAGTGGCACAATTGAGCCTGAAAATATTTGCACCGAGCAGGACAAAAAAAGTGAGCTTCTTGCCTTGCAAAAATTGCTGACAATAGATACATTTAGCATTATGGCAATTGGCGATGGCACAAACGACATTGCAATGCTACAAACCGCCGGCATTGGCATTGCCTACAAAGCCAAACAAAAAGTTAAAAATCTCATCCCCAACTGGCTAGAATTTTCCACCTACGAGGCACTAAAATGTATCGTGAAATAACCATCCCCGCTTCCATAGTTCCTAATTATCTTTCATGTCATTCCTGCCTGCGCGGGAATGACAATGGGGGGCTGGAATGCAAGGGGTGAAACGCTACCTTTTTTTATATAGCCTCCCTCTACTCAATAACAATTTCGCTTGCACGGATGAAGAGTTTTTCAATTTCGTCCTTCCAAAATTTGTTGTAGTAGGTCCAGTTTTTTTTGAGGTCCATTTTGTCCTCGGGGTGTTTTAAATTTACGCAGTCGCAAACGGCAACAAAAAAGCCCATCCCAACGGTATCGGTGGAGTGATGCTTTACAATTGCCGCCAAAAATAGTCCATATTTAAAATAGGTATAACGATTTATGCGGTCAAGCATTTTGCAATAAACCGGATGCCTCGCCAGCATTGGCTTATCCATCAATGCCGCCTGAGTGCTGTAGCTTGTCATCTGCCTGCTTTTTGCCAATTCCACCAGCCTTTTTGCAAGTTTTTTCTCGGCCTCGGTTAAAACTATCTCGCTCTCCTTACCTTCAATATCAACATTTTTACCAAAAAAACGGGGGGACATATAAATTTTATATTAACTATTTCTTTTTCTAACGCTGGATGTAATATTTTGTAATTGTAATTTATTTTCAATTTTTAATTCTTTTCCAACTACTCTATAAAGAGTTTTTAAATTTAAAGCACATTGAATCCTTCGTTGATTTTTGCTATCAATTTTAAAC
>Ga0209107_10002547_pt1 | contig 10114 bp, 10 predicted proteins | sample LakErihyJuly2011_2_FD_187460 | JGI IMG/M metagenome (GOLD analysis project Ga0209107, IMG submission 187460) | Freshwater microbial communities from dead zone in Lake Erie, Canada - CCB hypolimnion July 2011 (SPAdes) (version 2) | ecosystem: Environmental > Aquatic > Freshwater > Lentic >... | reverse complement strand
TTCCAACCCAAATATTCTGATATTATTAAAGAAATCTCTGCTATGTGGAACGATACTTCACACGACGAAAAATTACATTGGGCACGCATACACCACTCCACACACATACACTCCTGATACTTCTAAGAGCAAAAAATACATAAAAAAATATATTATTATAAAAAAATATATTATAATATAAAAAAATATATAATAATATTTTTTTATATTATAATATTCAAGATGGAGTGTATAGAATGCGTAATATGTTTAAATGACATAGTTAGCAATGATCGATGTATATTAACTTGTTGTAAAAATGACGTTCATTTTACTTGTTTAAATGAATGGATAAATAAAAATACTTCAAAAAAAAATATATCAAAATGTTTTATATGTAGTCAAGAAAATAGCATCATTGAAAATATTGTGGCAAGTAATAAATATCATGATATAATTATTGATTATGAAACTACTAATAGTATTACTATTCGTAATAATAATATTAATAACGAAATTGTGCTTTATAACGATAACAACATGTTAACCGTTTCTTATAATATGGACAAAAGACTTTATTACTTATATATTTCAGTCAAATTAACATTTTTAATTTTTGTATCCACAATACTTATGTTAATATTATATTTTACTATTTAAATAGAATGGTTCTCTAACAAATGCTTTATGTTCTTGTATGTTTATGCTGTGGTTTTCCATTATTATAAGATTTAATTACAACCGATTCCGAATTTTTAGATAAATCACGGTTTTTATGACGCGTTTCACACATTAAATCATTCTGTAAAATTCCTTTAATATTAGTTGCTTGGTATTCATGAGTTCCAGAGTCCATTTTTTGAACATTAAACTCAACAAACTCGCCCTGTACTAAGTATTTATAAATTTCATCCTTTACATTTAACGAAGAATGGTGAGCAAAAATATCTTTCCCCTTAAAATCACTCGGGTCAATAAAAGTAACAAAACCATAACCGGATTTGTTATTGAACCATTTTACTTTTCCCACATATTGGTTGGTGGCAGTATCGGCCATAGACATTTTATATATTATTAATATATAAACCCTTTATATTATTTTATTATATAATTATGTTTTGTATAATTTGTAAAAAATACAAATATCCTGTTTTTTTATTATGTAAGAATTTGTATTGTTTAAGTCACTCCAAATTGCTATATAATAATTATGTTTTAAAAATACAAAAAACTTATAAAGGATATAAAGTCCGTCGAATTTTAAAAAGAATCTATTTTAAATTACCGAGAGATTTACAAGTACATATATTAAATTCTAATTGTATAAAACCCAGTATAGATAAAGAGGACAACTATTTGAAAATAAAAAACACTATTGTTCTAGCAACACATAAAATCAATGATCTTGATAATCTCTCTTCGGACAAAATAACATTAAATGAAATAAGCGAAATATTAACAACGCTTATTAAATACCGGAAATATATAACCAAACAATGGTTTAATTATTACAAATATTATTTTAATAATATTTATTCTATTTTATTACTATTATCTGAAGTATATGATTTACCATATACGTTCGCATATTTAGTATCAATTATAAATAATAATATTTACGAATCACTAGATTTAACTTCTAATTTATCGGACAATAATTTTAAAACTAAAGCAAAAGAAATATTAAATAGTATTACGTTATTTTTAGATAATTCAAAACGTTCCATAAAATAAAACTTGGTTCATTTTACTATTTTAGAAAGTAGTTCTACAATATAATCATATTTGGGTTCTTGATTATATTTTAATCTTCTAATATAATTAAATAACTTATTTAATAATTCGTAATTGAATTTTTGTATATTTAATGTATGTTCCATTAAATATGTAATGGCTAATATGTCTTTTTTTTCATAGTTATTGAGTCTGTCATAGTGTTTATAATTATCATTAGTTAATAATAAATATATTAATATATAAAATATTGATTCAATATCATCTCGCCTTGAAGGTTCGATTAGATTTATAACATTTAAACTTGAAAAATTAACTGAACCTATTAGACCTTTAATTGTTGATTCATTATTATGAACATTAGCATGTCTATATATTTTAGCAATACCAAAATCAATTATATATACCTTATGATTTGAATCTAAACATATATTTGTTGGTTTTAAATCTCTATGAAGCACATTATTTTCGTGAATTGTTTTAATAATAATTATTAAAGACTTACTAATTGTTATACATCTCTCAATATAATTTTCATTTAAATAATTTCGTAATTTATAATCTACTAACGTCATGGCATATAAATCTAATACCACAAACATTTTATTATTGTCTTCACAAACATCATATATATTTGATATATTACCAATAGATTTTAGTTGCTTATATATTTGTAATTCATATTTTATCAACTCTTTTGCTCCATATTTTAGAGCATATTCTTTGTCATTATATTTAACCTTTAATACTTCGCCAAATTCACCCTTGGATATATTAGATAGTATTTCGTATTTATTTATTAACATATATGAAAGTGCTTATAAAATATAAAGGTTGTATATTTTTATGTTATTTATATTTATCTAAATTTTCTCATTTTCTCATTTTCTCATTTTCTCATTTTCTCATTTTCTCATTTTCTCATTTTCTCATTTTCTCATTTTCCCATTGTTAATTGTTGCTTATTACATTTTTCAGTGTTTCAATTTCTGTATCATTTTCCGTGTCATTTTCCCTTATTATACTTTTGCTGATAACACTTTCATCACTTGTGCTTATTTTTTTTATCATATTTAATTTTAAATTGTTTTGTTGTAACATTTGTATAAACAAATCAGGTATTATTGCTATACTGCTGGTAAATGTTCTATAACTATTGAAAAAAACGATTGTGTTTTCTTCAAGAAATTTTATACTATAAAACCAATATGGTGGTATTATTAAAACTTGACTAGTATTTAACATTACTCTTAAGAATTTAGCCTTGTGGTAATCATTTTTATAAATTGATTGTATATTATTAATATCAATATCCGAATAATAATCCAACATTTCGTAATTTTTTTTAACATGTAAATTTTTATAATATTTTGGCGGACATAACGTAACTTCTATTTGTCCGCTCGATAAATATAATATGTTTCGAGAATTAATACTATACTTCAGTTGACTTGCGCTATTTTTTCTTCCCATTATAATATCGTAAGATTTATTACATATGTTATATGGTCTAAAGAAACTATCGTTTGAAGACAAAATTTTCTCTAGGGTTGTTTCTTCCAAAAAATCTTTATTATTATAACTTATATTATTACTTGATTCATCGCTATTTATTATAGTATTAAATTCATCCATTTTTATTTTTAAAAATGAATCATTTTGCTTATTATATAAATTTAGATCAAATGTTGGATAATTGGAAATTAAGTAATCCATGGTTATATTATTTAGTAGCGTATAATTATTCAATAATAGTGGTTGTTTAAAATTATTTATGTCTTCAAATTTATCTTTAGAGAGATTTTCGATTTCATAAACTTCCAAGTAACTACTTGTTTTAATATGATTATACACATGAACATATAAAAATAATACCACGCAAAAAATCAAAAAATTTATAGTTAGCTGCATTAATAGATTACTACATATTATTTATTTTATTTAAACATAATATATAAAATAAATAATATGTATTACATAGTAGACTCTAAATCTAAATTACTTGTTGGCGAAACAGGATTCAAATTAACTTCATCCATTTTATTTACCTCTAATATATCTTGTAATTGATTATCATCTATAATTAACTCACCGGTACCAAATGTAAATTTGTCATCTTCCGAAATTATTTCACCATCGTCCAAAACTATTTGTTCAGTAGTTAAATCTATATGTAATTTTTTATTGTTGCTGTTCATAGTATCATCTTCTTGATACTCATTGTCATTGTCATCGTCGTAATTAGCATCAATATTTATTGAACCCGATCCTCCAAATAATTTATTTTTCATAAAAGATTGAAGAAATATTTGTGCCGGATCACATTGCGCACTAGTACATTGCGCACTATTTATAATACTAATTTTCTCAATAATTTCTTCTATTTTCTCATTGTTTAATTTAAACTGATCTTTCATATTAATAATCGAACTACATGTTTCTAACGCTAATGTTTGATTTTTAATTACTAATAATTTTAAATCATTTACTTCTTTTGTCACCATTGTTAATTTATCAGTATCAATATTAGTATCACTAGTAAAAGATTGATGTTCTTTAACATTTAATAAATCAATCATTTTAATAGTGGTGTCTTTGAAAGTATTAAAATTCTCTTGGATCCCTTTTTTAAATTCATCAAATATTACATTTTGAATATTTGAATTATTTTGAATAGTGGTTTCTAGAGTCTGTAATTTTAATTCAAAAGAGTTTGTTTCAACATTTGTATTTGTATTTGTATTTGTATTAGGTATTAATGCTTTAATTTTTTCTTCTACAATACTTGTTATAAAGTCTTCGCTGTTTAATTCAATCATTAGTGCCTCTAAATCTTTCAATTTATTATCATGTATTTGTAATATTTGTAAAGGTGTTAAAGATTGTGGAGATGGTGGTGTCTGTTTTGAAGCAGTAGCGGGCTCTTGGGGTGAAGTTTTAGTAGTAATATTTTGCGACGCAGCGGATGCTTCGTTTGTTGTACGTCTTCTTCGTGCTGAAGCTAATGCTGCCGTAGACATATTTACAATATAATATTATCTTTTTTTTAAACCTTAATATTATTAATATTATTAATATTATTATTATTATTAATATTATTAATATTATTAATATTATTAATATTATTATTAATATTATTATTATTATTATTAATATTATTAATATTATTATTATTATTAATTGTGAAAAAATATCAATAAATTACTAAGGAACCATAGTATATTTTAACGGTTCATGATGCTTATAATTATGAATAATAAAATCTTCTTCGCAATAGTCTTCTATATTTTCTCTCTTATTTAGAATTTCTAAAGTAGGAAATTCGTATGGTTGTCGTTGTAATTGTATTTTTATATTTTCAACATGCTCTTTATAAATATGACAGTTTCCTTTATGATAGTTAAATTCATATGGTTCTAAGTCACAATGTTTTGCCAATAAATGTGTCAAAAAACAATAGGACGCTATATTGAAACAAGTTCCGCACGCTTCATCATTTGAACGTTGATACATTGAGCAACTTAATTTTGTATTATTTGTTACATTAAACTGCATCATTATATGACAAGGGGGCAGTGCCATAATATCTAATTGGCAAGGATTCCATGCTGTAATAATCATTCGCCTAGAATTTCTTTGTGTAGGGTCTTTTAAACATTCTATTACTTGTTTTAATTGATCGATGCCTTTATTAGTATAATTACTATTACAATTAATATATTTAGCATTGTAATGCCGCCATTGAAACCCATAGATTGGGCCCAAATCGTCTTCGCTATTATTAGTTAGACCGCGCTCGTCCAAGAAATTGCGCGAACCATTGTCATCCCATATATGAACATTCTTTTCTTTTAAATGTTTATTGTTTGTATCTCCTTTTATAAACCATAATAATTCACGCAAACAAGTTTTCCATGCCACTTTTTTTGTAGTAATTAGAGGGATTTTGTTATTTTCTAACGAAAAATGCATTGCTGAACCATAAATAGACAATGTGTTTCCATTTCTTCCAATAAATTCTGAATTAGTAATTAAAATATCTTCTAATAAATTTAAGTATTGATTTTCTTCATGATACTTGTTGTTTCTATATTTTATTGACTCACACGATCTCTTTAACATTTATATAATATTAGTAATAAGTATTTAATATTTATTAAACTATTTATTAAACTATTTATTAAACTATTTATTAAACTATTTATTAAACTATTTATTAAACTATTTATTAAACTATTATTTCTTTTATTTAGGTAAAATAATTTATAATTATAATTTTTTTAATTTATATATATAATAGTATTTATGACTCTAGAAGAATCTTTTGACAATGGTATTAGTGGAGGAAGCAGTAAATTAAGTCCTTCTGGATTTTTTAACTATGTTTTTAATTTTGATAGCGATAACAAAGCATTATTGTTGAATATGTTTCAATATATTATTATTGCTTTAATACCTGTTATAGTAGTTTTAAAACTTATAAAAGAGTATATTCCCGAAGATGATGATAAAAAAGAAAGTATTGAATTAATAATAGAAATTGTAATCCAAATAGGTGTTCTATTTGTTGCTATGTATTTAATTGATAAAATTATTAGATATTTTCCCACATACAGCAATGTACCATATACAAAATTTAATGAAATTAGTTTTATCATTCCTACTTTAGTATTAATAATGACAATGCAAACCAAATTGGGAGCAAAAATAAATATACTATACGATAGAATACTTGAAATGTGGAATGGAAAAAATCAATCAAAAGGAGGAAATAATCAAGGCAATATTAGAGTAAGCCAACCTATTGTTATGCCAGGAAGTCATCAAGTTAGCAGAGCAGACACACTTGATAATACAATAATGTCGCAACGCGCAAATCAATTACCTGCTCAAAACAATATTTCGCTAATTGATTCATTGCCTAATATGATGAATAATGGAGGCGGTGGCGGAAACAATATGCAAAATCAGGCAATGCAAAACGCATTTATGGATTCTATGGAACCAATGGCTGCTAATGGAGCATTAGGAGGTGCTTTTGGGTCTTCTTTTTAATATATAATATTTTTTATAAATTTAAAATTATATAAAATATTATGTGAGGATTAGGGAGGAGCAGGAGGAGTTTGAGGAGGTTGAGGAGGAGGAAGTTGATCAGGGGGTTGAGGAGCAGCTTGAGGTTGAGCAGGAGTTTGAGGTTCAAGAGCAGCTTGAGGTTGAGCAGGAGGTTGAGGTTGAGGTTGAGGAGCAAGTTGAGGTTGAGCAGGAGTTTGAGGTTGAGGTTGAGGAGCAAGTTGAGGTTGAGCAGGAGGTTGAGGTTGAGGTTGAGGAGCAAGTTGAGGTTGAGCAGGAGGTTGAGGTTGAGGAGCAGGTTGAGGTTGAGCAGGAGGTTGAGGTTGAGGTTGAGGAGCAAGTTGAGGTTGAGCAGGAGGTTGAGGTTGAGGAGCAGGTTGAGGTTGAGGAGTAGGTTGAAGAGCAGCAATGCTTTGTTTAGCTTTATTTTGTAAATTAATACCACTCTTTAATGCTTTTTGTGCCAAATCGTTCAGACTTTCTTTTCCAGTAAACCCTAGATTTCTAACTTTATTTTCTCCGTTGTTTAGCATATCATCTACATTTACTGATAAACCCGCACTTTTACTCACTCTTGTACCTAGTGCTATTACTCCGTCAACAGTGAAAGGCACACTTATTTGTGCCGATACATTAGGATATAATTTATGAACTACTCCAAGACCTTTATTAATAATAGGAGAAAACTGTAAATGAACATATATCAAACCTAAAGTAATTATACATAAAATAATAAATAGTACTATATTACAAAATAATATAAATCCTCTTTCCATTGATACTTTTGACTCTTTCTTTGGTTCATCGCTACATTCTGTTTCCCTTTTTTTCCAACTAGTAAGCAATACAATATTATTAGAAATAATATTTTGAAACATCTCTAAAATTAATTGTGAAATATAATATGATAATGATATTATGAACGCTGCTCTTACAACTGGATAGTCATTCATAAACACGCCAGCACTATTAATTGCTTGTGAAACATGTGAATTATTACCGAGTCCCGCGACTTTCAAAACTTCTTGTATTGGTCCCGCAACTTTCAAAACTTCTTGTGTTGGGTCCGATTCATCGTTGCCATCTTTTTTAGGAACAAAATACTTAATTAGTGTAGATATACCATTCGTTGCCAAACTCGCAAAAGAATATAAAACTACAAAAACAGATGATATTACTAAAAGTAAATGCATAAAGAAATCTATTATTTTTCCATACCATGGGACACTAAAAACTTGGTTGTTGTCAGTACAATGCATTTCATAACCAGCTTTAGATATGCCACTAAATATAACAGACATAAAACTAGTAACTATTACAATTAAACATGTACATAATACTTGTATAATAATAAATGGACTATTATTATTTTCAATTATTGTATTTATAACCCCAAAAACTTTTGTAAGTATTTTAGATATAATTGGATAACTCCCCCCCCCTCCTGTCATGTGTTTTCTGTCTATCATCGTAGGCGGTTCTGTGGCTGGTGGCACTTCAGGACCAGCAACTTTTTCTCCAGTTGGAATGATCAATGAACAATACGTAGCACTAAATATTATAAGCATATTAAAAAAACTTGTTATTAAGTAAACAAATGCGTAAATAGTACGTGCCAAATTTTTAAATTTCTTTCCTATGGCAAATATAATCACTCCTACTATTCCTAATATCATAAATATTATTGTTAAAGCAGTGTATAATAAAGGTAAATTCGGATATAAAGGACTAAAAAATTTACTCACGCTACAAACACTGTCAAATACTCCTTTTACTGGATTTAGATAACTCATAATTATAAACTAATATAAATATATATAATTATTTCAACCAATTATTCCCAATTAATACTTTCTAATTGTTTTAAATTGTCTTTCAAATTATTACAAGCACATATTTTTTTTATAATTTTATCATCAATTGTCTTCAAACTAACAGAGCAAGTTTTTAACAAATAAGCAAAATAGTCTTGTTTAGCATCATTTTCTTTAAAATCCGGATTTTCAGCAATCCAATCTTTAATCAATTTAAAATGTGCTTTATTTAAATTATGTAGTGCGCCTTTTATTCTCGTTTTATCGCTATCTTTTTCCCATAAATCATTATCTTTTATATATAATGTTTCACGTTTAGGATCAGTACAATGTAATGGTCTTTCAAATAGCGACATTTTATTAATAGTTTGAATAATAGCGTTGCTTAGTCCAATTTCTAATCCCTTTTTCTTGGTTAAATCTAGATCTTCCAAGGTTAGTTTTATTTGCTTTATAAAATCGTTCATATTTATGGCATTTTTACATTGCTCATTCAGAAAAACATTAATATTGAAGTTCTGTTTTATATGTGCTGTATTGTTTGTTATATTTCCTATTTTAGGTACTATTTCAACCAATTGTCTGTGTTGTTCTCCTAATTGCTTCTGTTGTTCTAATAGTTGTTGTTGCTGTATTAATAATAAATTTTTTATATCATTGTTTTCAGATATTAACTTCATAATCATATTTTGGTCAACATTGTTTTGTAAAATAACCTGACAATTGGTTTCCTCATTTTTATTGCTTATAACAACGTTTATATCGCATTTTTTTTTATGATTATATAAACTCTGGTTATGTTTATATTTTTTACCACATTCACAAATAAATATTTTATCTGTTGTGTGCGCGCCGTTTATAAGTATTTCGTTGTTTTTATGTTTTTGCGTTTGTAAATGTCTGTAATAATCTCCTTTTTTACACGTATTATAATCACAAAAATCGCACCCCAAAAAAATGGAGTTTTTTGCGCTTTTTTTATAAGTCATTTATAAGTATTATATACTTATAATAAATTCTTAAATCATTTTTCTAAATTTCGCGCCAAGTATAAGTATTTTTTATTACGGGTCAATAAATATCGATAATATCAATATATAACAATACATATATGCTAACAAATATGTATTGCGAACAAAATTGCGCGAAATTTCGCGAAATTTATAAGTATTTTATAAGTATTTTATACTTATAAAAAACGCGCCAAAATTCGAAAATTCCTGAAAAATATTTATGGTCTGGTATTTTTGAGCATATTTTAAAATATTATATTACCTTAATGGTCGTAATTGTATTTTCTATGTGTTAATTTTACAAAAATTCATAAAGGGTTCTAAGAAATCAAAAATGGACATTTATAAATGTCCAAAACTCAAAAAAATTTACAAATTATATTTTACAAAAAACGAACATAACCTTATTTTATGGGGGGTCTAGGACAACTTTCTGATTAATTATATCAAGTTGCGCATAAATGAGACATTTAGTTGATACAATTTAATATTTATTAATAT
>Ga0209107_10002546_pt1 | contig 10116 bp, 3 predicted proteins | sample LakErihyJuly2011_2_FD_187460 | JGI IMG/M metagenome (GOLD analysis project Ga0209107, IMG submission 187460) | Freshwater microbial communities from dead zone in Lake Erie, Canada - CCB hypolimnion July 2011 (SPAdes) (version 2) | ecosystem: Environmental > Aquatic > Freshwater > Lentic >... | reverse complement strand
TACATTAGTATCGGCGCAACTTACGGGAACACCTATTGCACCAACAGCAACAACTGGGACAAATACTACACAAATTGCTACTACAGCATTTGTAGGAACAGCAATAAGCAATCTGGTAGGTGGTGCTGGAGCAGCATTAGATACTTTGAATGAATTAGCTGTCGCATTAGGCAATGACGCTAACTTTTCAACAACAATCGCAACAAGATTAGGAGTATCAGATACAAGTATAAATAATGTATATTCAACATTTTACAACAAATCATCAATTGATTCAAGTATCAATGCCGGATTTTATAATAAAACAATAATCGATTCCAGTATGAACTTTGGGTATTATAACAAGACTACAATCGATTTAAGTGTCAATACCAACTTTTTCAATAAAACACAAATTCAAAATACATATGCTCCATTGTCTGCTCCTTCTTTTACTGGAAAAATTACAAGTTCCGGTGATTTATCATTGAATTCCAAATTATCTGTTTTAAATGATGTTTCTATGAATAGTAAATTATACGTTGCTAACGTTGTTTCTATTGATACAACATCAAGTATATACGATTTGAATGTAGGAGGAACAGCTAGAATAAATGTCGCGAATTTAACAAATAATAAATTATTGGTTTTATGGGATCAAACACCAACAGAACCAGTAACTAGTGGAACAAATTTTTTCGGGTTTGGTATTAATAATGATATATTAAGATATCAAGTCAATGCGACTACTGCAAATCATGTTTTTTACGCAGGTGGAACAGAAGTAATGAGAATAACAGGTACTGGAAATGTAGGAATTGGAAAATCAGCACCAAGTCTTACTTTCGATGTTAGTGGAAAAGCATTCTTTTCTGATGATGTTTCATTAAATGGTGATGTAAATACAGGAGGTGCTCTTACTGTAGGTGGTTTACTTACAACAGGAACAGTCAGTGTAGGTGGCAATTTAAGTTTAGCAAGTAACAGAGCATTATACGGTGGTAGTTTAACTACAAATAAAGGGGATTTAAATTTGTATGGTTTGAATGTTGGTGTGGGTGGTTTTAGTATTAGGTCAGATGCTTCATTCGGTAATAATATAATAGTGGTTGGAGATGCTTCATTCGGTAACGATATAACTGTTTATGGAGATGCTTCATTTAATGGAAAATTAACTTTAGTTGGTACATCAGTTGTACCGACCGCAGCAGTTGATACAGATACAACACAAATAGCATCAACCGCATTTGTAATTGGACAAGGATATTCAAAATCAAGTACAGTTTATACAAAGACAACAATTGATACAAGTATTAATACCAATTTCTATAACAAGACCAGTTTAGATGCCAGTTTCGTCAGTGTTTATACAAAGACCGTAATTGATACAAGTTTGAATACCAATTTCTATAACAAGACCAGATTAGATGCCAGTTTCGTCAGTGTTTATACAAAGACAACAATTGATACAAGTATTAATACCAATTTCTATAACAAAACACAAAGTGATACCAGTTTGAATACCAATTTCTATAACAAAATTCAATCAGATAATAGATATGCTACATTAGTATCGGCGCAACTTACGGGAACACCTATTGCGCCAACAGCAACAACTGGGACAAATACTACACAAATTGCTACTACAGAATTTGTAGGAACAGCAATAAGTAATTTGGTAGGTGGTGCCGGAGCAGCATTAGATACTTTGAATGAATTAGCTGTCGCATTAGGCAATGACGCTAACTTTTCAACAACAATCGCAACTAAATTTGGAAATATAGATACAAGTATAAATAATGTATATTCTAATTTTGCTCCAATAAATAATCCTAGTTTTAGTGGAACTATAAAAACAGAATTCACTGAAAATAATAGAAAAATAGTATTTTATGATAGTAATCCAAATAACCCAGTAGATTTCTATGGTTTTGGTTTAAATTCGTATGCGTTGAGATATCAAGTGACTGGAGGTTCAAGTCATATTTTTTATACAGGGGATTCTGAATCTTTTAGAATCAGTGGTAATGGTAGTATTGGAATCGGAACATCTAACCCTCAATATAAATTACATTTGAAAAATGGTAATATGATGATAGAAAATGGCAGTTTGATTGCGACAAATGGTACTTTTAATGGTTCATTGAATATAAATGTCGATTCATCAATGAATGGTAAATTATCAGTTGGTGGCGATGCTTCTATGAATGGTAAGTTATTTGTTAATAGATATGCTTATTTTAATGATAATGTAGGTATTGGTATCGCTCCTAGTTCTCAATATAAATTACATGTCTATGGTGATAATATAGGTATTACAAATGGCGATTTATTAGTAAATAATGGTTCAGTATCAGCGGTTAATGGTTTTTTTACAAACATAAAAGTTACAGGTGATTCGTCGATGAATGGTAAATTATCCGTAGGTGGCGACGTTTCTATGAATGGTAACTTGAATGTGGTAGGTAATATTTACATGAATGGGGTCAAAATCGGCACGGGCACAGGTAATGGTTCAAGTTTCGACCCAAATATCGATTTATCATTAAATGCTCGTCTGTTTGTCGGTTCAGATGCGTCATTCAGTTCAAATCTATATGTACTCAAAAACATTGGAATCGGAAAGGTAAATCCAACATCAGCAATTGATACTGCGGGTGTTGTTAATTGTGGTCTTGTAACTCAATTCGATTCATCTACATATACAAATGTTCTCAATACTGTAGCAGTTGGTGGTACTTATTCACAAATAATTGCGGCAAACGGTGGTATTATAATTCCATCTGGTCAATCACTAACAAATAGTGGTTCAACATCATTATCTGGTTTAACCGTATCAGGCATAACAACAACAGATACAATTACAATCAATTCTGATTCATCACTCAATGGTACACTTTTTGTTGGTGGCGATTCATCCCTGAACTCAAAACTATTCGTCCGCGGTGATACATCAATGAATGGAAATCTATCAATTGGTGGTACTGTTATTGTAAATGGTATTTCAATATACAATCGTGATATTTCACTCAATAACCGCCTATTCGTAGCGAATGATACTTCTCTGAATGCTAATTTATTTGTAGCAGGAAAAGCACAAGTAGTAAATGATGCGTCTTTTGGTTCAAAACTACTAGTTAGTGGTGATGCCTCTTTGAACAGTAAGTTATTTGTCAATGGTAATACATTAATAAATTCGAATCTATTTGTCATTGGTGATACATCGTTGAACGCAAACACATATATAGCGGGAACAACCAATTTGAATGGTAATGTTACATTAAATTCTCAATTAACTGTCACTGGTAATTCTACATTAAATAATAATCTCACAGTGGTTGGCACTACATCGTTAGCAGGTAACGCAACCGCTAATTCTAGGTTATTCGTAATCGGTGATACATCAATGAACGCAAACGCATATGTTGGAGGAAATACTATTTTGAATGGAAATACAACAGCCAGAACCAACTTATTCGTATTAAGCGATACCTCTATGAATGGAAACTCATATGTAGGAGGTAGAACAACTTTAGTCGGTGATATATCAGCTAATTCAAAATTATCATTAGGTAGTGATTTAGCGATAAATGGATTTAGTACATTCAAAAATGATGTTACAATGAATAATAGATTGACATTAGGTGGTAATCTTACATTAAATGGTAATGTAATTGTGAATGGTGTTAATACTACATTTATGAATAACGCTCAATTTAGCAATAATTTATACGTAATTAAAGATGTATCATTGAATGGTAATACTTTTATAAACAACGATTTGTCTGTTAATGGTAATGTTACGATTGGTAAATATACTAAGATTAATCGTATAACAGAAGAAATAATACCAAACGCAACATCGTCATCCCCATTTACATTTGATTTAAATACTGGAAGTGTATTTTATTTATCAGCACCACCTGCAGCAAACTTTACATGTAACTTTACGAATTATCCAAATACATCAACTGACGCCAATCGTTCATTTGTAGTGACACTAATTATTAATTCAGTTACGAATAAAACATATTGTAATACGCTTCAAGTTGGTGGAACTGCAACAACACTTATATATAATGGCGGTGCCGCTGCCATTAGTGTTTCATCAGCAACGGTTATTACACAAACATTAGTCTTTGTAAATGTATCAGGTTCTTATCCATGGAGAGTCATGACATCCATTTCATCATATCAATAAAAAAGTGTTTTAGAATATTTTCTGCGTTTAGTTTTTATTAACCATTTTATAAATTTAGAAATACGAATTAATATTTTTTATAATATATAAATAAATTATATACTATGAGTAAGTGGTTTGATTTGTCCAATAGTGCTAACAAGTTAAGACAATCGTATTTGAAAGGTTTCCTCGATGTTAGTGGTGGTGGTATATACCTTCGTAGTGACAATTCATTGAACTTTTATACAACTGCTGGTAGTGGTGGCGATGAAACAAAACCCAAATTTAGCGTTGATGCATCAAAACTAAGAATTTGGAGAGATGGAAGTAGCCAATATTTCAATGTTGATACAGAAAAACTTATTTATTTGAAAGACCTTACTGAAGATGTTCATGTAAGATTAGAAGACTTAAAAAGACGTACAAAATACGTTGATACAGTAGGTACTATTACTTATGTTAATAATGATTTATCCTTGAATAATAATTTATTTGTTAGTAAAGATGCTTCATTGAATTCCAAATTATACGTTAAGGAAGCCACCAAACTTGATAGTACTTTAGATATTACTGGTATTACTACTTTAAAAGAGAAATTGATTGCTGAGAAAGACGTTTCATTGAATGGTCTTTTATTTGTTAGTAAAGATGCTTCATTGAATTCCAAATTATATGTCAAGGAAGCCACCAAACTCGATAGTACTTTAGATGTTACTGGTATTACTACCTTAAAAGAGAAATTGATTACTGAGAAAGATGCTTCTTTGAATGGTTTTCTTTTTGTTAGTAAAGACGCTTCATTTAACTCCAAATTATATGTCAAGGAAGCCACCAAACTCGATAGTACTTTGGATGTTACTGGTATTACTACCTTAAAAGAGAAATTGATTGCTGAGAAAGATGCTTCTTTGAATGGTCTTTTATTACTTAGTGGTGACGCTTCATTGAACTCCAAATTATACGTCAAGGAAGCCACTAAACTTGATAGTACTTTGGATGTTACCGGCATTACTACTTTAAAAGAGAAATTGATTGCTGAGAAAGACGTTTCATTGAATGGTCTTTTATTACTTAGTGGTGATGCATCTTTGAATTCTAAATTATATGTCAAGGAAGCCACCAAACTCGATTCTACTTTGGATGTTACTGGTATTACTACATTAAAAGAGAAATTGATTGCTGTGAAAGACGCTTCATTGAATGGTCTTTTATTACTTAGTGGTGATGCATCTTTGAATTCCAAATTATATGTCAAGGAAGCCACCAAACTCGATAGTACTTTACAAGTAACCGGTATTACTAGATTAAAAGATGATTTGATTGTCGAGAAAGATACATCGTTGAATGGTTTTCTTTTTGTTAGTAAAGATGCATCTTTCAATTCCAAATTATACGTCAGTGATAGTGTTGCTATCGGTAAAGCATCAGTAGACGCTGGTATCACATTAGATGTAAATGGCTATATCCAATGTACTGGTATTAAAGTTGGTTCCGGTGGTGCGACAGATTCTTCTGGTTTGATTGTCGAAGAAATTATTAGAGCCAATGGTGGTATTGCTGTTCCTAATGGAGAATCAATTGTCAATGACGGTACAACAACTCTTAATGGTTTGGCTACATTAACTGCTGGTTTATCTGTAACAGGTGGGAATGCTAGTATTTCAAATCGTTTGATTGTTACTGGCGATGCTTCTTTAAATAGTAATTTAACTGTTGCCAACGATTTAAATATTAAGCGTAATTTAAAAGTGGAAAATGATACATCTTTAAATGGTTATTTAACTGTGGTAAAGGATGCTTCTTTTAATGATAATTTACAAGTAACTAATAAGGTCATTTCAGATACAATAAAGACTACTACTTATGCTGATATTGCCCAATTACGTATCAGTGGTAATACAATTTCTACTGTTGGGGGAAACGGTAATATTAATATTGATCCAACTTCCGGTAAAAAAGTACATATTAGAGGTGGATTAGTTGTGGATGGTTCTATCAATTTCACTGGTGATTTTATCAGAACTGATACCAAAGTAGAGGTTACTACACAATTCGATATCTCTAATAATGGTACGGGTCCTGCTTTGAAAGTAACCCAATACGGTGCGAATCATATTGCTACTTTCTATGATGATAATAACGTTGCTTTCCAAATTGCTGATGATGGTTTGATTGGTATTGGTATGCTAACACCAACCGTTCAATTAGATGTTTCAGGTGATGTTAAAATTTCCAAAACATTGAATATTGTTGGTAATTTATCCTCTACTGATGGTAATATTCTTCTTACAAATGGTAATATTACCGTTACAAACGGCATCGTTGATGCTAGTGGACTACTTATTACTTATAATGCTATTATTGGTGGTAATGCCACTGTTACAAATGGTAATTTAACAATTACTACTGGTGATTTGAATATGTCAACCGCCGGTTTTATCAATCAATTTTAATTTTTACTATTATTTAGTAAATACATTTGGAGATATTATTTATCTATACAAAATAAATAATATGAGAACTTTGATATGAGAACTTTGATATGAGAACTTTGATATGAGAACTTTGATATGAGAACTTTGATATGAGAACTTTGATATTATCAACAAATTATATTTTTCTATGTATAAAACATAAAAAAACTTTTATATCTATCAATATATAATAATGAGTGGAAATTGGTTAGATTTATCAAGTACATCGAATCGTTATATTTCAACTTATGTAAAAGGATTTGTTGATATGAGTGGTGGAAACCTCTTATTACGAAATAATAATATTATTGTTAATAGTGGTGATATCTCTTTGAATGGACGTTTAACTGTAAATTTCGACTCATCCCTTAATGGTAATACTTTTTTCAAACAAAATATTACTACTGGAGGTGTTATTCAACAAAATACTAGTAATATTCAAAATGCCAGTTATATTAGTGTCGATTATGGTACCTTTGTATCTACTGTACCTAGATTAGCTGTCGCCAATGCTTTCACAAATGATAATTCATTTAACAATAACGTTGGTATTATAGGTAATACTGAAATACGTGGTAATTTAATAGTTTTACAAAATACTACTTTACAAAATTTCACGTCGATTGGTGATGTTTCATTTGGTGGAAATCTATTTATTGGTAATGACGTTTCGATTAATGATAATCTTTTTGTTCGTGGTGATACCTCTATGAATTCACGTCTTTTCGTCGGTTCTGATGTTTCTATGGGAGGTAAATTATTTGTTCGTGGTGATACCTCTATGAATTCACGTCTTTTCGTTGGGTCCGATGTTTCTATGGGGGGTAAATTATTTGTTTGTGGTGACGCATCTTTTAATAATAATGTCTTTGTTGGTTCGGATGTATCTATTAATGATAGTCTTTATGTTAAAAATGATGTTACTTTTGGAAAAGGCTTAATGGTTGCTACTGATGTTTCAATTAATGGCAAGTTGTTTATAGGTGGCGATTTATCTTTAAATGGTAATTGGTTCTTCGGTTCCGATGTATCAGCGTCTGGTAAATTATTTGTTCAAGGAGATGGTTCATTCAATGGTAATTTATTAGCTGGTGGAAATGTTTCATTGAATGGTAATGTAACAACTGGAACTTTACCAGATGGTGCCATTACAAGTTCCAATTTCGATACTATTACAAAAACACCTGGTTATCAAACATCAAGTTATCCTTCTAGTAGTCTAGTAACTGGTAGTATAGATGCCTCATGGAATGATATTGCGATTTCTTCTACTGGGCAAGTTATCGCTGCCGTTGCGAATGCTATTAATTCCAATTCCCAAAATATATATATTTCTACTGATTATGGTACGAATTTCAATGCGGTTGTACCACAGGGGTTATCTGGCACCACAAACACTTGGTCTAATTTAGTAATGTCTGGAAATGGACAAGTCATTGTTGGTAGTATAACAACCAGTTCTACCTCTCTCAATTCCAGTTATCTTTATGTATCACAAAATAGAGGCGCAAGTTTTTCACAAGTTATACCAACCGGTATTACCGCTGCTAATAATGTTCCTTTTCAGACTACCACTATTTCAGCTAATGGACAATATATATTAGCCGCAGCGAATTCTACCGCATCATCACAAAATCTTTATGTTTCTAGTAATTTCGGTAGTACTTTTAATTCGATTACACCAACTGGTATTTCTAGTGCTACCGCATGGAGTTCAGTAGCAATGTCATCCGATGGAAAATACATGGCAGGTGTTATTAGTAATACAGCCACTATTTCCGGTTTTGTTTATGTATCGAGTGATTATGGGTCAACATTTACTGGTAAAACATGTACTGGTGTTACATCAAATATGTCTAGTATTGCGGTATCGTCAAACGGTCAAATCGTGGCAGCAACTGTCAACGGTGGTAATTTAAGTGGTAATATTTATATTTCATCAAATTATGGAAGTAGTTTTGCGAACAGACCAGTTATTACAACGGCTAACGTAACATGTAATTGGCAAAAAATAGCCATGTCGAATGATGCTAAATATATGGTCGCTATAGCCAATGGTTCAAATACTACAGGATTTTCACGTGCTTATATTTCAAAAGATTACGGTAATAGTTTCACCGCAATTACATCTGGAATAAACTTTGATGCTTCATGGAACGATGTTACTATGTCTGCTGATGGTAAATATATACTTCTTGATATCAGTGGTAATACCAACACGAATTCTCAAAATATTTATTATTCTTATGATTATGGTTCTAATTTTTACGCAACCACACTTATTACACATAGTGGTACAAATCCATATTGGTCTCAAATACGTGTTTCATCAGATGGTAATTATTGGGCGGCAGGTATTAATCGAACAACATCAGCAGGACCTAATAATTGGTTAGGAGACGCTGATACAAAATAAATTTAATTATTATGTCAAGATATATCAACTATTTATTTACACAAAAATCAAAACTAGACGAAGATAACAAACGAAGATATTATGATTCGTTATTAGATCCTTCAATTCCATTAAGTTTTTCTGATATTTATGTTATAACTACAATTGGAGATAGGTTAGATTTATTAGCATGGAAATATTATTCTAATGCAGAATTTTGGTGGATAATCACTGCAGCTAATCCTGAGTTACGAAAGGATTCCTTATATTTAGAACCTGGGATTCAATTAAGAATACCTCAAGATTACAATGAAGTATTAATGTTATATAAAGATCAAAATACATCTAGATAATGGCAGACACTATTTTTTATACTGCAGTCGATGGGGGAGTAGCAGGAGCGATAGGAGCACGGTCTAGTATATACTCAGCTGCAGTAAGAAATTCAAGTGCTCTTGCATGGCTTAATCAAAAAATGGCGTATGCAGATGCTACTGCAACTAATACAAAAAATGGCAACTCAGCAGCACTGTCATTAGTTACTGGAGGAGGTATAGGCGGTGCTGGATTATATGAACCAGGTAGAACATCTGCCGGAGCATTTAATCCAAAACCACATATCAACTCAGTTAAAATATCTAGCGCAGGAGATTTTGGTTCTGTGTTAAAGTGTGATATCTCATTTACAGTTTATAATCTAAACGATCTAGACGGCAAACAAGCATTTTTTGATTTAGGCGCTGAAGTTAATGTAAATTACGGATGGAATAGAGCCGGCGGAGCTGGAGGTGCACCTGGAAACTTCAAAGGATTTGTATATAATTTTAGCTATCAAGTTAACTCTGTAGGAGGATTTGATTGTGTATGTAATGCAATGGGAGAAGGAATAGCTATTTTAGGAGCCGCTGCTAACCCTGCGTCTGATGCAAAAGGAAAAGAAGTTGCAGATGCTTTAGGTAATAAAGTGCATGGAGACACTGTAATGGGTGCATTAGATGTAATTGTTCAAGGATTAACAGGTCAAGCAGAACAAATTGTAGGCCCTGACGGTGTAGGAAATGTTAAATTTCCTGAATCTTGGGGAA
>Ga0209107_10002542_pt1 | contig 10130 bp, 8 predicted proteins | sample LakErihyJuly2011_2_FD_187460 | JGI IMG/M metagenome (GOLD analysis project Ga0209107, IMG submission 187460) | Freshwater microbial communities from dead zone in Lake Erie, Canada - CCB hypolimnion July 2011 (SPAdes) (version 2) | ecosystem: Environmental > Aquatic > Freshwater > Lentic >... | reverse complement strand
GATCAAGATGTGTGGAAGCTACCTCTTCCCAGCCTTCGGGAATTTTTTTACGTAAGAATGCTGTACCTCGAATATCTTGAATGTCTTCTAACTTTTCGCCATCAGCAATGCGATGTGTAAGTTCAATAAGAGCTCGTTCAGCGTTACCATATAACAAGATATCAGCCTTAGAATCGACAAGAACTGAGCGACGCACTTTATCAGACCAGTAGTCGTAATGTGCAATTCTACGAAGACTTGCTTCAATACTGCCTATCACTAAAGGCACATCAGAATATGCTTCACGACAACGTTGAGTATAAACAAGCACTGCTCGGTCAGGGCGTTTGCCAGCGATAGCTCCCGGGGTATAAGCATCATCTGAACGAATCTTTCTGTCAGCCGTATATCGGTTCACCATGCTATCCATATTGCCGGCCGTGATACCAAAATAAAGATTGGGTTTTCCTAGCGCCTTAAATGGCTCGGCACTTGACCAATCAGGCTGAGATAAAATACCCACTCGGAAGCCTTGATCCTCCAGCAACCGCCCAATTAAAGCCATACCAAAACTAGGGTGATCAATATATGCGTCACCCGTTACCAAAATAATGTCACAACTATCCCAGCCTAATACGTCCATTTCCTTACGTGTCATAGGGAGCATATGGGCCGTACCAAAGCGCTTCGCCCAATAAGGACGGTATTTATTAATCGCTTGCGGCGTTAAATGAGTCGTGTTTTGCATAGTTGAGTATTTTACCCTGATAAATCTATTTAACGCTTTATAATTAACTACTTAAAAGAATTAAACTCATCAAACTGGGGGCTTTATGGACTTTGAATTGATCGATTTAGCGATTAGCGTGTGTTTATTACTAGGCGCAGTCTTATATACATCTGTGGGACATGCGGGCGCTTCAATCTATATTGCGATCATGACATTATTTAATATTCCTAGCGCTGTGATTAAACCCACCGCATTAGTAATGAATATTTTTATTGCCTCATTGACGAGCTGGCGTTTCATAAGAAAAGGTTTTTTTGATTTTAAAGTCTTATTACCTATTGCTATAGGCGCAATACCTTTTGCATTTTTAGGCGGTTACATAAATGCGCCTAGTCATATTTATAAATCTATCGTGGGTATTATTCTTTTAATATCTGCTATTTCTCTTGTTACTAATCTTTCTAATAAAATCGATAAGAAACTTAAGAAACCACCGTTTATTTTGGCAATGATTATTGGCGCTTTAATTGGATTTTTAGCAGGCTTAACTGGAACAGGGGGAGGTATATTTTTATCCCCACTTATTTTATTTTTAGGGTGGAGTACAACTAAGACAACCTCAGGTATCACAGCACTTTTTATTTTAATTAATTCAAGTTTTGGTTTACTTGGAAATTATTCTTCTGTGCAAAATTTACCCGATCAATTGCCACTATTCATAGGGGCTACTTTGATAGGTGCTTTGATTGGTACAACGCTAGGCATAAAATTTTATACAGCTAATACCATTAAAAAAACATTAGCATTAGTTTTAGTGATTGCAGGATTTAAATTGCTACTTACTTGAAAGTAAAAAACCTAGAAAGGTAATTTTGATTCTGGAGATGCTTTAAAAAGTACTTTTTTAAATGCTTGCTGAATTCTTTCAAGTGCAATTTTATTTTCAGCTTCAAATCTCAAGACAATTACAGGTGTTGTATTGGATGCGCGCATTAAACCAAAGCCATCTTGATATTCAACTCGCAAACCATCAACTTTAATAATTTCTAGTGCATTATCAAACTTTGCTTCTGTTTGTAATTTTTTAATTAAAGCGTGAGGCTCACCCTCATTCATTTTAATTTGAAGTTCGGGTGTGCTAATACTGTTCGGTAGATTATTTAAAATTTCAGATGGATTATCAAAGCGACTTAAAATTTCTAGAAGTCGAACGCCAGCATAAATGCCATCATCAAAACCATACCAGCGCTCTTTAAAAAAGGTATGACCGCTCATTTCACCAGCGAGCGCTGCATTTTCCTCTTTCATTTTTGCTTTAATAAGTGAGTGTCCTGTTTTCCACATCAAAGGCTTGCCACCTTTGTCTTTAATCCACTGAAATAAATTACGTGTTGATTTCACATCAAAAATAATTGTGGCATTTGGATTTCGACTTAATACATCTTCTGCGAATAATAAAAGTTGTCGATCGGGATAAATGATTTGACCATCTTTTGTAACGACACCTAGGCGATCGGCATCTCCATCAAATGCAAAACCTAATTCAGCATCACTTTTTTTAAGGTGCGTTATCACATCATTTAAGTTGTGTGGCTCAGAGGGGTCAGGGTGGTGGTTAGGAAATGTGCCATCCACATCACAGAATAATTCTTCTACAGAGCAACCAACGCTCTCATAAATTTGTCTAGCGAAAGCGCCTGCCACACCATTGCCACAATCAATGACAATTTTCATGGGACGTTTTAAATAAATATGATTTTTAATAGCTTCAATATAGTCGTTAGCAATGTCATATTTCTTTTCTAAGCCATGGCCTTCATAAAAGTTTTCATTTTCTATGCGGGTATAGAGTTTTTGAATGGCTTCTGTTGACAAGGTGTCTCCCCCTAGAACCATTTTTAAGCCATTGTAATCAGGCGGGTTATGACTTCCTGTCACCATAACGCCGGATTGGGTGTTAAGGAAGAATGTAGAGAAATAAACCATAGGTGTTGTTACCATGCCAAGATTAATCACATTGATACCTGTTTTAAGCATGCCTTGAATAAGTGCGTTCGATAGTTCAGGGCCTGAAAGTCTTCCATCAAAACCAATACAGATGTCTTTTTGTTTGCGATCAATCGCTTCACTTCCAATTGCACGACCAATGATCTCTACAAATTCAGGCGTAAGGCTTTTACCCACAATGCCACGAATGTCATAGGCTTTAAAAATCTCTTTGGGAAGTGATGCCATAATTTATTCTGACTCTTCAATCCATGCGAGCTGAATAGCCTCTAGAATTTTTTCCCCACATTTATTAGGATCATCTTGAAAGCCTTCAAGATCTAGGATCCATTGGTATAGATCAGTAAATCGAATTGTCTTGGGGTCTATATCGGGATGTTTATCATATAAAGCCTCAGCAATTCTTTGACTATCAGTCCAGTGCATACAAAACCTCTTCTTCAATTTAGTTGAAAGATTATAACTTTTAGATTTTATCTAAGATAGAACTTCATTGAGAAAGATAGGTCAGACCCATGATAAAATATCGACTTTTCTGAGACAAAAATCTCTAATCTTTTTAAATACATAGCGGATATATAGACATGTTTAGCAAAGCTGAAAAATTAAGTATTGTGGACCCAGAAATTGCACTTCAAGTCACTCATGAAGTGAAGCGACAAGAAGATCATATTGAGCTCATTGCTTCGGAAAACTATACAAGTCCTGCTGTGATGGAAGCTCAAGGTTCACAACTCACAAATAAATACGCTGAAGGATATGTTGGTAAGCGCTTCTATGGCGGTTGCGAATTCGTAGATAACGTCGAACAAATCGCGATCGATCGTCTAAAGAAATTATATGGCGCAGAATATGTCAATGTTCAGCCCCATTCAGGTAGCCAAGCTAATCAGGCTGTTTATTTCTCAATACTTAAGCCTGGCGATACTGTGATGGGTATGAGCCTAGGAGATGGTGGGCACTTGACGCATGGTTCCCCTGCAAACTTATCAGGCAAACTTTTTAATATCGTTGCTTATGGCCTTAATGCAAATGAGGAGATAGATTACGATGCCATGGAAAAGCTCGCGATTGAATCAAAACCTAAACTCCTTATTGGTGGCGCTTCAGCTTATGCTTTGCGTTTTGATTGGGAGCGTATGTCGCAGATTGCGAAAAAAGTGGGTGCCTATTTTATGGTAGATATGGCGCACTACTCAGGACTTATTGCTGCAGGTGTTTATCCTAGCCCAGTTCCTTTTGCAGATTTTGTTACATCCACCACACATAAAACTTTAAGAGGTCCTCGTGGCGGTATTATTCTAGCGAAAGCTGAATTTGAAAAAAGCATTAATAGTTTTGTGTTCCCTGGTATTCAAGGCGGACCTTTGATGCATGTGATTGCAGCTAAGGCAGTGGCTTTCCTAGAAGCATTAAAACCAGAATTTAAAGTGTATCAAACACAAGTGGTTAAAAATGCACAAACGATGGCCGAGTCATTAAGTAAACGTGGTGTGCGTATTATTTCTGGCCGCACTGAGTCACATGTCTTTTTAGTTGATTTAAGACCTAAAGGTTTAACCGGAAAAGCCGCAGATATTCTTTTGGGACAAGCTCATATCACGGTCAATAAAAATTCAATTCCTAATGATCCAGAAAGTCCTTTTGTGACTTCAGGGATTCGTATTGGATCCCCAGCAATTACAACACGTGGTTTTAAAGAAAAAGAAGCCGACATGGTAGCGCATATGATTGCAGATATCCTTGACAATCCTGCTAGTGAAAAAGTCATTCACGAGACCAAAGCCAAGGTGGTTGCTTTAACGGCTCAATTTCCAGTTTATGGGTCTTAATTTCAGATTTAAATATCCCAAGTGAAATGCCCATTCTGCGGAACTGATGATACCCAAGTCGTTGACTCAAGAGTTAACGATGAAGGTAATTCAATTCGTCGCCGTCGTCGTTGTTCGGAATGTGATAAACGTTTTACAACATACGAATCAGTCGAGCTCACACTTCCTCAAGTGGTAAAACAAAATGGTAAGCGCGAAGACTTTAGTCGAAACAAACTTCACCAATCATTTAGCCGCGCACTTCATAAACGCCCAGTACCTGTTGAATATATAGAGCAAGCCATTGAACGTATCATTCAAAAAGTTTTAGCTTATGGTGAGAAAGAAATCACCGCAAGAGAGTTAGGCGAAAACGTCATGCATGAACTAAAAAAAATGGATAAGGTAGCTTACATTCGGTTCGCATCTGTCTATAGAAGTTTTTCAGATGTCGAAGATTTCCATGATGTTATCCGCGATCTTGATTAAATGAATTCACATTCACCTCAATTTTTCATGAGTGAAGCTTTGAGGCTTGCAGAAAAAGCTTTATTCACCACATCGCCCAATCCAAGAGTTGGTTGTGTGATCGTGCAAGATAATGAAATTGTAGGTCGCGGTTTTCACGAGAAGGCAGGGGAGTCGCATGCTGAAGTGATTGCATTAAAAGAAGCGGGCAGTCAGTCAGAAGGCAGTGATGTATATGTCACATTAGAACCTTGTTCGCATACAGGTAAAACGCCACCATGTGTAGATGCATTAATTAAAGCTAAAGTTAAAAAAGTATTTATTGCGATGCAAGATCCTAATCCCATAGTTTCAGGCCAAGGCATTCAAAAATTAAAAGATGCTCACATTGAAGTTGAGTTAGGTGTGATGGAAGCCCAGGCTCAATCATTAAATATGGGTTTTATTTCTCGCATGACAAAGCAATTACCTTATGTAAGAGCGAAGCTTGCAGTGTCCTTAGATGGCAAGACTGCACTTTATAACGGTAAGAGTCAGTGGATTACGGGCGATGCAGCGAGAGCAGATGTTCAATACTGGCGAGCTTCTTCCTGTGCAATTATTACAGGGATTGGCACTGTGGTGCATGACAATCCAAAACTCTCCGTGCGGCTTTATGAGCATGCACGTCAACCTTTGCGCGTGGTTGTAGATTCCGAATTAAACATTCCTCTAGAGGCAGACATACTCCATGAAAAACCTTTACTTATCGCTTATGCAAATGATAAACAAAAAAAATTACCACAATTAAAAGCCTTAGGCGTTGAATGTATTCAATTAGATGATAGTGGTAAAGTTGATTTGACATCACTGCTTAAAGAGCTTGCAAAAAGAGAAGTGAATGAAGTTTGGATTGAAGCGGGTGAAGGTCTTAATGGAGCGTTCTTAAAAGCTAATTTAATTGACGAACTCATGATTTATTATGCGCCTGTAATTTTAGGTTCAGAAGCTAAGGGTATGTTTACGCTCCCTGCTTATGAAAATTTAGAAAATAAGATTACGACAACACTTTTAGATCACCGCTGGGTTGGTCAAGATTTAAGAATGCGATTTAAATTAAAGTAATCATTCAGAATGCTCATCGATAGCCACTGTCATTTAGATGCATTAGAGTTTAGTCATGAGCAAGATGCGATTATTAAAAATGCGCTTCACCATGGTGTTGAGAAAATTATTATTCCCGCAGTTAACCGAAAAAGTTTTGATGATGTCATCGAGCTTAGAAAAAAATTTCCCAATTGTTTTTATGCGCTAGGTTTTCATCCTATGTATATTCATGACATGAAGGATGGCGATATGGATACGCTAGAAACCTATTTAAAAACATACGAACCAGTTGCAGTAGGTGAGATTGGTTTAGATTTCTTTGTGACTAAAGACAATAAAATACTTCAAGAAGAAATTTTTGTAGCTCAATTAAAATTAGCAGCTACATTTAATTTGCCAGTCATTATGCATGTGAGACATGCGATTGATGATGTGCTTAAAAATTTAAGACGCTTCCCAGTGAGGGGTGGTATCGCCCATGCTTTCAATGGCAGCATGCAACAAGCAGAAGCTTTTATTGAGTTAGGTTTTAAATTAGGCTTTGGTGGTGCAATGACTTATCCCAGGGCAACACATATTCAAGCGCTAGCTAAATCATTACCTATAGAGTCTATTGTGTTAGAGACAGACGCGCCTGATATTCCTCCCTCTTGGTTAGGACATCAAGGAAGAAATACACCCGGAGAATTACATCAGATCGCCACTTTTTTTGCCGAATTACGCGGCATGAATTTAACTTCTGTGATTGAGACGTCGCATCAAAATACGCTCGATGCACTCCCTAAAATAGTGCAGTTATGCACATCTGCTGAGAATTTACATTAAGTGTGACCAAAAATCCTAATGGAATTAGGGACATAAGTTAAGTCATTGATTTTAAAGAAATTTTATTTAGCTTAAAAAATAAGCGATTTAAAAAAACGCTTATAAATTCAAGAGTTATAAATTTATGTCATCTTTATCCACAAAGTTATCCACAGATTTTGTGGAGATGTTTTTTTATTAAAACGGGTTGACAGCTCACTATTTTATCCAGTTAAAGAAAGCCTATTTTCTTGATGATTTAGATAAAAAACGTTGAAATCCCTTTCCCTATTTGAGAAACCTCAAACTTCAATTGTGAGACACATAGCTTTAAAGTAAAATAGACTCCCGTCAGCAATTATTTAAAAGCCTTTCCATGACCAAATACGTGTTTGTTACTGGCGGTGTCGTTTCTTCCTTAGGTAAAGGTATCGCAGCCGCCAGTCTCGGCGCAATCTTAGAATCACGAGGCATCAAAGTGACGATGCTCAAACTCGATCCTTATATTAACGTTGACCCTGGTACGATGAGTCCATTTCAGCATGGCGAAGTCTTTGTGACAGATGATGGTGCAGAAACAGATCTTGACCTTGGTCATTACGAGCGCTTTATCTCAGCGCGTATGGGCAAGAAAAATAATTTTACGACAGGCCAAATTTACGACAGCGTCATTCGCAAAGAGCGCCGTGGCGAATACTTAGGTAAGACCGTCCAGGTCATCCCACATATAACAGATGAAATAAAATTACACATTAAAAATGGCTCTCATGGTGCCGATGTTGCTATCGTTGAAGTTGGAGGCACGGTTGGTGACATTGAGTCACTCCCTTTTCTAGAGGCTATTCGTCAAATTGGATTTGAAGAAGGTCGTGAAAATGCATGCTACATCCATCTCACTTTACTTCCTTTTATTTCAACAGCGGGCGAATTAAAAACAAAGCCAACCCAACATTCGGTGAAAGAGTTAAGAGAGATCGGTATTCAGCCAGATATTTTAATTTGTAGAGCAGATCGTGCTATTCCTGATGAAGAAAGAAAAAAAATAGCGTTATTTACAAATGTTGCCCCTGAGGCAGTGATCTCATCAGTTGATTCAGATTCGATTTATAAAATACCAAGTTTATTGCATCAGCAAATGATTGATGAAATTGTTTGTCACAAATTAAATATTCTAGCCAAACCTGCAGACCTATCGAGTTGGGAAAAAATTACAGACGCACTTAAAAACACTAAACATGATATTGATATTGCATTCGTGGGTAAATATGTAGACCTCACTGAGTCTTACAAATCTCTCACAGAAGCATTAATACACGCTGGTATTCATACATCATCCAAAATCAAAATTCATTATCTTGATTCAGAAGAAATTGAAAAAAGTGGCACTAAGCCATTAGCTAATATGGATGCGATTTTAGTGCCTGGTGGCTTTGGTAAGCGAGGTACTGAAGGTAAAATTAAAGCCATTCAATTTGCACGAGAAAATAAGATTCCATATTTAGGTATTTGTTTGGGTATGCAACTTGCTGTGATTGAATTTGCAAGACATAAAGCTATGCTGAAAACTGCAAACAGTTCCGAATTTGATCAGGATGCCGAACATCAAGTTATTGGATTAATTACGGAATGGAAATCATCTGAAGGTGCGATTGAGAAAAGAGATGATTCATCAGACTTAGGTGGCACAATGAGATTAGGCGCACAGAAGTGTCCAATTGAATCTGGTACTTTAGCGCATAAGATTTATGGATCTGAAGTGAACGAGCGACATCGTCATCGTTACGAAGTAAATAATCATTATGTAGATCAATTGATCAAAGCAGGGCTGACAATTTCTGCAAGAACGCCTTTTGAGCAGCTCTGTGAAATTATAGAATTACCGCAAGATCAGCATCCTTGGTTTATTGGCTGTCAGTTCCATCCAGAGTTTACTTCCAACCCAAGAACAGGCCATCCATTATTCAAAGCCTACATTCAAGCTGCGCTTAAATATAAACAGTCTAAAGGAAGTGCATCATGAAATTATGCAACTTTGATGTAGGATTAAATCACCCATTATTTTTAATTGCTGGACCATGTGTCATCGAGTCTGAGGGGATGACTTTAGATGTGGCAGGTCAATTAAAAGAAATTACTGCAGCACTCAATATCCCGTTTATTTTTAAATCCTCTTTTGATAAGGCTAATCGAAGCTCAAATAAAACCTTTAGAGGTTTTGGTATTGATGAGGGTTTAAGAATTTTATCTGAAGTGAAAAAACAAATTGGTGTGCCAGTTTTAACGGATGTGCATGATCAATTTCAGGTTGAGCAAGTTGCAAGTGTTGTGGACGTTCTCCAAACACCCGCCTTTTTATGCCGACAAACAGATTTTATTAATGCTGTTGCAACTTCAGGTAAGGCTGTAAATATCAAGAAAGGCCAATTCTTAGCGCCCGGTGATATGAGACAAGTAGTCACAAAAGCCAAAGAAGCTAATGGCGGCCTAGATAATATTATGGTTTGTGAGCGAGGCGCATCTTTTGGTTACAACACGCTTGTCTCAGATATGAGAAGTTTATCTATTATGCGAGAAACAAATTGCCCAGTCGTTTTTGATGCAACGCATTCAGTGCAGCAACCTGGAGGGCAGGGGGATAAAAGCGGTGGTCAAAGTGAATTTGTCCCTGTCTTGGCAAGAGCTGCTGTAGCAAGCGGTATTGCAGGAATTTTTATGGAAACACACCCGAATCCAAAAGAAGCACTATCTGATGGTCCTAATGCGTGGCCACTTAAAAAAATGAAAGCGCTGCTTGAAGTATTAGCTGAGATTGATAGATCAGTTAAAAAAGCAGGCTTTATTGAAATGTCTTAAATAATTAATTGCAAAAGAAGGACTTAGAATGAGTTTTGTGAAGCAAATCGTTGCTCGAGAAATTATCGATTCGAGAGGTAATCCAACCATTGAAGCTGATGTTTTTTTAGATTCCGGTGTCATGGGAAGAGCAATGGTGCCATCAGGCGCTTCCACAGGAAGTAAAGAAGCAATTGAGCTTCGTGATGGTGATGCAAAACGTTATTTTGGAAAAGGTGTTTTAAATGCTGTGAAGCATGTCAATACAGAAATTGCGAAAGCTGTGATAGGGCTTGATGCAGACGATCAAGCATTGATTGATCAAACTATGATTGAATTAGATGGAACTGATAACAAAGGTCGATTAGGAGCTAATGCGATTCTTGCGGTTTCAATGGCATCTGCTGTGGCTG